>Ga0209726_10000138_pt1 | contig 146972 bp, 147 predicted proteins | sample Subgrocontami54m_FD_187453 | JGI IMG/M metagenome (GOLD analysis project Ga0209726, IMG submission 187453) | Subsurface groundwater microbial communities from S. Glens Falls, New York, USA - GMW46 contaminated, 5.4 m (SPAdes) (version 3) | ecosystem: Environmental > Aquatic > Deep subsurface...
GAGCCGTTCCCGGCCGACCAGTTCGAGCACCACGCCGCGGAGGGCGGAGAGCACCATGTCCACCCTCATTGACCCGCTGCGCGATCCCGCGTTCGTGCGCGCGCTGATCGACGTCGTCGCCGTCGCGATCATTGCCGGCGTGGTCGGCACGTTCATCGTGCTGCGCGGCATCGGCTTCCTGGGCGATGCGCTGGCGCACGCGATCTTCCCGGGCGTCGTGACGGCGTTCCTCGTGGGCGGCAACCTGCTGGTCGGTGCGCTCATCGCCGGCCTGGCAACCGCCGCGATCATGGGGCTGCTCACGGCTAACGAGCGCGTGCGTGACAACACGTCGATCGGCGTCATCTTCACGGCGGCGTTCGCGCTCGGCGTCGTCATCCTCACGAATCACTCGGTGGACGCCGAGGAGCTCGAAGGCATCCTGTTCGGCGACCCCCTCGGCGCCCGGACGCTCGATGTGGCGCTCACGATCGCGATCGGCGCGGGCGTCGTCGGCACGGTGGTCGTGCTGCGGCGGCTGTTCGTGATGGCGTCGTTCGACCCGGCCGGCGCGCGCGCCATGGGGCTGCCGGTCGTCGGGCTGGACGTGTTGCTGCTGGCGCTGACGGCGCTGACGGTCGTCGTCTCGTTCAAGGCCGTGGGCAACATCCTGGTGATCTCGCTGCTGATCACGCCGGCGGCGACCGCACGGCTCTTCACCGACCGCCTGGTGCCCATGGCCGCGTTGGCCGCCCTTATCGGCGCGCTGGCGTCCGTGGCGGGCATCTACGTCGGCTATCACCTGGAGACGTCGTCGGGCGGTGTCATCGTGCTGATCGCGACGGTCACGTTCTTCGCCGCGTGGCTGTTCGCTCCCGCGCACGGCGTGGTCGCCGTGAAGATGGCGCGCCGGGGCGGCACCCTGCTACGATCCGAGCCGGAGGCCGTTGCGGAGGTCATCCTCGCTTCGCCGGAGATCCGCGCGCCCCACGATGCCTGACTGATGCGACATCTCACTGTCTTCGCGCTCGCCGTCTCGTTGCTGGCAATGTTCGTTATGTCATGCGGCTCCGAATCGCGCGCCAGCGGCGGCGTCATCATCGAGCCGCTCCCGTCCAGCACGCCCGGATTCACGCAGCTCGGCATCCAGCCGATCACGCCGCTCGCCGACCCAACGGAGGCGCCTTCCGCCCCGGATGAACCCATCACCCCACCGGCGGAAGTGGACGCCACGCCCACGTCGGCGCCCGCACCCGAGGCGACGGCCGCTAATGACAGCCTCGCGCCGGCGGAGGGCCGCTGGATCGACGTGGACGTCACGCGCTTCGTCGTGCGGCTGATGGATGGGACGGCGGTGACGCGGGAGATATCGCCCGTCGCCGTCGGCGCGCTCGTCGACACCGGCGACTACGCGTCGACCCAGACGGGCCTGTTTCACGTCTACAACAAGGCAGAGGATCTCGCCTGGGATGCGCCATACCAGACTTACATCAGCCACTGGGTCGGATTCGACCCGGACAAGGCCAACGGCTTCCACTCGTTCCTGAAAGACGAGACAGGGAAGGTTGTCGATGCGTCTACCGGCCGCGTCTCCAACGGGTGCATCCGCACCGGCGCGGAGGACGTGATCTTCGCCTTTGCCGAAGTCGGCATGCCGGTGTATGTGCACGTGTAGTTGTCAGTTCACAGTTGACAGTTCACAGTGTTCGAGGGCCAGTTTGTTCCCACTACGAATACGCTGGCGCACGATGGTGCCGGCCGACTGTTAACTGATGACCGTGAACTGTGAACTCGGCCCTACAACACCGACTCGTGCGGGTCGAAGGCGGGGTACGGCGGGAAGAGGGATTCCAGTTCGCGGCGGATCGGGTCGTCCGGCGGAAGGAAGCGGCTGAAGTCGCCGTCGGGTTCCGGGCGCTCGCGCTGGCCCGTCACCTTCGCGTCCATAATCTTGTTCTGGAGCATGATCAGCCCCGTCAGCAGCGACTCCGGCCGTGGCGGGCAACCGGGCACATACACGTCGACCGGGAGGACCAGGTTCACGCCCGGCATGACGCTGTAACCGTAGGCAAACGGCCCGCCCATGATCGCGCAGCCGCCCATCGAGATCGCCCATTTCGGCTCGGGCATCTGCAGCCAGATGCGGCGGATCGCGGGCGCCATCTTCCACGTGCAGGTGCCCGACACGATCATCAGGTCCGATTGCCGCGGCGAGGCGCGGAAGATCTCGGCGCCGAACCGGGCGATGTCGTAGCGCGGCGTCGCCGTCGCGATCATCTCCATCGCGCAGCACGCCAGCCCGAACATCGTCGGCCACAGGGATGAGCTGCGCGCCCAATTCATGATCGTATCGACGCCCGTGAGCAGGATGTTCTGGCTCACGTCCGCATCGATATCCTGAACCTGGCCGAGCAGCGGGATGGTGTCTTGGGTCATGGAGATCATTCTGACCGATGCCCCTACTTTGGGCAATCTTTCACAATCGGCGTTTGGGGTCTGCCTCAGAAGAAGCTGCGGCCGGCCTTCTCTCGCAGCGGCCCCGCCATGGGCAGCCCATCGACCATCTCCCGCGGCTCCAGCTTGCGCTCGCACGACTTGTCCAGCGTGACGCGGTCGGCGATGTACTCCATCCGCGGCACCGCGTACCCGCAGGACGTCTGCACCTTCTCCACGTCGATGAAGAAGGCCTGCCGCACGTACGGATGAAAGTCGTCCTGGAACGCCGCCTTGTACTGACGCAACGCCGGGTCGTCGAGGTCGACGCGGCGGCCGCGCCCGTACAGCCGCACGATGCCCGCCGTCGGCTCGAAGCTGCAGAGCATCAGCGTGACGCGCCCGTTCTCCGCGGTGTGCTTCGCCGTCTCATTGCCGCTGCCCGGATAGTCGAGGTAGCCGACGAGGTTCGGCCCCAGCACCCGCAACAGCGTCCGCCCCTTCGGCGAGAGGTTCGGAAAGCCACCGTTCGGGTCGCCCGGCGCGGTCGCGATGAAGAACATGTGCTGCCGCCCGATGAACGCCCGCAGCGCATCGTCGATGTGATCGTGCCAGTCAGCCATGCGGCCTCCTATCTGTGCGCCTCATCAGTTGATCGCGGTCGATGTGCAGAACCGCTCTGGGTCGAACCGGCAGCTGTGCGCCTTGATGAAGTCGCGGGCGCGCTCGTCGCTGTAGTCCGCCGCGGCGAACGTATCGACGCGCGTCCACGACGCGAGCCCGATGGTGTCGTCGTCGAGGTCGGGATCCGGCGACATCACCACCTTCGCCCCAAGCGACAGTTCTTGTGCCACCAGGTCCTTGAGCCGCTCCACCGTCGATGCGCAGTCGTCGCTGGCGCAGTTGTAGCCGACGTAGACGCCGGCGTGCTCCTGGATGTGGGGGATCGCCTCGCGCGGGACCGCGAAGTCGTAGATGTCCGGATCCGGCGGGATCTTCAGACGATGTCCGTCCTCAAGCTTCACGGTCCCCTGTACGGGCAGGTGATAGCCGGACGTCGGCGGGTTCGATGCGTAACAGTTCGCCTCGATCCTGTCAGCGTCGCAGAAGGGTACGTGACGCGGGAGCGGATACGTCGACAGGTGCGCGCGCCCCTGCGACGGCACGAAGCGGCCGGGCAGGCCGGCGCTGTCATCCATCTCCGCGCGGTCGGCCGCCGTAAGCGCCGGTTTCGCCTGCGCCCCGGGTTGGCCGCCTCCGGGCACCGATGCCGCCGCCGCGCGGACATCGATCGGGTCATCGCCGACGACCACGCCGGTAAGCAGTGCCCCGTACCCAATGAGATCGACGGCGACGAGCGCGGCCACCATCGCCATCAAGCCGAACTTCAGCAGCGCACCCAGGAATCGCATCAGGCGGTGAGTATACCGGGGCGCAGGTTTGTCCCTCGCGCCGTGGTGACTAGACTGGCGGTTGCATGAGCCAACGCCGCCGCCAAATTCGACGCATGCTCGTCCGCACGTGGCCGCTGTTGGCTTCGCTGGCGCTGCTGGCCGGTACGCCGCTGATGCTGAGCTTGAACCGTCACGGACGCGTCGCCGTCCGCACATCGCTGTTCCTGCCGGACATGGTGCTGCAAGTCCCGTACATCCGTCCTGTCAAGCTCATCTCCTCCGCTCCCCGCCGCGAGCACATCACCATCGACTACGAGAGCCGCAACGGCCCCCGCTCGATCGAGGCCGACATCTACATCCCGGCGCACGGAACCAACCACCCCGGGATCGTCTTCTCGATGGGCGCGCCGCCGCTTGACCTCGACGAGCCGCGCCTGGTGCGAGTCGCCGAGGACTCAGCACGCGCGGGGGTGGTCATCATCGTGCCGTTTTCGGAGCGGCTCGACGACGTAAGCATCGTCCCGGAGGAGATCGACGCGCTGGTGGCGCAGTTCCAGTTCGTGCGTGACCTGCCGGGTGTGGACCCGGAGCGCGTGGGCTTCTTCGGCGCCAGCGTGGGCGGTTCGCTCGCGCTCGTGGCCGCGGCTGACCCACGCATCAACGAACAGGTGGACCTTGTGGTCTCTTTCGGCGGTTACTTCGACGCGCTGGAGACGTTCGGTGCCATCCGCACGCACCGCATCCGGTATCAGGACATCGACCAGGAGTGGAAGCCGCGCGAGCACGCCGAGCGTGTGGTGGCTCACCAGCTGATCGACCGCGTGGACGACGCGGACGACCGCGAGTTGTTGGAGAAGGTGTTCCTGGACTACGAACCAGCGACCGATGCGCAGATCGCAGCGCTCGGGGACGTCGGCCACAGCGCGTACGACTTCCTCGCGAACACGGACCCCGCGGCGGTCACCACGCTGATCGAACGCCTGCCATCCGATGCCGTCGTGGAGCTTGACTACCTGTCACCAAAGACGAGCATCGGCGACGTGAAGGCGGAGATGATCATCATCCACGACCGCGCCGACCCGTTCATCCCGTACACGGAGTCGCGGCGGCTGCGGGACGCGGCCGATCGCCGCGCGGATCTGCATTTCTCGGAGATCAGGTTGTTCGAGCACGTGCAGCCGAAACTGAACCAGCGCCCGGAGATCATCGCGCTGGACACGACGCGGCTGCTCTACCGCCTCTACCAGTTGCTGCTGCAATGGGACTGAGGCTCAGTCTTCGAGGAGCCCCTGCGACGCGAGGAACTGCCTGGCATCTTCGACGCTGCTGAACACGCGCGAGCCGAGCGCGTCCAGCGTGTCCACGACGTCGTCATCGGCAGCGTCATCGTAGGCCGCGTCGACGATGCTCGCGCGCTCGACGCGGCCCTGCGCCGCGAAGCCGTTTTCAATGTACGGGGCGACCTTAGTCCACTTGACAGCCATCGCTGCTCCTTCGTCTATTCGCGGAGTCCGGCGGAGTATAGCGGGGCGAGCGGCAGCGCGAAACGCCGCTACCCGCCGCCGCCTGCGGTGATGTCGCGGCGCCGATACAGGATGAATCCGACAGCGAGGAACACCGCCATGTAGACGAGCAGGATCATCGCCGCCTCGGCCGGAGAATGAACGCCGCGCTCGCGAAGAGCCCGCGCCGAAGGTCCGAAGTTGGGCAGCCCGGCGGGGATCTCGTTCTGCAAGAGGATCACGTCACGGTTGGCGTCGATCAGGTAGTTCGGCATGCTCTTCCACGGCTCGCCGCCCAGCCGCATCAACCCGCTGATCAGCGGCTCGAGGAACGCGACGCCGATGCCCGCGCCGACGCCGGCGAGCGTCGAGCGGCCGGCGATCGCCGCACCGAACGCCAGCGCGACGTACGGCGCGACGACGAACAACGTGCGTCCGTACGCGAGCACCTGGTCGTACACGAACGCGCGCGTGACGAAGCTGAAGTCGACGCCGCCGTTGGTGGCCGTGATCACCGTGCTGTAGAGCATCGCGACCAGCGCCGCCAGCAGCGCGCCCATGGCGACGAAGCCGCACACGACGATCAGCCGCGCCGTGAGCAGCCTCAGCCGCCCGCTCGAGGCCGTGGCCATGAGCCGCACCGTGCCCCACGCGTACTCGCTGCCGACCGCGCCCGCCGCCAGGATGATCGCCAGGAGCGTGCCAAACTGCGCGACGATCTGCAGCGCGAACGGCACGCCGGTCTCCAGGAACAGCCCCCGCCGCAACTGCTCGTACGGGATCCGCTGCCCTTCTTCGAGGAAGCTGCCGGTGCGGCTGCTGATGCTCCAGACGATCGAATAGAGCAGCACGACGAGCGCGACGAGCAGCAGCCCGAGCACCCACGTCATCATCCGCTTGCGCAGCTTGAAGAACTCGGCAGCGATCAAGTGGCCCATGTTCACGCGTCCACCGCCTCGCCCGTGAGCTCCAGGAAGACGCTCTCGAGCTCCACCTCCCAGGGCGACAGCTCCGACACGTAGATCCCCCTCGATGCCAGCGCCATGTTCAGCTCGGCCGATTTCGCGACGGGCGCCGCCGCCCGCACGAATCCGTCGATGCGGTCAACCGCCGTAACCCACGGCACGCCGGCCAGCGCGCCCACGAGCGCGTCATTGTCTTCGGCCTTCAGCCGCAGGTACTGGCCGCGGCCCAGCAGTTCGGCGACAGTGCCCTGCGCGACCATGCGCCCTTTCTTGACGATGCCCACGCGGTCGCTGACCGCCTGCACCTCGTGCAGCAGGTGGCTGCAGAGGAACACCGAGCGCCCCTCCCGCGCCAGCCGCGGGATCAGTTCGCGCACCTCACGCGTGCCGGCGGGGTCGAGGCCGTTGGTCGGCTCGTCGAGGATGATCAGCTCGGGGTCGCGCAGCAGCGTCGAGGCGATGCCCAGCCGCTGCTTCATGCCGAGCGAGTACGTCTTGTACGGGTCGCGGCCACGTTCGTGCAGCCCCACCAGCTCCAGCATCTCGCCGATGCGGGCATCCGGGATATCGCCGAGCGACATCGCCAGCGCGCGCAGGTTGTCGTAGCCGGAGAGGTACGGATAGAACGCGGGCGTCTCGATGACGGCGCCGATGCGGCGCAGCGCCGGCCACGGGTGGGTCGCCATGTCGTCGCCGAAGACGAGCGCCCTGCCACGGGTCGGGCGCACGAGCCCGAGGACCATGCCGACGGTCGTGCTCTTGCCGGAGCCATTAGGGCCCAGGAAGCTGTACACCTCGCCGTCGAAGACCTGCAGGTGCATGTCAGCGACGGCCGTGATGCGGCCGTACTGCTTCCAGAGCCCTTCCGTACGGAGAATCTCGCGGCCCTGCGACACGAAGCCCACCCTTCGATCCATCTTAGCAGCCGGTACCGGCCCGGCCGCCGGCGTACGTGTTATGCCGACGGCGTCGCATTCAGCCGGCGCATCGAACGCGTCAAGGGTTCGCAGCTTGAGGGAAGCGGCAGCGATTGGATACCATGCGGCGCCGGGAGTGATTCCGGACGAGCGCCTTCCCTGGTAGCTCAATGGTAGAGCAATCGGCTGTTAACCGATTGGTTGTAGGTTCGAGTCCTGCCCAGGGAGCCAAACTTTCCAACTCCCCTGTCGCCCACCAAACCTCGCGTGGCGTTCCGCGGTGAGCGCCGCCTGGCGCCCGGCTTGCGCTAACAGAGCCCGAACAGCTTTGCCTGGATCAGCAGGTCGGTAGAGTTGATGTTGGCGTCCTTGTTCACGTCGAAGTCGGCCACGTACTTGGGTCCGCTCTTTGGCCCGAAGGACTGCGCCACCATGAGCTGATCCGTCGAGTTCACCTTCGTGTCGTTGTTGAGGGACGCCGCTTCCCTGCCGTCGTTGCAGACGTCGCGATCGCTGTCGAGCGCCAACGGGTCGCTACCGTAGCGCAGCACTTCGACGCTGTCGAGCAGCTTGTCGCCGTCTGTGTCGGGCAACGCGGGGTTGGTGCCAAGCGACGCCTCCAGGCTGTCGGCGAGGCCGTCGTGGTCTGTATCGCCGGGCACGTTCACCACCACGGGCTTCGATGCGGCGTTGGCCGGATCGGTGCCCATCATGCACTCCGCGCCATCCGTGAAGAGGTCGTCGTCCGTGTCGAGCAGCAGCGGGTTCGTGTTCGCCGAGGCTGAGGCGCACGCGCCATGGCTCGCCTGCCCGGCTCCGATGTAAATCTCCGTCTGGTCGGGGATGCCATCGTTGTCGGCGTCCGGATCGCAGGCGTCCCCGCTGTCGTCCGAGTTGACGACGGTGGTGTCGTCGAAGAACGGTCTGCCGTACGGGTCCAGATCGATGGCGTTACGGTCGGTGTGTTGCTGCGAGGCGTTCGGGGCCGCCGGGCAGTTGTCGGCGCTATCCAGCACCGCATCACAGTCGCCATCGCCCGCGCAGCCGGCGTTGATCTGCACGACCTGCTGGAACGTCGGGCGATTGATGAACGCGAACGCCGGCGTGGACGAGATGCCGATGGCGGATGATCGCACGTCGTCGTCCGAAACGTTGCGTTTCCAGTCGATCACCTCCGGCGAACCGAACTCCGTCTGCAGCGAAGCAGCGGCCTGCCCGAGCGAGGACCAGAGCGCCGACGCGCACGCCGCCAGGTTGCCGGCGCCGCAGTACGTCTGCGACCACGGGCTGGCTACCGGCTGGCCCAGCGCCTGCCGCAGGTCCTTCTGGACGTGGCCGTACATGCCGCCGCCGAACGCCGAGCCGTTGTGGCCCTGCGGCGCGTCGTGCAACCCGACGCCGAGCGTTCCGATCGCGCCATACGATGATGCGTCGAACATCGCGTGGACCAGCGGCGACCACCAGGCGTCCATGATCGCCGGCGCCTGCGGGTCGTCGTACACACCGTTGTGGTCGAAGTCGCGGCGGTGCGCCGCCGCGGCCGCCCACGCGGCCAGCCGGTCGCGCATGTCCTGGACGCGCTGCTGGTCCGCTCCGCCGGGCGCGGTCGGGCCCATGACCTGGAGCAGCAGGGGGAGGACCTCCTGGCCTCGCAGGTCGACGGTGCCGGCGTCCTCCATGGCGTTGACGAGGGCGGCGCGGTCCAGCGGACCGGCCGCGATAGCGTCTTCGATGCGCGAGCTGAGCATCTGGACGCGGAAGACGGGCCCGTTCGAGAAGTCGCGGTCGTTCGACATGAACTGCGGCGCCTGCTTGTTGTTCCATGACGCGAGGTAGCCCTGCGCGGGGTTCAGCGCCCACGGCTGCGAGGCCAGCGGGATGTCCCCCTGCCAGTCCCACTGCCCGGTGCCCCAGGCGGGCAGATAGGGATCGACGCCCTGCGCGCGCTGCGGGCATGCGCACGAGTGCTGGTAGCCGATGTCGGTCGCATCGACGTAGAACCAGTTGAAGGAGTAGTCGATGCCGTCCCCCATATTCGAGCGGAAGTCCGAGAAGCCGTTCGTCATGTGGGCGGGGTCGTTGACGCGGTAGAAGCCGTGCGCCGAGCCGAGCTCGTTGCCGTACGTCGAGCGGTGATTGGCGATCGCGATCGGCGTGCCATCAGCAAGGGTGCCGCGCTGGCTGATCGGCCCGTAATCCGCCGTGCGCTCGACGCGCCAGGAGATCGCGGGCGTCGTGCCCTGGACGTGCTGATACGTCGTGATGGGCAGGCAGGTGGCGTTGTGGAGGTATCCCATGGAGCCGGGGGTCGCCGCGCCGCCGAGCGGCTCGCACAGCCGGAGCACGACCTGGTCGACGCTGTCCGCACCGGACGACGTCGCCGACCAGGCGTAGTTCGTGCCGCGCCCCAGCTGTACGTAGGTGTCGACGCCGGCAAACGCCGCGCCGCGCGCATCGATGCCGGGGCCGTGCACATCCTTCTCCATGAGGAGCTGCGGCATGAAGTGGCCGGTCTGCGGCCCGAAAACGGCGATTGGGCGCCCGGTGGTCGTGTGCGCGCCGGCCACGAGCAGCGCGTTGCTCATGTGCTGCGGCCCTGCGCCAAAAAGACTCGATCCGGCGCCCACCGCGAATCCACCGGGGTTGTTGATGATCGATGCCAGGCTCGCGCAGTCGATGTCCGGGTGCGCAGCCGGATCGACCGGCCCCATGTTGGTCATGTAGGGCGCAGGCGCGGACGAGGTCACCGGCGCCTCGCTGTCGTTGGCGAAGTGCAGGTCATCGAAGATGACGCGCGCGACGGCCGCGCTGCCCGCCGCGGCGGTGAGATTCTTGAGCCCGCAGTAGTTCTGGACTTCGCCGCCGCCGCCCCTGCCGAAGATAGCCCCGACCTTGGAGGCGATGGCGACCTCGTCTTCCGGCGTCCAGGGCGCGAGCGTCAGGCCGAGCAGCCCGTACTCGGCCGGGCGTTTCGCCGGATTGGCGAGCGCCTCGGTGATGAAGGCATTCACGCCGTCCGTGTAGGCCTGTCCATCGTCCACGATGGCCTGCCCTTCGGCGCCCGACGCGGCCAGCGCCTGGATCTGCGCCGTCAGGTCGGCCTCCTGGTAGGGCGCGTCCGCGAGTTGCTCTCTATCGAGATCCTGGTTCGCCTGGGACGCGCCGAGAAATTCGGAGAGGCGCGCACGGCCGAGATGACGCATGACGTCCATCAGGAACAGGCGGTCTTCAGCGGTGGTGTAGCCCTGGGCGAACATCGTCGCGTAGCGCGTCGTTCCGAAGATGTGCGGCACCCCGAAGCTCCGGTCGCGCACGACGGTGACGCCGGCCACAGGCGAGTAGATCCGGTCGATGTCGCTGTCGGGCGTCCCAAACGAGGCATCCTTGTAATACGTGGAGAGCTGGCCTTCAGCGAGGCCCGGAGCGTTGTACACCAGGCTGCTGTACATCGGCGCCTGGTCGCGCATGTGCGGCTGGTATGCGCCGAGGCCGGCCCCGGCCTCCTGCACGCCGTCCTGGCCGGGCGGAAGGATGTTGAGGAAGCCCTTCGCGTCGCCGAATTCCTGGTAATGCCCGGCACCGGGCGGCGTTGCCGACGTGTTCCGCGGGCTCGCCGCGAGCATCGAAAGACAGAGGACGGCCGCGCCGAGACTGATCCTTCGCATCGGGCACCTCAGGGAACGCGGGGGAATGGCTCCGGCGATTATAGCACCGGCGACGGCGCGGGCGGCGGTCCGTCAACCGCTCCGGCTGCTCTGCTGGGTCAGCTACAGCCTGGGCAGACCTCCCGTGAGCCTGAGCATCGACCGCATGCAGCGATGTCCCACGTCCGCACCCGGGAGGAACATCATGGGGCAGGCGCCGGCGATGGCCGTCATGCCGCGTTCCCGGCAGCGCGCCGCGCCTGCATCGGACACGCTGCCCTTGCCGAATGAGCGGTGCATCCATACGCGCGACACGCCCTGCTCAGCGCACTCTCGCACTACGGCCTCGGTAATTTCGGGTGGTGTCGCGATGACCGCCGCCGCGACTCCATCGGGAATCGATTTCAGGTCGGGATAGCAGACATCGCCCTCGACCTCCTCGGCATGAGGGTTGACCGCGAAGACCTGGTAGTTCGCCTTGCGCAGTCCCCGGTACACCATGTTCGCCGCCTGGGCAGAATCGCGCGACACACCGACAACCGCGATCCGTTCCTGCGCCAGGAAGTCGTCAACCGCTTCTCTCAGGGTTGGCATCGCCATACTCCTCTGCCGTGACTTTCACTCGCCGCGATGACCCGGCGGGTGTCCGGGATCGTCTCACGGCGGCGGTCGCTCTGTGAGGGCCGATCGGACTGATCAAGAAAAGAAGAGCCCCCGCCGACGGCGGGGGCTCTTCGTTGGTGCGCAACGGGGTGCGCCGTTAGAGCGCCTCGATGATCGTCGAGATGCCCATGCCGACGCCGATGCACTGCGTGGCCAGGCCGTAGCGCTTGCCCGACCGCCGCAGCTCGTGCGCCACCGTCGACACCAGCCGCGCGCCTGTCGCGCCCAGCGGGTGGCCGATGGCGATCGAGCCGCCGTTGACGTTCACCTTGTCCATGGAGATGCCCAGTTCCTTGCACGACGGGATCACCTGCGCGGCGAACGCCTCGTTGAACTCGACGCGGTCGATCTGGTCCGCCGTGATGCCGGCGTGGCGCAGCGCCTTGCGCGTCGCCGGGATCGGGCCCAGGCCCATCACCTGCGGCTTCACGCCGCCCACGCCCATGCCGATGATGCGCGCAAGCGGCGTCAGCCCCAACGCCAGCGCGCGCTCCTCGCTCATCAGCAGCGCCGCCGAGACGCCGTCGTTCGTCGGGCACGAGTTGCCCGCGGTGATGCGCACTTCCTGCCCGCCCAGGCTGACGATGCCCTTGATCGGCTGGAGCCCGGTCAGGCCTTCCATGTTGGTGCCGCGGCGCAGGCACTCGTCGTGTTCGAATATCACCTTCTTGCCGTGCTCGTCCGGCAGCCAGTTGCCCTGGTCGTCGAACACCGGCGTCTCGATCTCCAGCGGGATGATCTCGTCCTTGTAGATGCCCTTGTCGAACGCCTCGGCCACCTTGCGGTGGCTGTCAGCCGAGAACTGGTCCATCTCCTCGCGGGAGAGGTTGTAGATCTCGGCGACGTTCTGCGCGGTCTGCGTCATCGACGTGATCGGGCTCGAGTCCAGGATGTAGTCCGGGAACGGCACCGAGAAGATCTTGTCGTGATCCGGCGCCATGTTCCGCTGGAGGTCGTTCATCTTGACGAGGTCCTTGTTGAACTCCGTCACATGCGTCTTCGGCTTGCCATCGCCCCCGCCGACGAGCGAGCGCCCCATGCGCTCGATGCCGACCGCGATGCCGCACTCGATCGCGCCGACCAGGATCGACTGCGCGACGCGGTGCAGCGTCTCCATGCTCGAACCGCACTGGCGGTTCGTGTCGAACGAGCAGACCTCGGCCGGCAGGCCGGCCAGGTGCGCCACGTTGTTCGCGCCGATGAGGATCAGTTCGCCTGCGCCCAGCACGTTGCCCAGGCCCATGTCCTCGATCATCCAGGGGCTGACCTTCGGGTTGCGCTCCATCAGGGCGCGCACGACCTTGCCGGCCGACTCGTCGAGCCGCGTCGCCACGAGTGAGCCTCGGCCGCCGCGGCCGAACCCCGAGCGCGCGCCATCGACGAGCACCACATTCTTGAGTTGCATTCGTTCCTCCTCAGTTATGTCTTGCGGATGCAACGCGCGACCGGCCCGTTGCAGCACTGCGCAGCATAGACCATCGGCCGCTTGTGGACGAATGCTGGCCAAGGGCCGCCGGAGCCCGCCTCGGTCGCTGCCTCAGCGATGTTGCAACGCGGCCGCAAGCGATCCGGGCTGGCTCTTATCCTCCCGCGAACGTCCGCGGGTCTACGCTAAGCGAGACCGGTCCGACAGCGGAAGCTCCCCTCTGGCTGTCCGGCCGTTGACGGGGCGCGCGGGTGACCGACGCGCCCCTTTGTGGTTGCGAGGAGGCAGCGCCATGTCCATCCAGCATCAACCCAACCCCACGCATGCCGCGCCGGAGGCCGGCTGCGAAGTCTTCAGCTCGGAAGGGCTGCCCGTGGGCAAGATCGAACGGGTGAGCGGCCGCTTCATCCGCGTCAACGCGCCGATGCAGCCCGACTACTGGCTCTGCGTCGATGACATCGTCTCGCTCGATGACGGGGCCGTGACGCTGGCGTACCCGCACCCGGCGGTGCCGCAGCACAAGCTCCACGCGCCGCGGTCGGCTCAGGCGCCCGATCCCGGCGTCGACCCGATCCTGCTCGATGAACAGGAGCAACTCCACCAGCGCGAGGTGCTCGAACGCGAACTGGAGGAGCAGCACCGCCGCATGGCGGAGCGGCGCGCGCAAGCAGCTGGCATCGCCCCCAGCTCGGCGGCGGAGGAAGAACGCGCGCGGATGGAGGCGGCGGAGGGGCGACCGCTGGCACCAGCAGCGCCGGGCTCGGAATTCGAGCAGCCCGGTGCGATATCCGCCGGCCCAGCCAGGCCGTTGCTCTACGCGCTCGGCGCGGCGGCGTTCATAGTGCTGCTCGCCGTCCTCGCTCGGCGTCGCAGGCGAGCGCGTCCCGCAGAGGATGCCGTGGCCGCGTAAGCCACTCCGACACGTCCGATTCCGCGATTGCCCCTCGGCGCGCGCTGCCGCACTATGCGCGCAGGAGGTGGGCGATGCGGCTCAACAGCACGAAGGCGAAGTGGCGCGGCGGCGAGGTCACGTACGGCGCCTGGCTCTCCATCCCGAGTTCCTATTCCGCCGAGGCCGTAGCGCACCAGGGCTTCGACTGGGTCTGCATCGATATGCAGCACGGCGTCATCGACTACCAGGTGGCCGTGACGATGCTGCAGGCGATAAGCACCAGCGACGCGACGCCTGTCGTGCGCGTGCCCTGGAACGAGACCGGCATCATCGGCAAAATGCTCGACGCCGGGGCGATGGGGATCATCATCCCGATGGTCAACAGCGTCGCCGAAGCGCGCGCCGCCGTCGCCGCCTGCCGCTATTTCCCCGACGGCTCGCGGAGCTACGGGCCGACGCGCGCCGCCCTCTACGCGGGCGCGGACTACTTCGGCCACGCCAACGCCGAGGTGGCATGCATCCCGATGATCGAGACGAAGCAGGCGCTCGCCGCGGTCGACGACATCCTGTCGGTGCCGGGGATCGACGCCGCGTACGTGGGGCCGGCCGACATGAGCGTGACGCTCGGGCTGCCGCCGCGCATGGACAACGGCGGCGCGTTCGAGGAAGCGCGCATCGCCATCGCGCAGGCGTGCGGGCGGCACGGCGTGACCGCCGGCATCCATGCCAACGCGGCGCTTGCTCCGGGGCACGCGGCGGCGGGCTACCGCATGATCACCGTCCACCACGACATCGCCGCGATCACGGCGAACGCCGCCGCCGACCTCCGCGCCGCGCGAGCTCGGTAGACGCCCGCGGCATCGCGAGATCATCGCTTGCCCTGCGCGGGCGGGAGATGTAGGGTGCTGGCACAACTGAATAATCGTGACGGGAGCCCCGCCGCGGCGGGGCTGAGAGGGCCACCGAGGCCGACCGTTTGAACCTGTCCGGGTAATGCCGACGAAGGGACACCGCACCTGCTCACGCCGCTGTCCCCAGCGGCGTTGATCATTGAGGTGCGCCATGGCCACGACCACTCCCCCGACGTCTGTCCACGAGGAAGTCACTCCCATCCCACAGGAGCGCCGCACGCTCGGCGCCCTCGAGATCGGCGTGCTCTGGGGCGACCTGGGGGTCGGCCTGCTGGTGCTGGTGGCCGGCGCGCTGCTGGTGCCCGCGCTGGGGCTGAGGGACGCGCTGTTCGCGACGGTGATCGGCAGCGTCATCGGCTCGGCGCTGCTGGCGATCGCCGGGCGTGTCGGCAGCGACGCCGGCGTGCCGACGATGGTCGCGCTGCGGCCGGCGCTCGGCATCCGGGGCTCGTACCTGGCATCGCTGTTGAACATCGCGCAGCTCGTCGGCTGGGCCGGCCTCGAAATCATCATCATGTCGCAGGCCGCTGGCGCGATCAGCGATCACTTCTTCGGATTCGAGGGCTACTACCTCTGGCTCGCCGCCTTCGCCGTGCTCGGCACGATCTTCGCGATCGGCGGGCCGACGGTGGTGGTGCAGCAGTTCCTGCAGCGGTTCGGCGTCTGGATCGTGATCCTGGCCAGCGCGTGGCTGACCTACCGCCTATTCAGTACCTACAGCGTGCAGGATCTGCTCGACCAGAAGGGCGCAGGGGGCTGGCCCAACTTCTGGCAGGGCGTCGATATCGCCGTGGCGCTGCCGGTGTCGTGGCTGCCGCTCGTCGCCGACTACAGCCGATACTCGCGCAAGGCGACCAGTGCGGCGTGGGCGACGTTTGCCAGCTACACCGTCGCCAACGTCTGGTTCTTCGCGCTGGGCGCCGGCTACGTCCTCGTGCTCTCGACCGAGCAGAGCCCGGTCGATGCCGGCAACATCGTCAGCGCGCTCGTCGATTCCATGTTGCCGCTCGCGCTCGGCTGGGTGTTCCTCTTCGTCATCCTCGCCGACGAGACGGACAACGCCTTCGCCAACATCTACTCGACGGCGGTCTCGCTGCAGAACCTGGTGAAGGTCAGCCACCGCACGCTGGCATTGCTCGTCGGCGCGGGCGCGTTGCTGCTGGCGATCAGCGTCGACCTGCTGCACTACGAGGACTTCCTCCTGCTGATCGGCGGCGTCTTCGTCTCGCTGTTCGGCGTCATGATCGCCGACTACTTCATCGCCCGGCGACAGTCGTACGACGGCGAAGCCTTCTTCGTCCGGGGCGGGCGGTACTGGTTCTGGGGCGGCGTCAACCCGGCGGGGATCATCGCGTGGGCAGCGGGATTCGTCGTCTACACGGCGGCCGCGCAGCCGCCCGCGCTCGTCAAGCACTTCTCGTGGATCGCCGACGTCCCGGCGGACGTCACCAAGGTGGGCGGCACGCTGCCGTCATTCGTTGTGAGCCTCGTGCTGTATCTAGTGTTAAGCCGGGTGCTGCTTAGCAGCGACGGCGCCGCGGACTGATCGCCTGAGTCAGCGCTGCCTTGATTGCCCCCGCGCGGGCTGAAAAGCCCGCGCTACAGTGGTTGCACCGTGCCGCGCAGCCCCAGCGCGTCGGCGTTCGACTTCAGCGCCTCGATGACGTGCGCGATGTGCGCATCGAGATCCACGCCGAGCTGTTCGGCGCCGTTGATGATGTCGTCGCGGTTCACCTGGCGCGCGAACGCCTTGTCCTTCATCTTCTTCCGCACCGACGCCGGCTCCACCTCGAAGATGCTCTTGTTCGGGCGCACGAGCGCCACCGCTGTCACGAAGCCCGTCAGCTCATCGACGGAGAACAGCATCTTCGCCATCAGCGTGTCGCGCGCGACGCCGGTGTAGTCGGCGTGGCCCATGATCGCGGTGCGGATCTCGTCCGGATAGCCGCGCTCAGTGAGGATCTTGTTGCCCTCGTACGGGTGGCCCTCGGCCGTGGGCCAGCGTTCGTAGTCGAAGTCGTGCAGGAGCCCGGTCACGCCCCACAGGTCCTCATCCGCGCCGTGCTTGCGCGCGAAGTAGCGCATCACCGTCTCGACGGCGAGGCCGTGCTTCCGCAGCCCGTCCGTCTGCGTGTACTCACAGAGGAGATCCCACGCCGCCTGCCGCTCCGCTTGCCGCTGCTCCATCACGCCCCTCCCGGTGAGCCTGCGGGCGCTCGCCCGCGTCGCCTATGATAGCGAGGACATGGTCTACTACGATCAAGAGCCGCCTTCTGAGGATGAGCGCCCCGGCTGCCTCGATGCGCTGCTGATCACGCGCGCCGTCTTCGGCATCCTCTTCTGGCCGCTCGCCGCCATCGCCGCGGTGCTGGCCGACCTGATGGTGACGGGGTATCTCTTCATCACGTACGCGCCGCTGGCCTTGATTCCGATCGCCGTGACGGCCGTGGCGCTGTGGCTGTTCTCGCGCTGGGAGCGGACGCGCTTCGGCCCGCCCGGCCTGTAGCCTCAGTCCAGCAGCCGCAGCGACCGCAGCGCGGGCAGCAGGTCGTCCAGCGAGCCGATGCGCGCGTGCGGCTCGATGCCGTCCTCCGCCAGTTCGCCGAGTTGCACCGACCACATGCCGGCCCGCCGCGCGCCCAGCACGTCGAGCCGCGGCTGATCGCCGACGAACGCCGCCTCACCCGGGGCCACGCCCATCTCGTCGAGTGTCTGGTCGAAGATGGCGCGCGCCGGCTTCGCCAGCTCCACTTCGTCCGAAAAGATCAGCAGATCGAGAAGTGGCAGCAGGTCGAGGTCGTCGAGGATGCGGCGCAACACGAACCCCGGCGTGATGCCGGTGTTGGAGATCAGTGCGGCAGGCAGGCCAAGGGCCTTCACCGCCAGCAGCGCGTCGCGCGCCGCCGGCATCGCCAGCGGCCGAAACGCCAGCTTGGGCGTCAGGATCGCCTGATCGAGCAGATCCCACGCGCGGTCGTCGAGCCGAGCAGCCAGCGTTTCGTCGATGTGCCGCAGGTACATCACGGTACGCCCGCGCGCCGAGAGGTCCCGCTCGGCATCGTGCAGGCGGGTGTGCTCTTCCACCGCCGCCGCGAACGACGCCAGGATGTCCTCTGCGGCGTAGCCGAACCCCAGCGCGGCCAGGGCATCGCAAGTCATCCTGGCGCGCAGATGGCGAGTCGGTTCGTAGGTCGCCGGATCGTCGACGATCAGTGTGCCCCACAGGTCGAACAGCACGGCGCGGATTGCGGGCATGTCTCGCCCCCCGGACATGAAAACCGCCGGCACATGACCGGCGGCTCGCTGCAGATGTCTTGCGCGGCTTTAGCTGACGGCCGTCCCGATCGCCGCGCCGCAATGCCCGCAGAACTTCACGCCGCTCTGGTTGCCTTTGCCGCACTCCGTGCAGAAGACAACATCGCCCGCAGCGGCCGCACCGCCCTCGGGCTGCGGCGACGACATCGCGACGTTATCGCCCGGCTTCTCGTCGTCGTCCTTGGTGGACTTGCGGAACTCGCGGATGCCCTTGCCCAGTGCGCCGCCAACCTCCGGCAGCCGCCCGACGCCGAACACGAGGATCACAATGAAGGCGATGATCAGAAGCTCGGGGACGCCCAGCGGTCCGAGTCCGGCGAGTAGAGGCATAATCCGCTCCCTCCTGGGAAAGCGCCCCTCAGCCTATCACCGGCCGCTCCGGCCGGGCAAGCAAGCGGAATCTAGGCGAACGCCGCCGAAGCCGCCGCGCCCGCCGGCTCGCGCAGGAAGTCGCGAATGGCCGCCGCACACTCCTCGGGCCGCTCGACCATCGGCAGGTGCGCCGCCCGGTCGATGACGACGAGACGCGCGTGCGGGATCAGCTCGCGCAGGCGCTGGGCCACCCTCAGCGGCACAGCGCGGTCGTGCGCCGCGAAGAGCAGCAGCACGGGCATGGTGATCGTGCTCCGGTCGATCGGCGGATCCTCGCGGCTATCCCGCATCATCGCCAGCAGACCCTCGCGCGAGCCTCTGATGTGCGCGGGCCGCACGTACTCCTCGCGCAACTCCGGTGTGAGCAGCGACGGATCATGGAACGACGCGGTCAGCAGCCGGCCGGCTACCAGGCTCGCGAGGAGCGGCAATATCGGCCGCAGCAGGGCCGGCGGCGGCATGCGCCGCACGTACCGCTCGTCGCCCGCGACCGAGGCCATCAGCACCAGCGACTCCACCATCTCCGGGTTGGTGGCGGCGAAGCGTTGCGCCACGGCGCCTCCCATCGAATGGCCGAGCAGCACTGTGCGCTCGACGCCGAGCGCGCCGAGCAGGCGCTTCAGCATGACCACCTGGTCGCCGTGGGACAGTCCCGCGTGCGCATCGCGCTCGCTATAACCGAACCCCTTGAGGTCGACCGCGATCACGCGGTGGCGATCAGCCAGGAGCGGCATCAGCTGTGCAAAGTTGGCGGTCTGCCCGCCGAAGCCGTGCACCAGCAAAATGGCCGGGCCCGATCCCTGCTCCACGTAGTGCACGCGGTAGCCGTCGATGTCGATCAGGCGCCCCGGCTTCTCGACCATGTCCCAGTCCAGATCCTCGCGCAGCCCGGCGCGACGTAGGACGGCCGCGCCCGCCACGGCGGCCGCGCCCAGCACGAGCATCGTTCGCTTATTCATCGATGCACCTCGCATTTGTGAGAAGAGGATGTCGCGATCACTCTACGCCTGCCACCGCCGCCCCCGCAACCGCCGAACGGCCCGCGCTCAGCCGCCCGGCCGCGACGCGAGCGTCACCTCGGCCGTCCGCCGCTCGCCGCCGCGGTAGTAATCGACGGCGACAGTATCACCGGCGCGGCGCCTGGCGAGGATCGCCAGAAGCTTGCCGTTGTTGTCCACGTCCTGCCCATCGACCTTCACGACCACGTCGTTGACGGCGAGCCCGGCGTCCTCGGCGGGCGTGCCGCGTCCGACGATGGTCACAGCGATGCCGTGGTCGACGGGCAGATTGAAGTTCCTGGCGATCGCGGGCGTCACGTCCACCGTGCCAACGCCGAGATATGCCCGGTCGATACGGCCCTTCTCGATCAGCGCCTGCACTTCCGGCTGCACGAGGGCAACGGAGATGGAAAAGCCGATGCTCTGCGCGCCCTTGATGATCGCCGTGTTGATGCCGATCACCTCTCCGCGCGCGTTGACCAGCGGACCGCCGGAGTTGCCGGGGTTGATGCCGGCGTCGGTCTGGATGGCGTCGTTGATGGTGTAGGGCTGCTCGGTAATCGTGCGGCCCTTGGCCGAAAGCACGCCGCGCGTCACGGTCGGCCCACCCTTGAGGTCGAGCGCGAAGCCGATGGCCACGACGTCCTCACCCACCTGCTGCTCATCGGGGTTGCCGAAGATCGCGGGCACCAGGTTTTCGGCGTCGATCTTCAGCACCGCCAGGTCGGTCGGCTGGTCGCGGCCCACGACCTTCGCATCGACGGTGCGCAGGTCGGACAGCGTCACCGTGATGTGGTCCGCGATCGTGTCGCCGTTGCCCGCCGTCACCACGTGGTTGTTCGTCACGATGTGGCCGTCCGTGTCGATGATGACGCCGGTGCCAACGCCGGTGCTCGGCGTCGAGCGGCCGAAGACGTCGAGCGTCGCCGTCTCGATCTGCACGCGCACGATCGAGGGCGCGAGCTTCGCCACGATCTCCGGCGTCGTCAGCCCCGGCTCGCTCCTGATGGCGCCAACCGCGACCGGCGAGCCGGCGGTGGACGGAGGGGGCGTTGCGTTCTCCGGGCTGGCGCCGCCGGAGCAGGCGACCGCCGCGAAGGCCGCGACTGCGCAGAGGGCGGGGAGCAAGCGGGTGCGTATCACGTTGGGCTCGTTCGCGCGGTATGAGAAAATGGTGGGCCAGCGGCGCATGTTAGGTTAGACCTGACGGTCCCAGCCGCGGCACGCATGGCCCGGATCGATACTAGTGTCCGCCGGCAGGGTAGCATCACAGGGGTTTCCCCAACATGCGCCCGCCGGGTACCGGAGATCTGCCCGGAGGCGAGAGAGCGCGCGGCCGCCGTGTTACAATCGCATCGGGTCTGCGGATAGCGAAGGAGTCGCCTCGTGCCCACGCTTATCATCCTCCTCATCGTCATCGCCGTCGTCGTCCTGCTCGTGGTCGTCATCGTGGCGGTGTACAACGGCCTCGTCCGGTCACGCCTGCGCGTCCGCGAGGCGTGGTCCGGCATCGACGTCCAGCTCAAGCGTCGGGCGTCGTTGATCCCCAATCTGGTCGAGACGGTGAAGGGCTACGCGGCGCACGAGCGCGAAACGCTGGAGAACGTCACCGCCGCCCGCGCGCGCCTGCAGCAGGCGGGCACACCCGCCCAGGCGGCCGAAGCCAACAACATGCTGACGCAGACGCTCCGGTCGCTCTTCGCCGTCGCGGAGGCGTACCCCGACCTGAAGGCGAACCAGAACTTCCTCGAACTGCAGCGCGAGCTCAGCGATATCGAGGAGAAGATCGCCTACGCGCGCCAGTTCTACAACACCAACGTCCTGTCCTACAACGCGAAGACCGAGACGTTCCCGAGCGTCATCATGGCCAACATGTTCGGCTTCCAGCCGGCCGAGTTCTTCGAGGCCGAGGAGGGCGCGCGCGAGGACGTGAAGGTCAGCTTCTCCACACCCCCCGCGGCGACCCCGTAGCCGATGACCGGACTCGACAAGATGCAGGGCGGAGCGGGCGAGGCGGTCCTCGTCTACGACCGCATCGGCGCCAACAAGCGCCAGACGTGGATCATGATGGCGATCTTCGTGCTGGCCGCCGGTGGCTTCGCGACGCTCATCGGCTACGTGGCCGGGCTGCCGATCGCCGCCGCGCCGTTCGTCTTCGGCGCGCTCATCGTCTACGCCATGTTCAGCTACTACGCCAGCGCCGGCGTCGCGCTCGCCGTCAGCTCGGCGCATGCGGCGACGAGGGAAGACGAGCCCGAGCTCCACCGCGTCGTCGAGAACCTGAGCATCGGCTCCGGCCTGCCGATGCCAAAGGTCTACGTGATCGAGGACAGCGCGCCGAACGCATTCGCTACCGGCCGTGACCCGAAGCACGCCTCCGTCACCGCGACGCGCGGCCTGCTCGACAAGCTCGACAAGGCGGAGCTGGAGGCCGTCATCGCGCACGAGATGTCGCACGTCGGCAACTATGACATCCGCGTCATGACGATCACCGTGGTGCTCGTGGGTGTCATCGCGTTGCTGGCCGACCTCTTCATGCGCTGGACGTGGTTCGGCAGCGGCAGCCGCAGCAGCAACAAGGACCGCGGCGGCGCGTTTGCGGCCCTCGTCGTAGTGGCCATCGTCCTGGCCATCCTCGCGCCCATTGCGGCGCAGGTGATCCAGCTCGCGGTCTCCCGCCAGCGCGAGTACCTGGCCGATGCCTCGGGCGCGCTGCTCTGCCGCAACCCGGACGCCCTGGCCCGCGCGCTGGAGAAGATTTCGGCCGACCCCGAACCGCTCGAAGCGGCGAACAAGGCGACGGCGCACCTGTACTTCAGCAACCCGCTCCGTGAGCACAGTTCGTTCCTGAACAACCTGTTCAGCACCCACCCGCCCGTCGAGGAGCGCATCCGGCTGCTGCGCGCCATGTAGGGGCGCCGGTCCGAGTTCCCGGTGCCCACTTCCACCGAGCCTTGGGCTGACCGCCCCGGATGTGCTTTAATGCCCCCGCTGCCGGAGAGAGGTGTGTACTTGGACTTCAGAGACTACATCAGCATCGCCCAGATCCTTGTGTCGATCGTGCTCACGGTCGTCATCTTGCTCCAGGCCAAGGGGTCCGGTATCGGCACCGCGCTCGGCGGCGGCACCAGCGGCAGCTTCCGCACGCGCCGCGGCGTCGAGAAGACGCTCTTCCAGCTCACGATCGTCCTCGCGGTCGTGTTCCTGATCATCTCCGCGTGGGGCGTGCGCGCCTCGATCTAGCGGATTCCTGCTGCACCCACCGAGGGCCCTTGAGTTGGCATGGATGCACACCCGATGGCCCTTGTTCGTCGCCCTCGTCGGCGGCGTCTCCGCCGTCGCCATCCTCTGGTCCGTTGTGCTCTCCAACCCGGGCGGCGAGGCCATCCCTGCCAGCGGCGGCCACTACGTCGAGGGTGTGACGCGCGAGCCTGAGCGCATGAACCCGCTCTTCGCCGGCGCCAACCCCGTCGACGCCGACATCGCCTCACTCGTATTCAGCGGCCTCGTCCGCCTGGCGCCCGATGGCATGCCTCAGCCCGACCTTGCCGAACGATGGGAGATCACCGGCGGTGGGCAGAGCTACGTCTTCCATCTGCGCCGCGGCGTCGCCTGGCACGACGGTGCGGAGTTCAGCGCCGAGGACGTCGTCTTCACGTTCAAGGCGATCGCCGATCCGGGGTTCAAGGGCGACCCGGCGCTGGCGCAGCTCATGCAGGGCGTCCTGGTCACGGCGCGCGACCCGCTGACGGTGGAGTTCAAGCTCGAACAGACCTACGCGCCGTTCCTGGCGTATCTCACCGTGGGCATCCTGCCACAGCACCTTCTTGCTGACCTGGACGCGAACCAGTTGTTCAACGCCGGGTTCAACGCCCGGCCCGTCGGCACAGGTCCGTACCAGTTCCGGAGACACACCGACCACGGCGTCGAACTAGGGAGCAGCTCGATCTACTACCTCGGCCCGCCGCACATCTCGACGCTGGAATTCCGCGTGTATCCGGACGCCAGTTCCCTGTCCGAAGCCGTACGCACACGTGAGATCGATGGCGCGCTGCTCGGCCCGGAGACATCGCGCGCGGAGTTACAGTTCCTCGGCCAGGACGGACGCTTCGCGCTGCACGACCTCGTGTCCGAGACGTACAACACCGTCTATCTGGACACCCGCGCGCCCCTGTTCACCGACGACGTCGTGCGGCTCGCGCTCTGGCGCGCCATCAACCCCGACACGTTGATCTCCGACGTCGCCAACGGACGCGGCGAGCGCGCCGATACCGGCATCCCGCACCGCTCCTGGGCGTACTCACCGGTCGAGGTGCCGTCGTTCGATCCCGGCGCCGCCGCGAGCGCGTTAGAAGCCGCCGGCTGGTCGCGCGGGCGCGATGGGGTGCGCCGGCAGGGCGACCAGCGGCTGGCATTCAAGCTGTCGACGACCAACGATCCTCTGCGCGTCGATATCGCCGACGACCTGGCGCGGCAGTGGCGCGCCATCGGCGCGGACGTGGAGGTGGAGCCACTGGCGGCGAGCACGTTCATCGATGAGCACCTGCTGCCGCGCAAGTTCCAGGCGGCGCTCGTCGCCGTCGATCCCGGCCCGGATCCCGACCCATACCCGTTCTGGCACTCGTCGCAGATCGCGCCGCCCGGCCGCAACCTCTCCGATTATTCCGATCCCGTCATCGACGATGTACTGCAGCGCGCGCGCCAGACGACTGACATCGCGCGCCGGAAAGAGCTCTACTCCGAGTTCGAGGGATACATGATCGCCGCCGCCGCGCAGATCCCGCTCTACTCGCCTGTCTACACGTACGTGCAGAGCACGCGCGCGCAGGGGTTCAGCGACTCGTTGTTGTTCACGCCCGCCGCGCGCTTCGCCAACGTGTCGGACTGGTACATCAGCACGCGAGTGGGTGGGTAGTTGGTAGTGGGCAGTTTGCAGTTGTTAGCGCTTGTGTCCGACAAACGCAACGTAGCGCCAGTATTCCTTGCCGAGGCCACCGTCGTAGACGCGCAACTCGTCTTCTACGGGCTGCGGCGGATGGCCGGGGTTGCGCTCGCGAAGCGCTGCGATGGTCTGTCGCAGTGGCGCGTAGTATTCGTCCCAGGCGGACTGCGGAAACGGTTCGGCGAGCACGGCCTCGAACCCGGCGCCGCGCATGGCCGCCCGATACTCGTCGAGGGTCAGCGGCTCGATGTCGTAGCCGTCCGGGATCGCCTCGGGCGGGATCGGCTTCTTCGCCCACACCCAGTCGCTAACGACGACGGCGCCGCCCGGCCGCAGCGCGCGGTGCAGCTCGCCCAGGCAGCGCTCCGTGCCGATGATGCTCGGAGCGCCGACGCAGATCGCCAGGTCGAACGCCGCGTCCCGCACCGGCAGCCGGCCGCCATCGCCGATCGCGAACGCCACCCGATCGCCGAGGCCGCGCTCCGAAGCCCGGCGCGCGACATGCACCGCGAACGGATGCGTGTCTACGCCAAGCACCCGGCAGCCATGACGCTCGGCCAGGCGGCACGCCCCCGCCCCGGTGCCGTAGGCGACTTCCAGCACGCGAGCGTCCGCATCGAGCGGCACGCCGCGGTCGATGATATCGAGCATCTCGCGCGCGCCGGGCGTGAGGAACTCCCGCCCGGCGTACACGTTCCAGATCCGCGGGTCAGTCACTAGCCGCGCGCCCGCGCGTCCGGCTTCACAGACAGCCCGACGGCGTCGAGCGCAGCCTGGTCGACGGCCGACGGGGCGCCGGTCATGAGATCGGTCGCGCTCTTGGTCTTCGGGAAGGCGATAGTCTCGCGGATGTCGCTCTCCTGAGCGAACAGCGCCACCGTGCGGTCCATCCCCGGCGCCACACCGCCGTGTGGAGGCGCGCCGTATTCGAACGCCTCCAGCATGTGGCCGAACTTGATCCGCTGGTCCTCCTCGCCGATGCCGAGCAGCCGGAAGATGCGCTCCTGTTCGCTCCGGTTGTGGATACGGATGCTGCCGCTGCCGATCTCCCAGCCGTTACACGTCAGGTCGTACGCGTTGCTTCGGACCGAGCCAGGATCGGTATCCAGCAGGTCAAGGTCCTCCGCCTTCACCGATGTGAACAGGTGGTGCGTGGCGTTCCAGTGCTCCTCTTCGTCGTCCCACTCCACCAGCGGGAAATCGACGATGAACGCGAACTTAAGCGTGTCCCTGTCGGCCAGTTCCTGCTTCGCCGCCACGTTGCGCCGCAGCGCGTCGAGCGCCGGCCGAACGCGGCCCGCCGACCCCGGCTCCTTGGCCGGCACGCCGCCCTGCCCGGCGACGATCAGCACGAGGTCGTTGGCGTGCGCGCCCGCCAGCGTGCCGATCGACCGCACCATCTCCAGGCCGATGTGCTTGAGCACCGGCGACTTCACCTGCTCCTCGCTCGCCGCGGCAGGCTCCGCGTGGTAGGCGATCGAGACGAGCCCCCTGGCACCAAGCTGCTTCACCGCGTCTGTCAGCGCATCGATCTCCTTGCGCGAGAACTCCGCGCCGCCGGTGACACACAGCCCTTCGACGGAGCCGCCGCTCTCGACGGCGCTCTTGAACACGACGAAGTCCGTGCCGCGCACCGCCTGCGTGAAGTCGACGAGTTCCATGCCGTAGCGCAGGTCGGGCTTGTCGGCGCCGAAGCGGGCCAGCGACTCCGCGTATGTCAGCCGCGGAAACGGCCTCGGCACGTTCAGGTCGGGCCGCACCTCGGCGGCGATGCCGCAGTACAGCTCCTCCATCAGGTCCAGGATGTCGTCCTGCTCGACGAAGCTCATCTCGAGGTCGAGCTGCGTGAACTCCGGTTGCCGGTCCGCGCGCAGGTCCTCGTCGCGATAGCAACGAGCGATCTGGAAGTAGCGCTCGAAGCCGGCCACCATCAGCAGTTGCTTGAACTGCTGCGGCGACTGCGGCAATGCGTAGAAGTTGCCCGGATGCACGCGGCTCGGCACCAGGTAGTCGCGCGCGCCCTCCGGCGTCGGGTTCGCGAGCACCGGCGTCTCGATCTCGATGAAGCGGCGCTCCGTCAGGAAGTGACGGATGTACGCGACGATCTGGTGGCGCATCAAAATGTTGTTGTGCAGACGCTCGCGCCGCAGATCGAGATAGCGGTACTTCAAGCGCAGCTGCTCGTCGACATCAGCATCTTCGTTGATGTAGAACGGCGGCGTCTTGGCCGCGTTCAGCACCTCGGCCGAGGCCGCCCGCACCTCGATGTCGCCGGTCGGCATCGTGTCGTTCTCCGTGCCGGCCCGCCGCCGTTCGACGCGGCCGCGCACCCGGAGCACGTACTCGCCGCGCACATCGCTGGCCACCTGGTGCGCAGCCGCCTGTTCCGGGTTGAACACGACCTGCACCAGCCCGCGGCTGTCGCGCAGATCGATGAAGATCAGCCCGCCGTGGTCGCGCCGGCGGTTGACCCATCCAGCCAGGACGATGTCCTTGCCCTCGTCGCTTGCGCGCAGGTCGCCGCAATAATCAGTCTTGTACACGTAGCCTCCTGGACGGTTGAGACCGGCGGAATCGCCGCATGCGGCAGTGTAGCGACCGTCTCGGGGCCGGGGTAGCGCGGCGGCACGTTGATCGATCATCCTGCCCGCATGATCAGCCGCCACCTCGCGCTCGTTGCCATCGCCACCGTGTTCGTGCTCGCCGCCTGCGGCGATGATGGCAGCAGCGCGGGCACGGCTACCGTGCCCGCATCACCCGCCACGGCCGGCACAGCGACCGCCGCCACCGGAACCGCGACGCGCACCAGCGCCACGGCGACGTTCGTGCCCGAAATGACGGCAACCACGGTCGCTACCGTCGCGGGGTCAGCCACGCCCCCACCGTCCGGCGGGAGCGGGATCGAGGGCATCGCCACCATCGGCCCGACGTGCCCCGTCGAGCGCGCGGACAGCCCCTGCCCGGACCGCCCGTACGAGGCGCGCATCACGTTCTGGCGCGGCGGCGCGCTCGTAGCTGAAACCCGCTCCGCCGCCGATGGACGCTTCCGCGTGGCCCTGCCGCCGGGAACATATCGCGTCGTCGGCGAGTCCGAGGCCACGATCCCGCACGCCGTCGAGCAGACCGTCACGGTCGCCGAAGGCCGCTGGTCGGCGCTCGATATTCGCTACGACAGCGGCATCCGCTGATCCTCTCCGCAACCCCTTGCAATCGACCAAGTTAGGTGGCACACTGCGGTCTCTATAGACGCCGCCGATACAACGGCGGTCCGATCTTCTGGACCTTACGCGGCCTCCGGGCCATCAAGAGCGAGGGGTTTGCTTGGACCTCGGGCAGATCGAGGCGTTCGTACAGGTCGCGCAGCACCGCAGCTTCAGCAAGGCCGCGGACGCGCTCTTCCTCACGCAACCTTCCGTCACCGCGCGCATCCAATCGCTCGAGCGCGACCTCGGCGAGGCATTATTCGAACGCAACGGCCGTGGCGTGCGCCTGACGGAGATGGGCTCTACGTTCCTGCCGTACGCGCGCCGCTCGCTCAAGGCCCTGCAGGAGGGTCGCGACGCGCTCGACGGCATGCGCAACCTCGACATCGGCACGCTGAAGCTCGGTTCCGCGCTCACCGTGAGCACGTACGTGCTGCCAAAGATCCTGAAGCAGTACTGCTCGCTCTATCCCGGCGTCGAGGTCAGCGTGCACACGGGCCGCTCCGAACAGGTGCTGCAGATGGTACTGTCCGATGACGTGCACTGCGCGCTGGAGCGCACGGTGCACCACCCGGAGATCGTGACGGTGCCGCTGTACGAGGACGACGTCGTGCTCGTGGCGGCGCCGGAGCACCGCTTCGCGCGCGCGGGCACCGCCGCCATCGAGGACGTCGGCCGCGAGCCGCTGATCCTTTTCGACCGCGGCTCCAGCTACAACCAGCTCATCCAGGGCGTCTTCCGCCAGCACGGCATCGTCCCGCACACGCTGATGGAGCTCGATACGATCGAGGCGACGAAGAAGATGGTCGAGGAGGGCCTCGGCATCGCCCTGCTGCCGAAGGTTTCGACCGAACGCGAATTCGAGCAGGGCATCCTCAGCCCCATCGCCGTCAGCAACGCCGAGATGCCGCGGCGGCAGATCTCGCTGATCTTCCGCAAGAACCGCAAGCACACGCGCGCGGTCCACGCCTTCTTCACGCTGCTGTCAGAACTCTACGGTGTATCGATCCCGGAGGGCGCGCTGTCCGGCGTCGCCTAGCGCCGGCACATCCGACGGGCCGGCCGCTCACTTCTTCGTCTTCTTCGGCGCCTTCGCACCGGGCCCGACGCTCGCCCGGATCTCCTTCATCAACTCGATGTTCGGCCTGTCCGGGCCCTTACCCGCGCCGTCGAGCTTGAAACCCGGCACCTCGAGCAGGAACGGCACATCGGCGAGCGCCGGGTGCGCCACCAGCGCTTCGAACCCCGCGCGGCCGATGTGGCCTTCGCCGATGTTCTCATGCAGGTCGCGTCCCGCGCCGAGCGGCGTCTTCGAGTCGTTGCAGTGGACCGCCGCGACGTTGCCGAAGCCGATCTCCCGGTCCAGCTCCTCCATCACCAACCCTACGCCGTCCGCGCTGCTCAGGTCGTAGCCCGACGCGAACGCGTGGCACGTGTCGATGCAGACGCGGGCGCGCGGGTTGTCAATGCGGCGCAGGATCTCACCCAGCTCGTTGAACTTGCCACCGATGGTGTCACCGTGGCCGGCCGAATTCTCGAAGATCAGCCACGCGTCTTCGGGTGTCTCGGCCAGCACGTCCTCGGCCGCCTTGCAGATCTGCTCGAACACCGCCTCCAGCCCCAGGCCCTTGTGGCTGCCCGTGTGGAAGATGACGCCGCGCGCGCCGATGCGCCCGGCGATGTTCAGGCTGCTCCGCAGCGTGCTGGCCGACGTCTTGAAGATCTTGGGATCAGCGCTCGCCAGGTTCATCAGGTACTTGCCGTGGATGAACACCGGGCTGATGCCCGACTCCGCCATTCTGTCACGGAACTCCTGCACCTGGGCATCGTCGAGCCGCGCGGTGCCCCACTGCTGCGGCGCCGATTCGAAGATCTGCGCGCACTCCGCACCGATCGCCGCCGCCCGGTCGAACGCCGTCGCGATGCCCCCCGCCGTCGAGACGTGCGCCCCGATCTTCATCGATGGATCCCTCTCACTCGAAGCAGGTTCAGCCGGTGGAGAACGAGGCCCCGGCGCCGATCAGTATACGCTCGCCCTCCGGCGTCGCGCGCGTACGGCCCGGGCGAGGGGAGATGATCCAGTGATTCAGCGGCCGCGCTGTGGCACACTGCCGCCATGCACTCCGAACTCGCCGCGTACCAGGCATCGATCGACAAGCGCCTCGAGCAGATCTGCGATTGCCTCGACGGCATGACGGCTGCGCAGCTCAACTTCCGGCCGCCGATCGATGGCGCGAACAGCGCGTGGGTGCTGGCGACGCACACACTGGGCAACGCTCGCGCGTGGGTGCTCGGCATCGCCTGCGGCCAACCAGCGAGCCGCGACCGCCCGGCCGAATTCGCCGCCGCCGGCAACGATGCCGCATCGCTGCGCGCGAACGTGCGGCTATTCTCGCGCGAGATGGCGGAGGCGCTGCCGCGGCTTTCGGCAGCCGACCTCGACCGCCGCCTCGTGCCGTCGAAGGAGCTCTGGGGCGAGACCGAACCGCACGAGATCTCCGTGCGCGATGCGCTGCTGCAGGTCATCGAGCACGCGTCGCTGCACCTCGGCCACCTGCACGTGACTCGCGATCTCGCGCTCTCACAGGACTGATGCTACGGTGAAGCAACCGCGATCCGAACAGGGATGAGTCCGCAATCCATGGAAACAATCGAGCACACCGTCATCCTCTTCTCGCAGGGATTCTGCGAGTTCTCGGAGATGGTGCGCCTGCACCTGGAGTCGCGCGGCCAGAAGTACACCGAGCGTGACGTCGACATCGACCCCGCGGCGCGCGATGAGATGATGAAGCTGGGCGCCACCAGCACGCCCGTCGTCGTCATTGACGGCGAGACCGTCATCGGGTTCGACGAGGAGGCGATCGACGACCTGCTGGGCTTCACGCCCTACAATCCGCGCGGAACGCTGGGGCCGGGGCTCGACGAGATGTAGCGCGCTTCGCGCGAGAGTCGAGAGAGTCGACGCGCCGACGAAGTCGCGCGACGACCGGCGCTATGCGCCGCGCAGTTCGGCGCCGAATTCGCGACGGAGCCGCTCGAGCAGCTTCCGCTGCGCCTTCGCCACCTCGTCGTCGGTGAGGGTGTGGTCGCCGGACTGGTACGCCACGGAGAACGCAACCGACTTCTTACCCGCCGGCACCTGGTCGCCCGCGTACACGTCGAAGATGCGCGCCTCCCGCACGAGCGCCGCGCTCTCGATGATCTCCCGGATCGCGCCGGCCGCCACGTCGCTGTCGACGATCAGCGCAACGTCCTGCTCTACCGCGGGGAAGCGCGAGATCGGCTTCATCTTTCGCACGCCGCCCGCGAATGGGAGGACCGCATCGAGCGTTATGTCGAACAGGAACGCCTCTAGCTCGATCTCGAACGCCGCCGCTACCTCCGGATGCACCTGCCCCAGCATGCCGACGCGCTCGCCGCCGACGCGCACCTCGGCCGCGCGGCCCGGCACCATGCCGTACTCGTCGACCGCCGCGTACGTGGCATCGACGCCGAGGCCCCGCAGCAGGTCGTCGAGATACGCCTTCGCGTCGAAGAAGTCGAGCGGCTCTTCGCCGGGCCGGCCCCAGCGGTCGGGACGCCGCCCGCTGACGACGCCAGTGACCTGCTCCGACTCGACCGGCAGCAGTTCTTCACCGAACGGACGTCCTGACTGCGGCAGGCGCTCATCCGGCCGCTGGTACGTGCGCGCCGCCTCGAAGATCGCCACCTCGCCCTCCTGGTACCGCAGGTTCGAGGCGAGCGTCTGCAGCAGGCTCGCGCGCAGCGTCGGCCGCAGGTACTCATGGTCGGACGTGATGGGATTGAGCACTCGGAACGGACGGTAGATCGCCAGGTCTTCCTTCGGGATCACCCGTTCCAGCGCCTCCATCGTCGTCATCGAGTACGAGATCACTTCGTACATGCCGGCCCCCGCCAGGACGTCGCGCGCGCGCTCGCGCAGCTCGCGCAGCGGCTGCACGATGGGCGGCGGGATCGCGCCTTCCAGCAGTTTGGTCGGGATCTCGTCGTAGCCGATGATCCGCGCCACTTCCTCCGCCACGTCATCGGCGATGCGCACGTCGGGTCGCCAGTACGGCACGCGCACGACGTAGCGGTCCGGCGGCACCCAGCGCGCGGAGAATCCGAGCGCCGTCAGCACGTCGCGCACCTTCGACGTCGGCGGGTCGATGCCGAGCAGGCGTGACAGCCGCTCGCGCGTGATCTCGACGCGCGATTCGCGCACCTTGCCCGGGAAGACGTCGACGCAGCCCGCGGCCGCCTTGCCGCCGCAGACCTCGACCAGCAGCTTCGTGGCGCGCTTCGACGCGATCATCGCCAGTTCCGGCGGCAGCCCCTTCTCGAACCGCGCCGATGCCTCGCTCCGCGACTTCAGCGCCACGCTCGTGCGGCGGATGTTCGGCCCCAGGAAGCACGCCGATTCCAGCAGCACGTTCACCGTGCGCTCCGTCACTTCGCTCTCGAGCCCGCCGAGCACGCCCGCGAGCGCCACCGGCCCCCGGTCGTCTGCGATGACGAGGATGTCGCGACTCAGCTCGCGATCTTCGTTGTCGAGCGTCGTGAAGCGCTCGTCCTCGCCGCCGCGGCGGACGATGATGTGGTGGCCGGCGATCTGGTCGTAGTCGAACGCGTGAAGCGGCTGCCCCAACTCCAGCATCACGTAGTTCGTAACATCGACGACGTTGTTGATCGGACGCTGGCCCAGCGCGATCAGCCGCTCCTGCATCCACTCCGGCGACGGGCCGAGCTTGATGCCCGTGACGACCGTGGCGATGTAGCGGCGGCAGAGGTCCTTCGCGCTGATGTCGACTTCGGCGCGGCCCTTGATCGGCGCGCCCGCCTCCACGTACTCCAGCGACGGCTCGCGCACGGTCTCGCCGGTGAGCGCGGCCACCTCGCGCGCGATGCCGAGCACCGACAGCCAGTCCGCCCGGTTCGGCGTCACCGACAGCTCGAAGATGACGTCGCCGAGCAGGTCGGCCAGCGGCTTGCCGAGCGGCGCGTCCGACGGCAGCACGAGGATGCCCTCGTGGTCTTCGGAGAGGCCAAGCTCGCGCTCGCTCAGCACCATGCCCGCCGACTCGACGCCGCGGATCACGGCCGGCTTCAGCACCGACTCCTTGCCACTGTGGCCGTCGCGCACGCGCGCACCCACCGTCGCAAACGCGATCTTCTGCCCCACGGCGAGATTCGGCGCGCCACACACGACGCGGTGCCGCTCGCCGCCGCCGACGTCGACCGTCGCCAGCCGCAGCCGGTCGGCGTTCGGGTGCGGCTCCACTGCCTCGACGTGTGCGACGCGGATGTCGGCGCCCCAGTCGCCGCCCGTTCGCACGATCGAGTCGACGGCGAGGCCGGCCATGGTCAGCCGGTGCGCCAGCTCCTCAGGAGTCAGGCGCAGGTCGACGTACTCGCTCAGCCACTTGAGTGAGACTTGCATCAATCGTCCCTAGAACTGTTGCAGCAAGCGCAGGTCGTTCTGATACCAGTGCCTGATGTCGTCGACGCCGTAAAGCTGCATCGCCAGCCGCTCGACACCCATGCCGGCAGCGAAGCCGGTGTAGCGGTTGGAATCGATCCCCATGCTCTCGAGGATCTCCGGGTGCACCATGCCCGCGCCCATCATCTCGATCCAGCCGGTGTGGTGGCACGAAGCGCAGCCTGTGCCGCTGCAGACGAAGCAGTCGACGGCGACCTCCGCGCCCGGCTCGACGAACGGGAAGTACGAGCAGTTCAGGCGGATCCGCCGCTCGCTCCCGAACAGCCGCCGCATCAGGTCCAGCAGCGTGCCCTTCAGGTGCGCCAGCGACAGGCCTTCATCGATCGCCAGCACTTCGACCTGCGTCATCATCCACTCGTGCGTCGTGTCGGTCGCCTCGAAGCGGTACGCCCGGCCCGGCACTGCCACGCGGATCGGCGGCGCGTGCTGCTCCATCACGCGGATCTGCGCGGGCGATGTGTGGGTGCGCAGCAGCATGGGCCGCCGGCCGTCCGACTGCTCGTCGACCCACATGGTGTCCCACATGTCCCGCGCCGGGTGATCGGCCGGGATGCGCAGCGCCTCGAAGTTGTAGTAGTCCAGCTCGACCTCCGGCCCCTCGATGATCGAGAAGCCCATCGAGCGGAACGCTTCGAGGATCGAGCGCAGCGTACGCGTCACCGGGTGCAGGCCGCCGCGCCGGTGCGGCCGCGGCGGCAGCGTCACGTCGAGCTTCCCCGTCACGATGGATGCGGCGAGCGCGGCGCGGCGCAGTTCTTCGGCGCGCGTCTCGAACGCCGTTTCCAGGTCTTCCTTCAGCGCGTTCGCCGCCGCACCGAGCGTCTTGCGCTCGTCGATCGAAAGCTCGGCCAGCCCGCGCAGCACGCCGGTGAGGCGCCCCTTGCGGCCCAGGTACTCGATACGCCACGCGTCGAGCGCCTTCTGCTCGCCCGCCTCGGCGAGCGCCCGAAGCGCGTCGGTGCGAAGTTGCTGTACCGTCTCGTTCGCCATCACGTCCATGTCCGGATGAGTCGCCGCGGCAGGGCGCGGCGTGCGCCATTATAGGCACAGCCGCCGCTAGGCGCAGTGCGCTACTCCACCGTGATCACGCCCGCCATGCCCGCGAACGCGTGGAGGGTGCAGGCTGCGACGCCGAGTGAATGAGCCACCAGGGAGACCCGGAGCCGTAACAGTCGTCGATGCCTAGGCTCTGCTATAGTCCCTCGTATCCGTAATGCCGGTGGACGACAGGGAACGAGAGCCCCGGAGAACCATCGCTCATGGAGATCAATCCGCTCAGGTTGGCAGGAAACTGGAGGGACGGCTGGGCACTCGACCTGCATACGACGTCCAGCACCAAGCGCCCGGACGGCGGATTCGACACCCTATACACCCCTGTAGGTGGGGACCTCAATCAATGTAAGTTTCATCACGATCTCTCGAAGGTCGATAGCCTGGCCGACGCAGCGTCGGAGTTCCTTCTCACCCGGATGATCCTCCCGAGGATCCACGCGATCGTCCCTGTCCCGCCGTCTGACACGTCGCGAGCCTATCAGCCGGTTCTGGAGATCGCGAGACGCGTAGCGGACAGAACCGGGCTCTTGCTCGCACCGAAGTTCCTGGTCAAAGTCAGGAGCACCGCGCAGCTCAAAGGACTGGAGGACACGGCATCGAGGCGGCAACAACTCGATGGCGCTTTTCGCGTTGACCTCTCGCTGGAGGGGAAGTGGATCCTGTTGTTCGATGACGTGTTCCGGTCGGGAGAGACGCTCCGGGCTGCTACCGAAGTCGCACTGGCTCAAGGTAAAGTGGGGAAGGTCTACGTGTTGACCCTGACCAAGACACGAACGAAAAGATGATGCCAGTTGACGACGCTCGGCAATGGTACGCTCTGTCCCAGGTCAAAGGACTCGGGGGAAAGAGCCTCCATGCCCTGTATAACGGGGCGGTTCGCTCGCAAAGCTCGCCGGATCAGATCGGGCAGCTAGACTGGCCGGCATTCAACAGGATGTTTCCGACGTTGCCGCGACGGCTGTTCGACGCCATCCGCGAAGCGGGCGAGGCGGAACTGAGGCCGTCGTTCGACGACCTGTCAGACAGCGGCATACAGATCGTCCACCTCGGGCATCCAGCCTACCCCAAGATGCTGCTCCAAAGGCTCGATAAGTCAGCTCCTCCCATCCTCTACTACAAAGGCTACCTGCCATTGCTGAACGGACCGAGTGTCGCCGTGGTCGGCTCGCGACGCGCCTCGGAGGAAGGCCTGACTGCGGCGTACAAAGTCGGCACAGAGATGGCAGCGCAGGGCCGCAACGTAATCTCTGGCTACGCGAAGGGCGTTGACACGCAAGGCCATTTAGGCGCTCTGCGTGCAGAGGGCACCACGACGATCATCCTCAGTTCTGGGATCTACGAGTTCACTCGCAAGAGGGAGTTCAGCGGCACAGACCTCAACCGTAACGCGCTCGTCGTTTCTCAGTTCCATCCCAACGAGCGCTGGTTGGCACGCAACGCAATGACCCGCAACAAGCTTGTGTGCGCCCTCTCCGAGGCGGTCGTTGTCATTGAGGCGGGAGCCGAGAGAGATGCTCAGGGCCGCATGAGCGGTACTTATGACGCGGGGAGCGCCGCGCTGGCGATGGGAATCCCACTGCTGGTTCTGAGTCCGAGCGCGTTCGCTCGACCGCCAATTGGAAATGTGTCGCTCATTGCCAAGGGGGGCATCGAGTTCCGGCCGACCGAGTCACTCGAATCGCTGCTGCGCGAACACCGCGCGACGGTCGCGCAGGTACAGCCCTCCCTCTTCTGAAACGCCGATACGCTGCCCCGGCGGCCACCTCCGTGGCTTCGTTATGTCGCCCTGTCGCCGCGCTTGCCGCCAGCCTTGCGCGCCGCCAGCGCCTGCGGCGATCCCCAACCCCGTTGCCGCTGCTCGAAGTAGCTCTGCACGAACATCAGGCCGAACACAACGATGACGGACTCGGCGAGCCCGCCCGCGGCCGCCATGGGCCACCAGCGCGTCGATGCGATCCAGTCGAGACCCCGCAGGGCCGGCCACAGCCGCAGCACCACCGCCAGGTTCATCGCCACGAGCATCCCGACGATCAGCACGCGCTCGTCGGGATGCTGCAGGCGCCGCCCCGCGAACTCGGGCACGATCATCATGCCGATGCCGATGATCATCATCGACATCACGCCGACGGTCAGCGTGTGGCGGATCGCGTCGATCTCGTACACGTCCAGCGCCCTGCCATCGATCAGCGCGCGCCCGGCGTACCAGGCGATCAGCGCCGCCGCGACGAGCAGCCACGCCATGGCAGCGCGCACGAAGTGAAACTGCGTTTGCGACGCGGCCGCCACGCGGTTCGCCCGCGGGTGGAAGATCCCCGTGAGCCACACGACGCCAACGAACGCGCCACCGCAGACGAGGAATCCGGCATCCATCACCCGGGTCGCCGCCACAGACATCGATCGATACGACTCCCAGAGCCCGGCACCGGACACGGCGGCGACGCCGCACGCCAGCGCCAGCGCCGTCACGCGTCCGCCGCGGTCCGCCCGCGGCCGTCCAGTGAACGTCGGCACCGCGCGCGTCGCCACGCCGGACATGAACATCAGGAGGAAGCCGAACTGCTGCACGATGATCAGCGATGGCTGGCGCGCCATCGGCGCCTGCGGCAGGCCGTCGCGCACCATCTCCACGACCTGGAGCAGGTTGATCACGGCGCCCGCGACGTACGCGACCGCCCCAAGCACGAAGAAGTAGCCGACGGCCTCCGCGCGACTCCCGGGTCGCGCCAGCATCCGCAAGATGATCGCCGCGAACGCACACCCTCCCCCGAGGAGCAGCGCCGCGGATACCAGCAGAGCCGTGTTGCGCACCACGCCGTCCCCTGCGGGCTGCGCCAGCGCTCGCAGTACCAGGCTCGAAGCGACGAGCGGCATCACGGCTCGCGCGGCCTGCGGGAAGGCGAGTTCCAGCCCGGCAAAGCGCGGTACCATGCGCAGCGCCATGCCCATGGCGAAGAGCCCGCCGAACCCGAGCAGCTGCAGTTGCCCGTGCGCCTGCGCCAGCGCCAGCCAGCGGCGCCCCCAGTCCCACTCCATCGCGTGCGCGAGCGGCAGCAGCGCCGACAGCAGGAACCCGCCGCCGATCGCCAGCGCCAGGCTGGCGAACACGAACCACCGGTACCACGTGTCCTCGTGATGCGCGTGCCGCGCGTCCTGCACCTCTGTTAGTCGAATCGCCAGTGTCTCATCTCCGAGCATGAACGGGGGCCGGTCGCCCGGCCCCTCGTCCTGCTGATGTCAACAACGGTTGCCCATGGGGCGCCGCGCTCCGGCTACAGTCCCTTGCGCGCAATGAAGCTGCACAGGTCCGACGTGCGGCACGAGTAACCCCACTCGTTGTCGTACCACGCCGCCACCTTCACGAGGTCGCCCCCCACCACATTCGTGATCAGCGAGTCGACCGTGGACGAGTGCGCGTCTCCCTTGAGGTCCATCGACACCAGCGGCTCGTCGGTCACGGCCAGGATGCCCTTCATCGCGCCCGCCGCCGCCTTCCGCATCGCCTCGTTCACGGCCTCGGAGGTTGTCGCTTTCTCGACGAGGCACACGAGCTCGACGATCGATACCGTGGGCGTTGGCACGCGGTAGGCGGCACCATCGAGCTTGCCCTCGATCTCGGGGATCACGAGCTTTAGCGCCCGCGCGGCGCCGGTCGAGCCCGGCACGATGTTGAGCGCCGCGGCGCGCGCCTCGCGCAGGTCCTTCGACTGCATGTCGAGCAGCCGCTGCGAGTTGGTGTACGCGTGGATCGTCGTCATCTGGCCCTTGATGATGCCAAAGTTGTCGAGGAGCACCTTCACCACCGGCGCCAGTCCGTTCGTGGTGCACGAGGCGTTGGAGATGACATTGTGCTTGGCCGCGTCGTACTTCTCGGCGTTGACGCCGAGTACCAGCGTCACGTCTTCGTTCTTCGCCGGCGCCGAGATGATCACCTTCTTGACACCGTCGTGCATGTGGTCGCGCGCGACGTTCGCATCGGTAAAGAAGCCGGTCGACTCGACGACGATCTGGACGCCGGCCTTGCCCCACGGGATCTTCCCGGGCTCTTTTTCGGCCGACACGGCGACCGGCTTGCCATCGACGACGAGGCCGCTCTCGTTCGCCTCGACAGTGCCGGGGTAGCGGCCGTAGTTGGAGTCGTACTTCAGCAGGTGCGCGTTCGTCTTGTTATCGACGAGGTCGTTGATCGCCACGACCTCCAGCTCGCTGCCGTAGCGCTCCTTGATCGCCTTCAACACCTGCCGCCCGATGCGACCGAAGCCGTTGATGCCGATGCGCGTGGCCATGCCGTCGTCCTTTCACAAGTGAGCGTGCAATTCGTCCCATTGTGACGCGGCGCACACTCACGGGCTAGTGGGGGACGGGGGAGAACCGAGAACTTAGAACCAAGAACCTAACTTGCGGAAGTTCTAAGTTCCCGGTCCCAGGTCATCCGCAGCGCGGAAGGCGCCCACCCTCGCCTGCACGTCGTCCATCTCGGTCACGCCGTCCGCCAGCAGCGTCTCGATGAACTGCTCACGGCGGTGCAGGGCTTCCATGAAGGCGTGTTCCTCCAGCCCCAGGCGCCGCGCCACGGCGTTGATCTGCGCCGGCGTGCTCAGCACGTCGTACTGGTCCGACTCCGGCCGCCAGCGTGCGATGGAGTGCCGGTCGAAGCGCGGGCCCAGCGGCTCCAGCACCGCCACCTCGATCACGCGCCGGATGCGATGGCCGCCGCTGACGCCGACGAACATCGGCACCACCAGCGCCAGGTTGCCGATCAGGCGCTCCGGCACGTCGCACTCCTCCGTCAACTGCTCAATGACGCCGTCCACCGTCTCGGCGTGCATGGTCGAGGCGAGCGCATAGCCGTCGGCCATCAATTCGAACGCGCGCTGCACGTACGGCCCCCACGAGTACACCGGCAGGTGGTCGCTGATCTCGTTGATCAACATGTAGGTTGGCGCGCCGTCCTCGCGAGGCGGCAGGCTGAACGTCTCGCCCCAGCCGCGCGTGAAGTAGACCGAGGCCTCGGGCCGCGTGAACGCCAGCAGCGCCGTCAGGATCGTCGTCTTGCCGGCGCCCGGCGGGTCGGCCGCGAGGATGATCGACAGCCCGCGCTCCATCGCCAGCCAGAAGATGGCGGCGACGCGAGGCGGCATCGTCCGCGCGCGCAGGATCTGCGTGATCGATAGCGGCTCGGGGTGGTTGTAGCCGTGCCACCCCCACCAGCTCTCCGGTTGATTCAGGGCCTTCACTCGCCCATGATATCGGAGCGCCGCGCCACGGGCGCGCGGGACGCGCGCAACGAAAGAGGATGCGATGAAGCAGGCCGCGCTTACGGCACCCCGCACGTTCGAGATCCAGGACGTCGAGAAGCCGCAGCCGGCCCCGGGCGAAGCGCTGGTCCGCGTGCGCAGCGTCGGCGTCTGCGGCACCGACGTTCACTTCTATCGCGGCGACCTACCCATGCGGCCGGGCCAGTGCATGGGCCACGAGATGGCAGGCGACGTGGAAGCCGCCGGCGCCGGCGTGACGCGCGTTGCGGCCGGCGACCGCGTGGCGGTCGAGCCGCTCGGCAACTGCGGCGAGTGCGCGCCCTGCCGCACCGGCCGCTACAACCTCTGCGCCAACCTCAGGTCATTCGGACTGAACACCCCCGGCGGCCTGCGCGAGTACATGGCGGTGCCTGCGGCGTCGCTCTACCGCCTACCCAAGAACGTGGACTGCGAGCTGGGCGCGCTGACGGAGCCCCTGGCGGTGGCGGTGCACGGCCTGCGCGGCGTCGGCCTTGCCTTCGGCGAGCGGGTCGGCGTTCTGGGCGCGGGCACCATCGGGCTCCTCACGGTGGCGGCGGCGCGCGCCATGGGCGCGGGCTACATCGCCGTGACGGCGCGCCATCCACACCAGAAGGCCATGGCCGAGGCGTTCGGCGCCGACGCCGTGCTACGGGACGACGCCGATGGGATCAACTCCCTGCGCAGGGCGCTGGCTGGCGGTGGCGACGTGATCGTCGAGACCGTAGGCGGCCATGCGGAGACGCTGGGCCAGGCGGTCACGCTCGTGGCGCCCGGCGGGCGTATCTGCGTGCTCGGCCTGTTCAACGCGCCGTTGCAGATCAACCCGCTGATGCTGACGATCCGCGAGGCATCGCTCTTCTTCTCGAACTGCTACAACCGCCCCGGGCCGACTTCGGACTACGACGCCGCGATCGAGATTCTGCACCGCCAGCCGGAGACGCTGCGACGGATGATCACGCATCGCTTCTCGCTCGACCGCGTCGCCGAGGCCTACGCTACGGCGGAAGACAAGAGCAGCGGCGCGATCAAGGTGACGATCACGCCGTGACGCACGCGAAGGGCTTCGGGGATTAGGTACTACCGCAGGATCTCGCGCACGACTTCGCGGACGACGGCATCCGGTACGTCGTCCCGCACGACCGGTCGGCCGTAGTCTTCGAGCAGCACCCAGCGCACGCGCTTTCCCGCCACCTTCTTGTCGTGCGCCGTCGCCGCGACCACTGCATCAACATCAAGCCCGCTGTGGCCAAGCGGCAGGCCGTAGCGCTCGAACAGGCGCGACTGCCGCTCTCCGACCGCCGCAGGCGTCACGCCGATGCGCAGGCCGATCCCGGCGGCCGCCATCATGCCGGCGCTGATCGCCTCGCCGTGCAGGATGCCCCTGTAGCCGCAGGCCGCCTCGATCGCGTGACCGATCGTGTGGCCGTAGTTGAGGATCATGCGCCGGCCGCCCTCGCGCTCGTCTTCGGACACGACGTCCGCCTTGAGCGCGGCGTTCCGCGCGACGATCTCCGTCATCAACTCAGGCTCGACCGCCAGCAGACGCGCCGCGTCGCGCTCCAGCACGTCGAGCATCGGCGGGTCCATGATCAGCCCGTGCTTAATGACCTCGGCGAAACCCTCGTGCAGCGAGCGCGGCGGCAGCGACGCGAGCAGGCTCGTGTCCTGGACGACGAGCGCCGGCGGGTAGAAGGCGCCGATGAGGTTCTTGCCACGCGGGTGGTCGACCCCGACCTTGCCACCGATCGACGCATCCACCATCGCCAGCAGCGATGTCGGCGCCTGCACGAACGGCACGCCGCGCAGGTACGTCGCTGCAACGAACCCCGCGAGGTCGCCGGCGACGCCGCCACCGAGCGCCACGACGGCCGACGAGCGCTCCGCGCGCCGGTCGAGCAGCCAGTCGTACGCGGTTGCCACTGTCGCGAGGCTCTTGCTCTGCTCGCCCGCGGGAAACGTGAAGATGCCGGTCTCGAACCCGGCGGCGCGCAGTGATGCCACCGCCCGGTCCGCGTACAGGGGGCCGACCGCATCGTCCGTAACGATAAACGCCGAGCCTCGCAGCCCGGCGTCGCGCATCAACGCGCCGAGATCATCGAGCGCACCCCAGCGGCAGTGGATCTCGTACGCGCCGCTGTGCGCCGTGACACGGATCACGCGGTGCCCCCCGCAACGGCCGACCGCTCGCGGTACGCCAGCAGCACCTGATGCGTCACCTGGTCCGGTGTCATCTCGTCGGTCTGGATGATGAAGTCGGCCTGCGCGTACAGCGGCTCGCGCGAGGCCTTCATCTCAACAATCTTCGACAGCGGGTCGTCGCCCTGCAGCAGCGGGCGCTCCGACGCGTCGCGGCCCGCCGCGCGCAGGCGATGGAGGATCGTCTCCGCGCGCGCGTCCAGGCAAGCCACGAAGCCGCGCCGCTTCATCACCTCGCGGTTGTGCTCGCTCAGCACGGCGCCGCCGCCCGTCGCCACGACGACGTTCGTCTTCTGCGCCGTCTCCTCGAGCGCGTGCGATTCCAGCGCCCGGAACGCCTCCTCGCCGCCCTTGCGGAAGATCGCCGGGATCGTGTCCGCCGCCTGCTGCTCGATCAGCTTGTCGAGGTCCACCGCCTCCCAGTCGAGCGCGGTCGCCAGCGCGCGCACCACGCGCGATTTGCCGGTGCCGGAGAAGCCGACGAGCCAGATCTGTTCGTAGTTCATTGTCTCACCGTCAGTTCAACTCGCGCCGGCCCCGTCGACGCCTCACGAGGATCATCGACACCAGACGTGGCGCCGGCCACTGCTCACACGGTATAGGCGGTGCCCAGCGCCCGCACGTGCCAGACCGCCCGGCGATCGACGCCAACGAGACAGTCTTGCGAAGGCATCTTACCCCCTTCGCACGCACGCCGCCGCTTCGACAGGCTGGAATCAGGTTTCGCGGAGGTCGCGCGGCCCTATCGTCGCCTCGAACCCGCGCCAGTTGCGCAGCGTCTCCCCGAGCGAGTCGCCGCCGAACTTCTCGAGCGCCGCCGTCGCCAGCGCGATGGCACACATTGACTCCACGATGACGCCGGCCGCCGGCACCACGCACACGTCGCTGCGCTCGTAGTGCGCGGGGATCTCCTCGCCGCTCCGCAGGTCGGCCGACGGCAGCGCCCGCGGCAGCGTCGCGATCGGCTTGAGCGCGACTCGCACGACGACATCCTGGCCGTCGGTGATGCCGCCTTCCGTGCCGCCCGCGTTGTTCGTGGCGCGCGCCCACGGCCTGCCCGAACCCCATTGCCCCAGCGGCAGGATCACGTCGTGCACCTGCGATCCGGTCCGGCGCGTGGAGTCGAAGCCCGCGCCGATCTCGACGCCCTTCACGCTGTGGATGCTCATCAGCGCCTGCGCGAGCAGGCCGTCGATCTTCCGGTCCCAGTGCACGTGGCTGCCCAGCCCCATCGGCACGTTGCTCACGCGTCCCTCGACGACGCCGCCCAGGGTGTCGCCCGCGTTGCGTGCGTCATCGATCGCCGCCACCATACGCTCCGCGCTCGCCGCGTCGGCGCATCGCACCGGCGACTCCTCGACGGCGCTCCAGTCGATCTCCGGCGGGATCTCCGCGTCGACGGCGCCGATGCGCACGGTGTGGCTGTAGAACGCCATCCCGAACTCTTCGAGGAAGCGCTTGCACACCGCGCCGACGGCGACACGCGCCGCGGTCTCGCGCGCGCTCGCCCGCTCCAGCACGTTGCGCACGTCGTCGAAGTCGTACTTCACGATGCCCGCGAGGTCGGCGTGCCCGGGGCGCAGGCGCGTCACCTTCTCCACCTCGCCAGCGAGGTCGACGGACATCTGCTCAGTCCAGTTCACCCAGTCGCGGTTCTCAATCATCATCGCGATAGGGCTGCCGAGCGTCTTGCCGTGCCGCACGCCGGAGATGATCTCGGCGCGGTCCTGCTCGATCTTCTGACGGCGGCCGCGGCCGTAGCCGCCCTGCCGCCGGCGCAGGTCAACCGCGACGTAGTCATCGGACAGCGGCAGCCCCGCGGGCATCCCCTCGATGACGATGACCAGTCCCTTGCCGTGGGATTCGCCGGCGGTGAGAAAACGCAGCAACGGTCAGTCCTCGTAGAACGCGGCGGGCACGCCGGAACGCCCGGCGGCTTCGGGGTCTATGGGCAGGGGATTACCGCGGTCGTCGAGCGTGTAGATGCCCCCGAACGCCCGCACGATCTCCTCCGCCTCCATGTCGTCCCAGTCGATGAGGTCGGCCACCTCCCGCCGGCAGAGCGTCGACAGGATGCACCGCTGCGACGAGCCGTCGCCGTCGCGGTACGTGCTGTAGATGTCGACCTGCGCGTAGGGCAGCCTCACGTTCGGGATATCGTACAGCACCATGTCGGCCAGGCGCGCCGTCAGCCCGAAGCCCTCGATGAGCGCGCTGCTCACCTCGCGCCGCTCGCCTTCGACCAGCGCGTGGTGCCCCTCGGACGCCGCGCTCAGGCGCACGCCGTCCGGCTTCACCTCCAGCAGCTCCGCGCTCTGCACTCCGTGCCAGACCGATGCCGTCACGCCCTTCGGCATGCGCGCCGTCTTCCAGCGGTTGACTTCCTCGCTCACCAGTGTCTGGATCGCGTCCACGTCGCCGGCGTCGACCAGCATCCGCCACGCCAGCTGCGCGCGCGTTCCTTGCACGATCACCCAGCCGACGACGATGAATATCAGCAGCACGAAGCCGATGGCGACGGCGAGCCCGTAATCCGAGGCTGCGAGCAGCGGCACGATCATGGCTGAAGTATGGCAGATGCCCGCGCCGGTCGCCGTCCGCGCGGTTGACGCGGCCTACGCCGGTGCGCCGAGCGCCCGCTTCGCCGCGCCGAGCATGGCCGCGGTGTCGGCGTCGTGGCCGGTCCAGAGCCTGAACGACTCGGCGGCCTGGTAGACCAGCATGCCCAGCCCCGGCACCGCCCTCGCGCCGCGCGACCGGGCGGCCACCACGAGCGGCGTGTCGAGCGGGTTGTACACAAGGTCGAACACGGTCGCACCAGGCTGGATGAGTTCCGCCGCCACCGGCGACTGGCCCGCGGTCGCGGAGCCAGCCGTACCGACCGGCGTGCAGTTCACGATCAGGTCCGCGTCGCGCATGCTGACGAGGAACGAGCCGTCCCCCCAATAGGCCCAGGTGATCGTCGTGCCCGCACGCGTCAGCGGCTTCAGCGCTACCACCATCGCATCGATCTTGCGCGGCTGGCGGGCGACGACGTAGATGACGCTCGCGCCTGCATCGATGAGCGCTACGGCGACGGCCCGCGCCGCGCCGCCGCTGCCGAGCAGTACCGTGCGCTTGCCCTTCGCGTCGAAGCCGGCATCTTCCTTCAGCGACCGCGCGAACCCGCCAGCGTCGGTGTTATGGCCGACGAGCTTGCCGCCGGCGTGCACGATGGTGTTCACCGCACCGATCTTCGCGGCCACATCGCTCGTCTCGTCGACCAGCGACGCCACGGCTTGCTTGTGCGGGATCGTCACGTTCGCGCCGAGGTAGTCCGCGCCGCGGAGCGCGTTCACGCGCCCCTCCAGCACCTCCGGCTCCGTATCCCACGCCTCGTACGTCGCGTCGATGCCGGCCGCCGCGAACGCCGCCTTGAAGATCGCCGGGCTGATGGAGTGCCCGAGCGGATGACCGATCACTCCCGCACGCTTCGTCACGTTGCCGCTCCCTACTGCTGCTGTAACCGGTACTTCTCGACGTTCCGCAGATGCTCTTCAAGCGTCTCGGCGAACAGGTGCTGCCCTGTGCCGTCGTTCTTGGCCACGAAGAAGAGGTAGTTCGTCCGCGCCGGCCGCACGACGGCGGTGATCGCGTCCAGCCCCGGATTCGCGATCGGCCCCGGCGGCAGGCCCGGGTGAATGTACGTATTGTACGGCGAGTCCAGCTTCAGGTCGTCCACCGTCAGCTCTTTCTTCCAGTAACCGTACGAGGCCACGCTCTCGGGATTCTTGGCCACGGCGTATTGCACCGTCGGGTCCGCCTGCAGGGCGATGCCCAGCCGGAGCCGGTTCAGGTACACGCTGGCGATCAGCGGCCGCTCCGACGGCTCCTGCGCCTCCCGCTCGACGATCGATGCCAGCGTGACGACCTCATCCAGCGTCAGGCTCTGCCCTTCAAGCTGCAACTGCGAGGCCACCTGATCCTGGAACGCCTGTAGCATCGCGTCGACGACGTCCTCCGGCTTCGCGGCGCGGAAGAACGAGTACCGGGCCGGAAAGATGAACCCTTCCAGGCTGCTCGCGTCCGACTGCGCCAGGAACGGCTCGTTGTACTGCGACTTGACCAGCGCGTAGAGGAAGTCCTGCTTGCCGACGACGTCCGCCGCCTCCAGGATCTCGCCCACTTCCTCGGCCCGCCGCCCCTCCGGCACGACGACGTCGCGCGACGCCGTCTTTCCTTCGGCGATGCGGTGCACCACTTCGATCGCCGGCAGCCCCTGGTCGAATTCGTAATCGCCGGCTTCGAGCGAATCCTGCACACCGGTCAGCCCGACCAGCACCTCGAACAGCTTCGCGCTGCGGACGATGCCCTTGTCCTCGAGCGTCTGGCCAATCTGCCGCGCGCTCTCGCCCTTCTGAACCGTCACGAGCACGGGCCCGCCGCCGCGGGGCATCGGCTCAATGCGATGCTCGCTTTCGTGCGTGAACACGGAGCCGGGAGTCTGCGTGACGAACCACGCCAGCGCGGCGACCAGCGCGACCGCAAGAACGCCGATGAGCACGCCGGCGGCGCGGTGCACCGTCACGGCGCCCCCTCCAACGTGTCGAGGTAGCGCTGCAGGATCACCGCCGCCGCAAGGTCGTCGATACGGGGCTTGCGGCCGCGCTTCGCCGTGCGTCCGCCGGCCGCCGTCACGCGCCCGCCGGCCGCGCCGGTGACCTGCGCCGTCGAGAGGCGCTCGTCGTGATAGATCAGCGGCACGTCGATCCGGCGCGCCAGCGCATCGCCGAACCGGCGCGTGCGCCGCGCCTGGTCGCCTTCTTCTCCCGACATGGTGATGGGCAGACCCACGATGACGGCCGTAGCCTCCTGCTCCCGCGCGATCGCGGCGATGCGGTTCAAGTCCGCGTCACGACTCTCATGCTGGATGATCGCCAGCGGCACCGCCAGCCGCCCTTCGCTCACGGCCACGCCGATGCGGCGCTCCCCGACATCCACGCCCAGCATCCGCCCGTGCGAAACCAACAACCTACGAGGCTCCGAGCAGCCCGCGCGCCGTTGTCCGTGCGAGCTCCAGCGCCGCATCGACCTGCGTCGCATCTTTCCCGCCGGCCTGCGCCATGTCCGGCCTTCCGCCGCCACCACCGCCCGCCACCGCTGCCACCTGCTTGACCAGCTTGCCCGCGTGCACGCGTCCCGTCAGGTCGTTCGTCACCATCACGAGGAAGCTCGGCCGGTCTTCGATGACGGCACCGAGCACGACGACGGTGCTGCCGAGCTTCTCGCGCAGCAGGTCGCCGATCTCGCGCATCGCTTCGACATTCGCCGCCGGCACCCGCGCGACGACGAGCGCAGCGCCATCGATCCTCTCCGCCGCATCGACCAGCGAGCCCGCCTCGGCGCGCCCCGCCTGCCGCTCCAGCTGCTGCAGCCGCCGCCGCTCCGCGTCCAGTTCCGCCTGCAACGCCTCGACGCGCTGCTCCAACTCCGCCGGGGTCGCGCTCAGCCTCCGGGCGAGCCGTCCGACCGTCGCCTGCTGCTCCAGCACGTACGCGTCGGCGAGCGCCCCCGTCAGCGCCTCGATGCGCCGCAGCCCCGAGCCGACGCTGCTCTCGCTCGCGATCACGAACGTACCGATCTCGCCCGTGCGATGGCAGTGCGTCCCGCCGCACAGCTCCTTGCTGAAGCAGCGCATCTCGCGCTCGCCGCCGTCGCGGTGCTCGAGAAGATGCAGCGGCTCGCAGATGCCCACGACGCGCACCTTCGCCTGGTACTTCTCGCCGAACAGCGCCATCGCGCCGCCGGCGATCGCCTCGGCGTACGGCTGCTCTTCCCAGTGGACGTCGATGTCCTCGCGGATCTTCTCGTTCACCAGCCGCTGCACCGCCGCGAGTTCCTCCGGCTTCGTCGCCTCGATATGCGTGAAGTCGAAGCGCAGCCGGTCCGACGCGACGAGCGAGCCCGCCTGCTTGACATGCGATCCCACGACCTCGCGCAGCGCGGCGTGGAGCAGGTGCGTCGCCGTATGGTTGCGCTGGCTCGCGCGGCGCTTCTCCACGTTGACATCCGCGCGCACAGCGTCGTTGACTGCGATCCGCCCCTCGACCACCGTGCCACGATGCACGATCAGCCCTTCGGCGGCAGCCTGCGTGTCCTCGACGCGCACGCGCCCGTGGGCCGCGACGACCTCCCCCGTGTCCCCCGCCTGCCCGCCGCCCTCGGCGTAGAACGGCGTCTCAATCAGCACCACCTCGACGCTCTCGCCTTCGCTCGCGCCGTCTTGCACGCCCGCCGCACCGATGATGCCGGCGATCGTCGTGTCGTGCCGCGTCGCGTCGTAGCCGACGAACTGCGTCCTGATGTGCGCGAGCTGCGTGTACGCCTCGACGCGGTCCGCCTCAATGTCGAACTTTGCGGCGGCCCGGCCGCGCTCCCGCTGCGCCGCCATCTCCCGCACGAAGCCCGCGAGGTCCACCTCGAAGCCCTCGCGCTTCGCGATCTCCTCCGTCAGCTCCAGCGGGAAGCCGAACGTGTCGTAGAGCGTGAACGCCTGCTCGCCATCGACCTTCTTCTTCTTCGCCGCCCCCGCGAGGATCTGGTCGAGCAGCGCCCTCCCGCGATCGAGCGTCTCGCGAAACTTCGACTCCTCCGACGCCAGCAGCCGCATCACGAAGTCGCCGCGCTCGCGCAGATCCGGATGCGCGCGTTCCATCTTCGCGATGACCGCGTCCGCCACCTGGTCCAGCAGCGTCGCGTCGCCGGCACCCGCCAGCTGCGTCAGGTGGTACACCGCGCGCCGCAGGATGCGCCGCAGCACGTAGCCGCGCCCCTCGTTCGAAGGCATCACGCCGTCCGTGATCAGGAACGTGCAGGCGCGCGTGTGCTCCGCGACGATGCGGATCGCGGTGTCAGTGGCTTCGTCGGCACCGTACTTCTTGCCGGAAACCTCCTCCACCCGCGCGATGATGGCGCGGAAGACGTCCGTCTCGTACACCGTCTCCTTGCCCTGCAGGATGCACGCCATCCGCTCAAGCCCGGAGCCGGTATCGATGTTCTTGCGCGGCAACTCCGTCCGCGTGCCGTCCTCGGCCTGGTACAGGGTCATGAACACCAGGTTCCAGATCTCCAGGAAGCGCCCGCAGTCGGGCTCCAGGTTGGGCTTGCATCTCCTGACGCGACAGAACTCGCACGCGTCGCGGGGGCCGCGGTCGACGAAAATCTCGCTGTTCGGCCCGCACGGACCGACATCCCCGCTGAACCAGTAGTTGTTCTCTTCCGGATAGCGGTTGATGCGCTCCTCCGGCACGCCGATGGCACGCCACAGGTCGTGCGCCTCGTCATCGGTCTCGAAGATCGAGATCCAGAGCTTGTCGGGCGGCAGCTTGAAGTGCTGGGTGAGCAACTCCCACGCGAAGGTGATCGCGCCTTCCTTGAAGTAGTCGCCGACACTGAAGTTGCCCAGCATCTCGAAGAACGTCAGGTGGCTGTAGTCGCCCACGGAGTCGATGTCCGTCGTCCGGAAGCATTTCTGCACCGTCACCATCCGCGACGCCGGCGCCTCGGCCAGGCCCATGAAGTACGGCTTGAACGGCACCATACCCGCGCTCGTGAAGAGCAGCGTCGGGTCGCCGTGCGGCACCAGCGACGCGCTCGGCACGAGCAGATGCTTGTTCTCGACGTAAAAGCGGATAAACGTCTCGCGAATCTGGTCTACGTTCATGGCGGCATTGTAGGGAACCGCGAACCTACAACCTAGAACGCCCGCGCTGTTCGCGGGGTGCGGGCGGTGCTGGCCGCATCCCGAGCCGTAGAGGCGTTTGGATTCGTCTGCTTGACAGCCCGTTATCGCCGTCGATACGATCCGGCAGCCCTGCATACACGGTCCGCCGGATGCGGACCGGCGTGGGCGACAACTTGAGAACAGACTCAGACGAACCTCCCCAGGCACAGACGTCCCCAACCAAGCACCGCTGGGTGGCCGTGATCATGGCCGCGGGCCAGGGTACGCGCATGCGCTCGTCCCTGCCGAAGGTGGCGCACCCCCTTGCCGGCAAGCCCATCGTCCGCCACGTCATCGACGCCGCGCGCGAGGCCGGCGTGGACGATTGCATCGTCATCATCGGGGCCGACGCGTCCGCCGCCGCCGTGCGCGCCGCCGCGGGCGCGGATGTGCGCTTCGCGGTGCAGGCGCAGCCCCTGGGTACGGGCGACGCGGTCGCGTCCGCGCGGGAGGCTGCGGGCGAAGCGGACCACGTGCTGATCATGAACGGCGACGTGCCGCTGGTGCTGCCGGCGACGCTGCGTCGCTTGATGGATGCCGTCTCGCGGCCATCCGGGCCGGACGTGGCGCTGCTGACGGCGCACGTGCCGGTCGAGGCGTACGGCTTCCTGGAACTCACGCACGACCGCGTCACGGCCATCATCGAGACGAAGGAGGCCGAGGCGATCGACCGCAGTGAGCCGCGCCACATCAACTCCGGCCAGTACGCCGTGCGCGCGGCGTGGCTCTGGGCGCACCTGCCGCACATCGCACCCGCACCGAATGGCGAGCGCTTCCTCACACAATTGGCGGCCATGGCATACGAGCAGGGCAACCCGGCCGTGGCGGTGTTCGCCGAAGATCCGGCCGAGGTGCGCGGCATCAACGACCGCATACAGCTCGCCGAAGCCGAGGCAGCGGTCCGCGACCGCATCCGCCGCCGTCACATGCTCGCTGGTGTCACCATCGTCGACCCGCCGTCTACGTTCATCGACGCCGCCGTGTGCATCGGCCCCGATACGACGATCAGGCCGGACACGTACCTCGAAGGCGGCACGTCGATCGGCTCGGGCTGCATGATCGGCCCCGGCAGCTCCGTCCGGGACTCGCGCATCGGCGACCGCTGCACGGTGCGCTTCTCTACGATCGAGGAGTCGACGCTGGAGTCCGGCGTCGACGTGGGACCGTACAGCCACCTGCGCCCACGGTCGTACCTGTGCCAGGGCGTCCACATCGGCAATTACGCCGAAGTGAAGGCATCGCGCCTCGGACGCAACACGAAGATGGGCCACTTCAGCTACATCGGCGATGCCGAGGTCGGCGACGACGTCAACATCGGCGCGGGCACGATCACCGCCAACTACGACGGTGCCAACAAGCACCGCACGGCCATCGGCGACGGCGCCTTCATCGGCAGCGACACCATGCTCGTCGCGCCGGTCCGCATCGGGCGGGGAGCGCGCACGAGCGCCGGCTCCGTCGTGAACCGCGACGTCCCGGACGGCATGATGGCGATCGGCGCGCCAGCGCGCATCCGCGCGCAAGGGGCTGAAGACGCCAAGGAGGACTCCGACCCTGGACGTTGACGCCGTGCTGGGCCTGGTCCTGCTGGGACTCGCGCTCATGCTCGTGGCCCTTGCCGCCGCCGCCGAAGCGGGCGTCGCATCCGCCAGCCGCGTGCGGCTCCGCGCCATGGCCGGCCGCCGCGCCGAGGCGCTGCACGACTACGTCGCCGAGCGCGCATCGACGCTCGCCGCGCTTGCCATCGTCCGCAACCTCTCCGTCGTGCTGGCCACCGCGCTGGGCATCTACTTCATCACCCGCGGGCTCGGCCACACGTGGGCGATATTTGCCGCCGTCTCGCTCGGCGCGCTCGCCGCCGTCGCGCTGCTCGATGCGCTGCCCCGCCTCGTGGTTGCGCGCCGTCCTGAGGTCTGGGGCGTGCGGCTGCTCCCGGTCATCCGCCTGTTCCGCGCGCTCTTCGGCCCCTTCGCCTGGGCCATCGACCAAAGCCTCTCCGGCGTCGTCCAGCGCGTCGAGGAGGCGCCCGAGGACGAGACGGACGAACTCCTCCGCCTCGCCCGCATCGACACCGACGGCGAGCCCATCGAAGAGGAAGAGCGTCAGATGATCCGCGGCATCATCGAGATGGAAGACACGACAGCGCGCGAGATCATGGCGCCGCGCATCGACATCGTCGCGCTGGAAGTGAGCGAGACCATCGACGACGCGCTCAAGCTCATCGTCGATAAGGGCTTCAGCCGCATCCCCCTGTACGACGAGACGATTGACAACGTGACCGGCATCATCTACGCCAAAGACCTGCTGCGCTGCCTCACCGAGGGCCGCCGCCCGGCGCTGCGGGACATCGCTCGGCCGCCGTACTTCATCCCCGAGACCAAGCGTGTCGATGAGCTGCTCGGCGAGCTGCGGCAGAGCAAGGTGCACATCGCCATCGTCGTCGACGAGTACGGCGGAACCGCCGGCCTCGTGACCATCGAAGACCTGCTCGAAGAGATCGTGGGTGAGATCCAGGACGAGTACGACCGCGAGGAAGCACCCATTGAGCGAGTCAACGCGACTGAGGCGATCCTCGATGCCAGGGTGAGCATCGACGCACTGCACGAGTTGTTCGGCTTCGAGGTGGACGAAGAAGAACAGGACTACGACACCATCGGCGGCTTCGTCTACCACCACCTCGGCAAGGTGCCCGTTGCGGGTGACGAGGTGCGGGTCGACGGCCTGACGCTGCGCGTGCTCAGCGTGCTCGGCCGCCGAATCAAGAAGGTGCGCGCAACGCATGTTCTCGACCCGGAGCACCAGCCCGCCGCCGGCTGAGCGCCGCCGCTCGCACCTTGTAGCGCCGATGCAACGCGATGACGTGCGTCCCGGGCGATGAACAGCGTGTAAGATCACCACATGCACGCCCCGCCCTGCCCCCGCAGCACCAGGCCGCTGACCGCTGCCCTGTATCTCGCGCTTGCCGCGGGCACACTGCTGTTCGCGTTCGCGCTGCGGTACGCCTCGCTCTATGAGCCGCGCTGGTACGGCGACGAGGGCATCTTTGCCGCAGTTGCGCAGAACATGCGCGGCGGGCGCACGCTGTACGCGCAGGCATGGGACAACAAGCCGCCGCTCATCTTCTTCACGTACGCGGGCATCCAGTCGCTGTTTGGGACCAGCGTCTTCGCGCTGCATCTCGTCACAACGGCCGCCGTCCTCGGCACGCAGGCGGCCGTCATGGCTATCGGCGCGCTGCTGTACGGCGGTCGCCGGGCGATCGTTGCGGGCGCGCTCTTCGCGCTGGCCATGGGCACACCGGTAATCGAAGGCAACCTGGCGATGACGGAGACGTTCATGATCCTGCCGGCGTCGCTGGCGGTGCTCGTCTTCGTCATCGCCGAACGCCGCGGCGATGCGCCGCCAGCGTATTACGCCGCCGCGGGCCTGCTCGTCGGCGTCGCGGCTGGCTACAAGCAGGTCGCGGTGTTCGACGGCGCCGCCATCGCGCTGATGATCTGGCTCATGCACGATCGGCCTCTGCGCGCGCTCGTGCCGATGGCCGCCGGATTCGCGGCGCCGCAGGGCGCGTTTGCCGCGATCTTCCTCGCCGATGGCGCGTTCGGCCAGTACTGGTACGCCGTCGCGGGGTCGCTCGAGCTGTACTCAGAGGCTGGCTCGCAGGGGCCGTTCGTGCGATTCGCCGGCTATCTGCCGGCGCTGCTCGCGCTCGCCTGGCTCGTGCGCCGGCGCCAGTCCGGCGAGGAGATCACGCTTCGGTCGTTCCCGGTGCTCTGGCTCGGGTTCGCGCTGGTCGGCTCGACCTCGAGCTCGTTTCCGTTCCCTCACTACCTGCAGCAGGCCGCGCCCGCCTGCGCGCTCGCCATCGTCGCCAACCCCTTCGAGATGGAGCGCGAGCGGCTGGCGCGCGCGCTGCTCGGCGTCACGGCCGTGCTTGTGATCGCCGTCGTCTTCGGCCAGTTCGCGCTGGCGTTCCGCGAGCGCCGCCAGCTCAACCCGGTCGAGTACTACCGCACCTTCGCGTCACATCGGTGGGGGACGATGAGCGACCTCGACTACGACTATTACTTCGACGGGAAGACCGTCGCGGTGCGGGACGCCGTCGCTTACATGCATCGCGACGGCGCCGGGACGTCGCTATACACGTGGAGCGAGCTGCCGTGGGTATACGCCGCGGGCGGTTTCACGAATCCGACACGCTACTACACGTCGTTCCTGGGCGAGATCCTGCCGGACGCCAAGAGCGACATCCTGCGCGAACTCGCCGCGGATCCGCCGGTCTACATCCTTGTGTCTGACGATGCGTACGCTCCATTCGGAGAGCTCGACGCCTTCATGCGTGGCCGCTACGCGCTCCTGCACGCGCAGGGCGACTGGCGCCTGTACCGTCTCTCAACCGCGAGCGGCAACCTGCAGCCAGCGCCGCAACCCACCGCGCGGCGCTAGCGGCAGCCGGACTCCCCGGCGAACGGGTTGCCCGCCGACCACATGTTCCAGCACGCCGTCCGCCCCCACACCTGCGAGGCGGCCAACCAGTCGTTGTACTTGCCGTTCGTGCCGTCAAACAGGTGGTGGGCCATGCCGATGTAGATGATCAGCACGGAGATGTTGTAATCGTTGCCGTCGGTCCCGATCACGTGGGGGTAGGCGTAGCGGCTGCCGAACTCGTCGTACGCCGACACGTCCTGCTCCAGTGTGATCCTCTTGCCGGCGAGGAACCACTGCGTCAGCGCACGCGCCCAGTCCGCCCCGGGATCCGCACCGAGCGGCGACGCGACGCCGATGAAGCGCACGCGTGAGCCATCGGCGCACTGCACCGTCTCGCCGTCGAGCGCGTAGGCCACGTCGCACGCATCAGCGCCAGGCGGCGGCAGCGGGGGTGGCGGCGGCGGCGGTCCACCGGCGCCAGCGGTGGACACCGATGCGTTGGTGCATCCGCCTCCTTCGGCGGGCATGCCCGGGTCGCAGCTTACGAGCGTGACGGCGTCGATGTTCGCCACCGCTACATCGGCAAGCTCCAGCGTTGAACTGGCGGAGCGCAGGCTGGTGAACTGCACGTGCGCGACGGGTCCGTCGCCGATGGTGGTGTTGTCTGTGGAGAAGCACGAGAGGGTCGCACTGATCCTGCCGTCCGGCCGGAGGAACGCGCCCTGCGGCGCCGGCGAACCGCACTCAAACGCGGAGGAAGGCAGTCCGGCGTTCGTTGGCGCTTGCGCCGCCAGCGCCGTCGCGTCGTAGACGAGGTCGAAGTTGAACGACGCGACGTCGCCCACCGTGCCGGTCAGCACCACGTCGACCGTGAAGCTGTTCGCCACGGCCGCGGCGTCATCAACGCCTCCGCCAGGTATGGCATCGACGCGCATGCACGGGCCGATGCCGCAGCCTGCCGCCCGCGCCGTGTCGGGGCGCCCGCTGCCCGCGAGCAGCACTATCGCCATCAGTGCGAGGGCCGACGTCGCGGTCGCGAACTGGCGCCAGTTCAAGCACGTCTTCTGCATCTGTTTGCCCTTTCCACTCCCAGAGCAAGCGCGGCTTCCCCGCGCCGCCGCATCCCGCGCCATCTTGCCTGCCCGGCCACCGGAAATCAATGCCCGAAGCCGCCGGTCGCACCCCGCTGCTGCTGCGCGCGCATAGCCCAACGCCACGGCCGACGCCACGTTTTCCCCGCCACCCCCTAGCCAAGCACGCGTCCGCCGCCTATAGTAGCTCCCGGTGGACGAAGTAGAACGTAAGTACTGGATCGCTTTCAGCCGCGTATCCCGCGTCGGCCGCGTGCGCGTATCGCAGCTTGAGGAGCACTTTGGGCGGCTGGAGGCGGCGTGGCGCTCTACCCCCGGCGAGCTCAAGGCCGCGGGACTCGACAGCGCCACCATCTCGGCGTGCGTCGCCGCCCGCGACACGATCAACCCGGACGAGCAGATCGAGCGCCTCGCCGCCCACCGTATCCAGGCGCTGACCTGGCACGATGACGCGTACCCCCGCCAGCTGCGCGAGGTCTACGACCGGCCGCCCGTGCTGTACGTGCGCGGCACCCTCACGCCCGCCGACGAGTGGGCGGTCGCCGTCGTCGGCACGCGCCGGGTCAGTGTCTACGGGCGTCAGGTGGCCGAGGAGATGGCGCGCGGCATCGCCTCCAACCGCGTCACCGTCGTCAGCGGCCTCGCGCGCGGCGTCGATGCCGTCGCCCACCGCGCGGCGCTTGAGGCCGGTGGCCGCACCATCGCCGTGCTCGCCTGCGGCCTCGACCTGGTCTACCCGCCGGAGCACAAGCGTCTTGCCGAGGAGATCGCGGAGCGCGGCGCGTTGCTCAGCGATTACCCGATCGGCACGCAGCCGCGCAGCGAGTTCTTCCCGCGCCGCAATCGCATCCTCAGCGGCATTTCGCTCGGCGTGCTCGTGGTCGAGGGCGACATCAAGAGCGGCGCGCTCATCACCGCGCGCCAGGCGCTGGAGCAGAATCGCGAGGTGTTCGCGGTGCCCGGCAGCATCTACTCGCCAAACTCGCGCGGCACGAACAAGCTGATCCAGGACGGCGAAGCGAAGCTTACGCTCACCGTGCTGGACGTCCTGGCCGAACTCAACCTGAGCATGGCCGCTCACCAGGTGGAGATGACAGATCTGCTGCCGGCCGACGAGACGGAGAGCGCACTGCTCCGCCACCTCGGCTCACAGCCGGCGCACATTGACGACGTGCGCCGCGTGTCGGGCCTGCCGATCGCGACCGTCACGAGTACGCTCGCCATGCTGGAGTTGAAGGGGTTGGTGCGGCAGGTCGGCCGCATGAACTACGTGCGCACCGCCGGTCGTTAGCCGCTCAGGCGCGCCGGAGTTCGCTGTCAAGCAGCCGGTGATCCTGGCCGCATTGTTCGAAATGGACGATCGTGTAGAGCTTCGCCATCGCCGGCGACCGCTTCGATGTGTCCGAGACCACGCCGACATCGCCCCGGCGCGCGTGCAACAGCAAGTGCGGCCGGCTGTCGTTGCACGCTTCGATCCGCAGCCTCACGCGAGTACCACTCTTGATCGCGGATCTCCCCTACTCTCGCGGCACCGCGCGGTCCGGAACCCGCGCGCGGTTGGATCCTATCCGATCCCACGCCGCATGCAAGGTTATTCCGTAAAGTAGCAGGCGTGTGGTTGATGGCCGTACGAGGGGTGAAGATGTCTGGCAGCGAAAGAAGTTGGAGTTCTTGGTCACCAGCGGTATGTCGAGCGAGTTGCCTCCGCGCCCTCGCCGATGTCCGGCGAAGGCCGGTCGCGTCGAAGGGGTGTCCGAGAGCAAACGGCATTTCCGGCATGTTGACGGCGTGATCAACGTCGCCCGACGCGATCTCACCGTCGGAACGGCCGGCGCCGCCGTACCCCTCGCAAGCGGCCGAGTTGACACTTCTGCTACCCTCACAAGGAGGGCCATCGGCCCCCCGGCGGTGCCGAGATTCCCGGGCGGGAGCCGCTTTCCCGAACCTGGAGCCTGTATTCAGGCCGTCACGCACTCAACCGACATAACTGTTGTGCCGCCGGTCGCGTCGTGTATAACGACCGGGGCCCTGCGGCAAGCAGGATTGATAGGAACCTATGGCTAAAGCACGGGAAAAGAGCCTGGTGATCGTCGAGTCACCAGCAAAAGCACGGACGCTCTCCAACATCCTCGGCAAGGAATACGAGGTCAAGGCGTCGGTCGGACACGTGCGCGACCTGCCCAAGTCCCAACTTGGCGTCGATGTCGAACACGACTTTGCACCCAAGTACATCATCCCCAAAGACAAGAAGGACGTCGTCAAGGGGCTGAAGGAAGCGGCGAAGAAGGCCGGCATCGTCTACCTCGCAACGGACCCTGACCGCGAGGGCGAGGCCATCTCCTGGCACCTCCAGCAGGCGATGGATCTTGCCGCGACTGCCGAAGAAGCCAACCTGACGAACCGCAAGCCATACGAGCGCGTCGAGTTCCACGAGATCACCGTGGACGCCATCAAGGCAGCGTTCGAGCATCCTCGCAAGATCGACATGCGCCTGGTCGATGCCCAGCAGGGCCGCCGCGTGCTCGACCGCCTCGTGGGCTATAAGGTCAGCCCAATCCTCTGGAAGAAGATCAGGGGAGGACTCAGCGCGGGCCGGGTCCAGTCCGTCGCCCTGCGCATGGTCGTGGACCGCGAGCGCGAGATCGAGGCCTTCGTCCCGCGGGAGTACTGGACCATCGACACCCGCCTCGCGAAGCAGGCCGATGCCGATGAAGGCGCGTTCCAGGCCCGCCTCGCCGGCCTGCCCGGCACGAAGAAGGCCGAGATCGGCAGCGGCGAGCAGGCCGAGGCGGTCGTCAGCGACCTTCGCGCCGCCGCTTACAGCGTGCGCGAGGTCAAGAAGAAGCAGCAGCTCCGCCGTCCGTCGCCGCCGTTCACCACCAGCACACTCCAGCAGGAGGCCTCGCGCCGCTTCGGCTTCTCCGCCAAGCGCACCATGGCCGTCGCGCAGCAGCTCTATGAAGGCCTGACGATCCCCGGCGAGGGTCAGGTCGGCCTCATCACCTACATGCGCACCGACTCGCTCAACATCGCGCAGGTGGCGCGCGACGAGGCCCGCCGCTTCATCGGTCAGAAATACGGCGGCGACTTCGTGCCGGAACAGCCGCGCTTCTACAAGACGAGATCCAAGGGCGCGCAGGAAGCGCACGAGGCCATCCGTCCGACCTCCGCCTTCCGCGAGCCTATCGCCATGAAGAAGTCGCTGACGCCCGACCAATTCAAGCTCTACAGCCTGATCTGGCAGCGCCTGCTCGCCAGCCAGATGGCCGACGCGATCTTCGACCAGGTCAGCGTCGATATCGACGCGAAAGCGGCCGGGCACGACAAGCCGTACCTGCTGCGGGCGTCCGCCAGCCACATGCGCTTCGCGGGCTTCCGCCAGGTCTACATCGAGGGCCGCGACGTCGCGACCGATGAGGACGAGGAGAAGTCGCTGCCCGACCTCAACGCGGCCGATATCCTGCGCCTGATCGAGGTCACGCCCGACCAGCACTTCACCGAGCCGCCGCCCCGCTACACCGAGGCCACGCTCGTCAAGGCGCTGGAGGAGAACGGCATCGGCCGCCCTTCGACCTACGCGCCGATCATGTCGACCATCCAGGACCGGGGCTACGTGAAGAAGGAGGGCAAGGCCCTCCACCCGCAAGACCTCGGCTGCGTCGTTGCCGACCTGCTGGTCGAGCGTTTCCCGGGCGTGGTCGACCTGAGCTTCACGGCTCGCATGGAAGACGAGCTCGACGACGTGGCCAGCGGCGAACGCACGTGGCCGCCCGTTGTCCAGGAATTCTACGCACCGCTCGAAGAGGCGCTCGCCGCTGCCGCCGACGCGCCGCGCGTCGAGGAGACGACGGACGAGGTCTGCGACAAGTGCGGCAAGCCCATGATCCTCCGTTGGGGCCGCTTCGGGCAGTTCCTCTCGTGCAGCGGCTACCCCGAATGCAAGAGCGCACGCCCCGTCGGCACCGACAAGGCGCCAGAGCCGGAGCCGACCGACGAGAAATGCCCCGTCTGCGAGGCGCCGATGGTGAGCAAGCAGGGACCGTACGGACAGTTCCTGGAATGCACCAGCTACCCGGAGTGCAAGACGCGCCGCCCCGTGCTGCGGAAGATCGGCGTGCTGTGCCCCAACGACGGAGGTGAGCTCACCGAACGCAAGACGCGCAAGGGCCGCGCGCGGACGTTCTACGGCTGCGCCAACTACCCGAAGTGCGATTTTACGATCAACACGCGCCCGCTGAAGCCGCCCTGCCCCGCGTGCGCCGGCCTGCTCGTCTCCGACGGCCGCGGTGATGCCAAGTGCACCAAGTGCGACTGGAAGGGCGACCAGGACTCGCTTGCCGAACCGGAGCTGACCAGAGCATCGGCTTGAATACCACCGCCACATGAGGAAACTGTCTCGCCGCCGGTTCCTCGCGTCCTCGGGCGCGACGCTCGCTGCCGCCTCGGCCGCGGCCGTGGTCGGCTGCGACCAGCGCGACAAGCAGCCGCGCGTCCCCGGCACGCCCTCAACGCGGCCCACGCCGATGCCCGTCTCGACGCGCGGCGGAATCCTCCGCGTTTACAACTTCGATGCGATGGTGCACGACGCGCTCGACCCGCACCTGACGCTGATGGGTCCGATCGCCAACATGCACGCGGCTATCTTCAGCCGCCTGCTGCGCTACGACGACGAACGCGCCGGCACGCTCGTGCCCGACCTTGCCGATGGCATGCCGGAGCAGCCCGACAGCACGACGTACGTCATCCGCCTGCGCGAAGGCGTGCGGTTCCACGACTTGCCGAAGTACCGTCTGGCGTACCCGAAGACCGCCGGCCGCTCGCTGACCGCCGCCGACGTGACGTACAGCCTGGAGCGTCAGGTCAACAAGAGCGGCCCGCAGGCGCGCCGCTTCTACCGCGCCGGCAACTGGAACGTCATCGACAAGGTCGACATACAGGACGACCGCACACTCGTGATCACGCTGAAGGCGCCCACGGCGCCGTTTCTGCACTTCCTCGCCGGCCGCCACGCCTTCATCGTGCCGCGCGAGGTCGTCGATGCAAACGACCAGGCCAACGCCGATCTCGCGATGATCGGCACCGGGCCCTTCATGCTCGAATCGCTCGAGTCGCAGGTCGCCGTCAGGCTGCGCCGCAACCCCGCATGGTTCGCGCGCGATGACGGCCCGGACGGCGGCGGTCGCCCTTTCCTCGAGGGCTACGATGCCTTTTACACGCCGCAAGAAGACACGTTCCAGCGCGTCGCCTTCGAGCGGCGCATCGTCGACGCCACCGGCTTCGCCGACGCCGCCGTCCTCGACCAGGAGCGCAAGACGAACCTCGGCGACATCGTGCTTGATGAGTCTGACGCCGGCGGCCTGCTCGCCAGCCGCTTCCTGCTCGACCGCGCGCCGTTCAAGGACGACCGCGTCCGGCGCGCCATCCACCTCGCCATCGACCGGCAGGCGCTGGCAACCCTGCTGTACCCGGACATGGACGGCCGCCCCTCGGCGAAGCTCAGCGGGCCGGTTGCGCCGGCGATCGAGCCGTGGGCGCTCGCTCAAGACGACCTCCGCAAGCGGCCGGGCTACCGCAGCGACGCAGCCGGACGCGGCGAGGACATCGCCGAAGCGAAGCGGCTGTGGGCTGCCGCCCTGGGCGACGCACCGATCAACGACGTGAAGGTGCTCTTCTCAGGTGTGCCGCGCGTGATACCGGAACGCGCCATCAAGGGCATACGCGAGCAGCTGCAAGCTGTGCTCGGCCTCAACATCGTGCCGCTCACCGACCCCAGCGGCTACGCGCTCATCGCCTCCGCGCTCGGGCGCAACCTCGACGGAGCGACCGAGGGCGTGACGCCGTTCACCTTCGCGCTGGAGGACGGCGGCGTCGACCTCGACGACTGGCTCTATCCCCACTTCCGCAGCGGCCAGCCGATGAACACGTACCGCCTGCAGGACGCGCAACTCGACGCCATGCTCGACAAGTCGCGCGCGGAGTTCGACAACGGCGCCCGACGCCGCATTGGCCTTGACATCCAGGACTACCTGCTGGCCAAGGTAAACGCGCGGCTGGAATACCTGGCGCCGGTCGAGCGCCGCCTTTCGTGGGGCTATGTGCGCAACTACCCGATGCCGCTGTGGTACGGCAGCACGCAGGATCTCGCCGACACCTGGATCGACACGGCCCACCCTTCCTGGCGCCCCCGCCCGTAGCGCCAGCCTCCTTACGTAAACTCCCTCACACAGAATTGCTATCCTGCTGCCGATCATAGATTCGAGGAGCCCACGTGACCGTTCTTGTCATGGCCATCTTCGGTGCAGTCGCCGGTTTCGTCCTCGACGCCCTGATCGCGCGCATGGCGCGTGAGCCATACGAGCGCGGCGAGATTGAGGAAGACGACCTGCGGCTCAAGAAGGACGGCGGGCTCGAACTGCGCAGCGAGGCCGGCGCGCTCACGATGCCGGTGCTGCTGACGACGCGCTCCTACTTCCGCACACTCGTCGTCGTCGCCGCAACCACCACCATCTTTGCGCTCCTCGGCCGGCAGTACGACGACACGTGGGAGTTGCTGATCGTCGCCTGCTACGCCGCCGTCCTCATCATCTGCACCGCTACCGACGTGCTCGCCTACCGCGTCCCCAACGCCGTCACCTACCCCGCGATCGTCGCCGCATTCGCCATCGGCATGATCATGCCCGACGCCAACCGGCTCGATGTCGCGATCGGCGGCCTGGTCTTCGGCGGCCTGCTGTTCGTGCCGTCGCTCATCACGGGCGGTGCGATGGGCATGGGCGACGTAAAGCTGGCCTTCTTCGTCGGCTTCGCCCTCGGCCTCACCTTCGTCGTCCCGGCCATGCTGGTGATGGCCATCTCGGGCGGCTTGGCAGCCGCGATCATGCTGATCACGAAGCTCCGCGGCAAGGGCGACCCCATCCCGTACGCCCCCTTCATCGCCGGCGGCATGCTGATCGTGATACTCCTCCAGGGCACCGCCTTCCGCGCGATCTAGTCGCCTGTCGCCCGTCGCGTTATGGTTAGTTGCTCTCCCGGAGGCAGCCACCCGTGAGCATCGCGATCGTCGAAGAATCCGCTGCCGCATTGCCCGCGTATGCGGGCGTCTCCATCGCGTTCACTGTCGAATCGCGTTTGCGCCTTGATCTGCTGCACGACGGCCTCGACGGCGTGCGGCTCACCGAGGAGCGCGTGGACCCGCCGTACGTCAAGGACTATGACCGGATCGACGGAGAAGCGCCGGCGTCGTGGCCGACGCGCTTCGATGTTTCAAATTGGGGCATCATCTCCGCGTTCGATGGCACGCGACGCGTGGGCGGCGCGGCGATCGCCTGGCGCACCCCAGCGCTGCACGTGCTCGGAGGGAGCGATGACGTGGCTGCGCTCTGGGATATCCGCGTCGCTCCCGGGTTTCGCCGGATGGGATGCGGCTCACGCCTCTTCGAGCGCGCCGTCGCCTGGGCGCGAGACCGGAACTGCCGCGCGCTCGTCGTCGAAACCCAGAACATCAACGTGCCCGCTTGCCGGTTCTACGTGCGGCACGGCTGCCGCCTCTCAGCTCTTGACCGTCACGCGTATCCCTCGCTCCCGGACGAAGCTCAACTGATCTGGCGCCTCGACCTGTAGCTCCATGTCACCGTAGGCTCGCTTCTGGATCGGCAGCCGGCTGCAGGCGGTATCCTGTGCCGTGAACCGCATCCTTCTCGACCACACGATCTGGGAGATCGGCCAGGCGTTCGACGCCCTCTTCGCCAATCTCAAGGATCTGCGCGATGACGACTGGACGTGGGTGCCGCCAGGCGGCGTCCGCTCCATCCGCGCGATCGCCGGGCACGTGGCGTCGTGCAAGGTGATGTACGACAACCACGCGTTCGGCGACGCATCGATGACGTGGCTGGACCCGCGCTTCGGCGATGCGCAGTCGCCAGCGTCAGACGAAGGCTTCACGCCCGCGGCCATGGTCGACTGGCTCAGGGAGTCGGACCTGCAACTGCGCAAGAGCGTCGATGCGCTTCGGGACGACAGCGAGTTGGAGCGCGAGCGGCGCGTCAGTTGGGGCGGCGCGCGCTCCACGCGATGGATCCTCAGCCGACTCATCCAGCACGACGGCTTCCACGCCGGCGAGATCAACCACATCCGCGCGCTGCACCAGCGCAACGACCGCTGGGAGTGGGAGCAGGAGGCGTGAAGCTTCACCTCCCCTATGGCGAGCACGGCATCGAGGCCATCGTCCCCGACACGGTGACGGTACTCCTGCCCGAGCACGTCGCCCCGCTCGACGATCCGGCGGCCGCCGTCCGCGACGCAATCGAGCGGCCAGTCGCCGGCCCGCCGCTACGCGGCATCGTGCGCCCCGGACAGACGGCCGCGATCGTCGTGTCCGACGTCACGCGCCCCGTGCCGAACGCCGTTATCCTGCCGCCGATGCTCGAAACGCTCGAAGCCGGTGGCGTGCGCCGCGACGACATCACGCTCGTCGTCGGCACCGGTCTGCACCGCCCGTCGCGGCCGGACGAGCACCGCCGCATCCTCGGCGACGAGATCCTCTCGCGTTACCGGGTCGTCGACCACGTGGCGAAGGACCGCTCGACGCAGGAGCGCCTTCTGACGACGGCACGCGGCGTCGACGTCTGGCTCAACCGCGAGTACATGCGGGCCGATCTGCGCATCGTCACCGGCTTCGTCGAGCCGCACCTGTTCGCCGGCTACTCCGGCGGCGGCAAAGCCGTGCTCCCCGCCATCGCCGGCGCCGATGCGATCATGGCCAACCATGACGCGCGCATGATCGGCCACCCGAAGGCGACGTGGTGCACCACCGAAGGCAACCCGATCTTCGAGGAGATGCGCGACGTCGCGCTCCAGTCCGAACCGTCGTTCCTGCTCAACGTCACGCTCGACGAGCAGCAGCGCGTGACGGGCGTCTTCGCCGGCGAACTCGCCGCTGCGCACGATGCCGCGATCGCGCAGGCCGCGCGGCAGGCCATCCGCCCGATCCCGCACCTCTTCGACATCGTCGTCGTGACGAACATGGGCTACCCGGCCGACCTCGTGCTGTACCAGGCGGTGAAGGGCATGTCCGTCGCCCTCGCCGCGGCGCGGCCCGGGGGCACGATCCTGCTCGCCGCGGAGTGCCGCGAGGGGGTCGGCGCCGCCGAGTACGTCGACCTGTTGCATAGCGAACGCTCGCCCGGCGTGCTGCTGCGCGCGATCCAGCACCCGGAACACGCGACCACGTTCGACCAGTGGCAGATCCAGGTGCAGGCGATGGTGCAGGCCCGCTGCGATGTCTGGCTCCATTCATCACTGCCGCGCGAGACGGTCGAGGCCGCGCACCTGCGCTACGCCCCGGATGTCTCGGACACGCTCGCAGCGATCATCGCCGAGCAGCGCACATCGCTGGGCCGCGAACCCTCCGTGTGCGTCCTCCCGCACGGCCAGCTCACGGTGCCGCGCGTCGCGTCTGCGTGACCGGCGAAGCGGCCCTATACTGGCAGCCGATCCGTTAGGCGAGTGCGGAGAGCTCAATCACGTGGAGCAAGCTCGACTCGATGACATACTGAATGCGGGCGGGATCGTCCTGCCGCCCAGCGCGTCGATAGAAGTGGACGGCGGGGATCCGGTGCTTCCAGCCCGCTTCCCGATCGCCGAAGCTGCCGCCGTAGCGCTCGCGGCCTGCGGCGCAGCCGCGGCCGACCTGTGGACGCTGCGCACCGGCGTGCGCCAGACCGCGCGGGTTGATATCCGCGCGGCGGCCGCATCGCTGCTCGGATTCGCGTTCATCCGCGTCGCCGGCGAACCGCGGGCGCGGATCAACGAGAGCAACCCCACCGTCGCGCTGTACGAGTGCGGCGACGGCCGCTGGATCCACCTCCACGGCGGTTTCCCGCACCTCAGGCAGGGCACGCTCGATGTGCTCCGCTGTGACAACACGGCCGAGAGCATCGCCGCCGGCGCGCGCTCGTGGAACGCCGGCGCCCTCGAAGATGCGCTCGCGGCTCGCGGCCTGTGCGGAGCGATGGTGCGGACGGCCGAGGAGTGGGGCTCGCACCCGCAGGGTCGGGCGCTCGCCGATCTGCCGGCGGTCGAGGTGATCAAGATCGGCGAAGCCGATCCCGAGCCGCTGACCTCAGACCAGCGGCCGCTGTCGGGCGTGCGCGTCCTCGACCTCACGCGCGTGCTCGCCGGACCGGCGTGCGGCCGCGCGCTCGCGGAGCACGGCGCCGGCGTGTTGCACGTCACCTCCCCCAACCTGCCGACGATCGAGGCGTTCGACATCGAGACGGGCCACGGCAAGCGCTCGGCCTATCTCGATCTCGATGCCGCGGACGGCCCGGACCGTCTACGCGGGCTACTCGCCGGCGCGGACGTGTTCGTCGACGGGTATCGACACGGCGCGCTCGCCCGCCGCGGTTTCGGGATCGACGATGTCGTCGCCATGCGGCCGGGCATGGTCCACGTCGCGATCAACTGCTACGGGCACGTCGGGCCCTGGCGCGAGCGGCCGGGCTGGGAGCAGCTCGCGCAGACTGTCACCGGCATCGCGGCCGCGCAGGGTGCGCCCGACCGCCCGCAACTCGTCCCCGCCGCCGCCTGCGACTACACGACCGGCTACCTCGCCGCGTACGGCACGATGATCGCGCTCGCCCGCCGCGCGCAGGAGGGCGGCAGCTGGCTCGTCCGCGCATCGCTCTGCCAGACGGCGATGTGGATCGAGCGCCTCGGCGCCACATGCGACCCCGCGGCCGCGACGGGCGTCGGAGACGCGACGGACCTGCTCATGCAGACCGACACACCGTTTGGCGACGTGACGCACCTGCGGCCCGCAACGCAGCTCCCGGCCACGCCGCCGCGCTGGGACCTCCCCACCGTGCCCCTCGGCACGCACGCGCCCTCATGGGGGGACGAGTAGCGGGCGTCATCGCCCACGCGAGCGCGCACCCCGCAAGGCAGAATCGATGGCCTTGTTGACCTCGCGCTCGCGTTCGAGCTTGAGGCTTTCCCGCACCGGCGCGTAAAGGTCGCGGAGGTCACGAATCCAGGACGGCCTCGGCTGGTTCCCGCCGATCCGGCGTGACCTTGATCGTCTCCCCCAGGGACCAGTAATCAGCCACCGGGCGATCCGCGACATCACCACCGCAGTATGGGCTGGCGGGCGGCGGTCGCTTCGTCCAGCCGGCGGATGGGGGCTGTGTGAGGGGCCTCGCGCAGCAGCTCCGGCTGCGTCTCCGCCTCGTGCGCGATCTGGAGCATCGCCTCGCAGAACGCGTCCAGCGTCTCCTTGGTCTCGCTCTCCGTCGGCTCGATCATCAGCGCCTCATCGACGACGAGCGGGAAGTAGATCGTGGGCGGGTGGTAGCCGTAGTCGATCATCCGCTTGGCGATGTCGAGCGTCTTCGCGCCCTGCGCCTTCTGCCGCCGGCCGGAGAACAGCACCTCGTGCATGCACGTGCGGTCGTGGCCGAGGTCGTACGCGCCGCGCAGCCGCGCCTGGATGTAGTTCGCGTTCAGCACCGCCGCCTCGCTGATCGCGCGCAACCCGTGCGCGCCCAGGCTGCGTATGTACGCGTGCGCCCGCAGCACGACGCCGAAGTTCCCCTGGAACGCCCCCAGCCGCCCGATGCTGCGCGGCGGGTCGACCAACTCGTACTGCTCAGCACCAGCGCCGCCGTCCGTGCTCCCCCTCTCCCCCTGTGGGCGAGAGGGCCGAGGGGTGAGGGCAATCACATGCGGCGACGGCAGGAACGGCGCCAGGTGCTCCTTCACGACGATCGGCCCCGCGCCCGGACCGCCGCCGCCGTGCGGCTGGCTGAACGTCTTGTGCAGGTTGATGTGCATCACGTCGAAGCCCAGGTCGCCCGGTTTCACCTGCCCAAGCATCGCGTTGAGGTTGGCGCCGTCGCCGTACATCTGCGCGCCATGCGCGTGCACCATCTCTGCGATCCGCACGATGTTGCGGTCGAACAGCCCGAGCGTGCTCGGCAGCGTGATCATCAGCGCCGCCACTGTCGGCCCGTGCTCCTCCAGCGCCGCCCGCAGCGCGTCGAGATCCATGTCGCCGTCCGGCTGCGGCTTCACCGCCACCACGTCGTACCCTGCCATCGATGCCGTCGCCGGGTTCGTGCCGTGCGCCGAGTCAGGCACGAGGATCGTCGTGCGCTTCTCGCCGATTGATTCCAGGTACGCCTTGATCACCAGCACGCCGGCAAGCTCACCCTGCGCCCCGGCCAGCGGCGCCAGCGATGCCTCGGCCATGCCCGTGATCTCCGCCAGGTCGCACTGCAGCCCGTACATCACGGCCAGCGCGCCCTGCACGTCCTCCGCCGGCTGCATCGGATGCACCTCGGCGAAGCCGGGCATCGCGGCGATGGCGTCGTTCACTTTCGGGTTGAGCTTCATCGTGCACGAACCCAGCGGGTACATGTGCGTGTCGATGGACCAGTTGAGCTGCGACAGCCGCGTGAAGTGCCGGACCACGTCGAGTTGCGACAACTCCGGCAACCGCAGCTCTCGCCGCAGCAACGCCGCGGGCACGCCCTCCGATGCCGGCACATCGGGCGCGGGCAACGTCACGCCCACGCGCCCCGCGCGCGAGCCTTCCATCAGGTTCTTCTCAACGCCCCGCTCACTCACGGCCAGCCCCCAGTGCCTCAACCAGCGCGTCGATCTCGCTCCGGCTGTTCATCTCCGTCACACACACCAGCATCCGATTGTGCAGCAGGTCCGACACGTCGAGCCCGCCGATGATGCCGCGCGCGAGCAGCGCCCGGTTGATCTCCGCCGGCGGCTTGGGCGTCCGCACCACGAACTCGTGGAAGAATGGCTCGTCGCGCTCGACGCTATACCCCGCAAGCGCGTCGATGCGATCTGCGGCGTAGTGCGCCTTTTCGTAGCACAACTCGGCCACGCGGCGCAGCCCGCGCGGCCCCAGCGCCGCCAGGTAGATCACCGTCGACAGGGCGATGAGCTGCTCGCTCGTGCAGATGTTGCTCGTCGCCCGCTCGCGCCGGATGTGCTGCTCGCGCGTCTGCAGCGTCAGCACATATCCGGTGCGACCGTCGATGTCTTTCGTCTGCCCGACGATCCGGCCCGGCATCTGGCGGATGTACTGGTCGCGGCAGGCGAACAGCCCCACGTACGGCCCGCCGAAGCTCAGCGGCACGCCCAGCGACTGCCCCTCCGCCACCACGATGTCCGCGCCGTACTCCGACGGCGGCCGGTACACGCCGAGGCTGATCGGCTCCGCGGCGACGACGTAGAGCGCGCCCGCCGCGTGCGCCGCCTCGCCCCACGATGCGGCATCGAGCGACACACGGCCGAAGAAGTCCGGCTGTGCCACGGCCAGGCACGCGTGCTCGTCCGTCAGCGCAAACTCGCTGTGCGGCTGCACGTCCACCGCGATGTCGCGGCCGTGCGCGTACCCCTGCACAACCGCCAGCCAGTTCGGATGCACCCGCTCGGAGATGGCGATGCGCCGCCGGCCCGTCACCGCGCACGCCATCAGGCACGCCTCCGCGAGCGCCGATGCGCCGTCGTACATGCCCGCGTTCGCGACGTCCATGCCGGTCAGCTCGCACACCAGCGACTGGAACTCGAAGATCGTCTGCAGCGTCCCTTGACTGACTTCCGGCTGGTACGGGGTGTAGCTCGTCAAGAACTCGCCGCGCATCACCAGCGGGTCCACCAGCGACGGCCGGAAGTGGCGATACGCCCCGGCGCCCAGGAAGCACGCGTAGTCCCCGGCCGTGCGATTCTTCGCGCCGAGCGCGCGCATCTCGTCGAGCAGCTCCAGCTCCGACAGCGGGTCCGCGAGCCGCAGCTCCGGATGCCGGTAGCGCGCCGGTATGTCGTCGAACAGCGCGTCGGTCGAAGCGGCGCCGATCGCCGCCAGCATCGCCGCGCGGTCGTCGTCCGTCAGTGGAATGTAGGGGTGCGTATCAGTCAACGTCGCTCGCTCATGCGCGGCCGCCGCCTCCGTAGTCACTTGCAGCCTCCGGCTGAGAACCAAGAACCTTGCGGTAAACGGCACGGCTCCTCGGTCAACAACAGCCGTCCTGGATCACGCTTGCGCCTGGATAAGGGCGTCGTATTCCGTCGCCGACAGCAGCTTCTCTGTCTCCGATGCGTCGCTCAGCCGCACCCTGATCAGCCAGCCGGCGCCGTGCGGGTCGCTGTTCACCAGCTCCGGCTTCTCGACGACCTGCTGGTTCACCTCCAGCACCTCGCCCGATGCCGGCGTGAACAGGTCCGAGACCGCCTTCACCGATTCGATCTCGCCCATCTTCTCGAACTGGGTGATCGTGCCGCCCGCCTCCGGCAGGTCGACGTACACCACGTCGCCCAGTTGTTCCTGCGCGTAGTCCGTGATCCCGATCATGGCCGCGTCGCCATCGATCTTCAGCCACTCGTGCTCTTTGGAGTACTTCCGGTCCGTCGGGCTCGCTGCCATGCTCTCTCCACTACTCATCCAGCCATCGATGCGTGCGCTAAGCGTTTTGCTGTTTGCTGCTTGCTGTTTGCTGTTGCGCCGTCCGCTGTGAGACGGCGCCGGACGCCACGAACGGCCGCCGCACCACCATCGCTCGCAGCCGCCGCCCCCGCACGTCCACCTCCACCTCCGTGCCTTCGACCGCCTGCGCCACCGGAAGGTACGCCATGGCGATGCTCGTCCCGAGCGTCGGCGAGAAGCTGCCGCTCGTCACGGTGGCCACTACTTCGCCGCGGTGCAGCACCGGGAAGTGGTCGCGGATGACGCCGCGGTCGAGGGCCTTCAGGTGCGCCAGCTTCCGCGGCACGCCCGACGCCTTGATCCGCTGCAGGGCCGCCCGCCCGACGAACTCGCCGCCGTCGCCCAGGCTCACCACCCAGCCGAGGCCCGCCTCGTACGGGTTCGTCTTCTCATCGATGTCGTTGCCCCAGAGCGGCAGCGCGGCCTCCAACCGCAGCGTGTCGCGCGCGCCCAGCCCGCACGGCTCAACGCCCTCCGCCAGCAACTGCCGCCACAGCGCGCGCCCCGCCTCGATCGACGTCGCCAGTTCGAACCCATCCTCGCCGGTGTACCCGGTGCGCGAGATGAAGAGCTTGTAGCCCATGAACGGCAGCTCGGTGCACCCGCGCTTCTCCAGCGCGGCCACCTCCGGACCGATGATCCGGGCCAGGTACCCGCTCGCCGCCGGACCCTGTACCGCCAGCATCACCGTTTGTTCCTGCCGGTCCAGCAGTTCGACGTCCATCCCCGGCTCAACCAGCGACCGCACATGCTCCAGGTCGCGCTCGGCATTCGAGCCGTTGCCGACGAAGAGGAAGCGCTCGGCGTCGAGCCGGTACACGTACGGGTCGTCGATGATACCGCCGTCGTCGTTGCACAGCAGCGTGTAGTGCCCGCGCCCTTCGTCGATCTTGGCGACATCGTACGTGAGCGCGCGCCGCAGCAGCCGCACCGCATCGGTGCCGGCGACGAACAGCCTGCCCATGTGCGACACGTCGAACACGCCTGCGCGAGTGCGGACGGCGTTGTGCTCATCGACGATGCCCCGGTACTGCACCGGCATCGCCCACCCCGCGAACGGCACGATACGGCCGCCCTGCTGCTCGTGCAGGTCGAAGAGCGGCGTCTTCCGCAGCGTCGATGTTTGCTGGTCGGGCATGTTGCGGTGCCATTGTAGCGGCGCCCGTCGCGTCGTCCTAGGTTCGTTATGATCGGTGACGCGCATCAGATCGGCGGGCGCCAAACGCGCGCAGACGGCGCCGCACAACGAGCGAGGGGGCGGCCAGAACCCGGCCACCCCCTCGCATCTGGCGTTTCGATGCCGCCTACGCCGTCATGTGCCACTCGTCGCGCTGCGTCTCCTTGCGCTGCCCGCGCGGCTCGACGATCGGCAGCTTCAGCACCGCCACGAAGTCGTCGTCCGCGGCGATGCGGTTGTAGCGCTCGAACCCGCAGTCCATGCAGCGATGCACGATGGCGTGTTCGCCGTTACGTCGCGTGAACGAGCCGGTGGGCCGCATCGACCCGCCGCAGTCGCTCGCGCGGTCGCCTGGCACGCGCCCATCGACATGGCGCGAGTACAGGCATGACGGACAGTGATTGCGATGCCTGCCGCCGGACGGCAGCGCACCAACGAACATGCGGCAGTGCCGGCAACGGAACTCATCGCTCCGCCCGGCGAATCGCTTGTGCCGCGATCGGTCTCGATGTGTCTTCGACACGGTGTTTCCTCTTTCGGACGAGCGCGGCGCACCGGCCGCGCGGCTCGATGTTCATCAAGAACCGAGGTGTGGTCCGTGTCTCGACAATGGGCTTACGCATCTGGCTACTCCTGTTCATGCACGCCGGCTGGCCGCCGGGATTGACGATTCAAAGTGGAAATGACGAAGGACGCCGCCGGGATCGATCCCGTGGCGTCCTTCGATGCTGCCCGCCGCCGTCAGTCAGATCACGCGCTGGGCCGGAAGGCACGAGCGCATGTATCGATTACCAGGCATGGGGCCGAAAATGGAAGGGCCACAGGCGCCGCTGCGTCCGTGGCCGTGGAAGTGCGCCCGTGAAGGCGACCTTAGCGAGAAGACACGGCAGGAGGCGCAGCGGCGAGCGCCGTCACGACGACAGTAGGCGTGGTCCGCATTCGAATCCTGCTTTCTACAGCGCGGGCGCCGCTGGAGCCCAAACGCTTGCGGAAGTATACACCCGCCTCACCCAGCCCGTGAAGCCCTCTGCACGCGAACTAACGGCTGAACGCGCTGAGACGGCCACATCCCGCGCCGACGGCTGAACGCGCGCGCCTGCTAAACTCCCCGCAAGCCGAAGTGGCGGAATGGCAGACGCGACGGTCTCAAAAACCGTTGGGCCGCAAGGCTCATGTGGGTTCGACTCCCACCTTCGGCACCACCCTAACAACGCGGCGGGGCGGCTGACTATTGCCGACGTGGTAACTCTACGACAACAAACCAACGAGAGCGGCGCGTTCCCCACGAAACAGGTGCTCCTGACCAAGACATCTGGGAGTGGCGCGCGAAGAAAGCACTCCAAATCACCTTACGACGATAACGCCTTGCATCGTTTCGAGGAGATGGCTTGCTATCCCCGTGTCGCCCACGGCCAGGTCTTCCTGCACGATCGTGCTGGCCAAGGGCGGCGCGCCCAGACCGCCGACTTCCTTCAGAAGCGTCATCTTGTGGAAGGTCGGACGCCTGGCACAATATTCCACGCGAAGGCGGAAGATAGAGGATGGACGGAGGACACTCGCGACCGAGCGTCCTTCGATCTACCGGCCTACTGACCCGCTGGCTTCTCCTCCATATAAGGCACCGGTGGGAGCTGTCAGGCGATCGTCCGCGCTGCTGTCCGGGACAGCCACATGGTGTTCTCGGACGCGATCATCGGGCGAGCGTTGGCGGCGTCGAAGGCAACCTCGGTGCGCGTGCGTATATCGTGGACGACAGCACCGGGGAGTTCGCTAGAACCAGTGCAGTGGCAAACGGCCGCGGCGGCCGCGGTTCGTCCCGCTACGGGTGCCCAAACTTCGTTTGCAGCACGCCCGGCGACGGGTCGTCCACGCGGTAAATCATCCAGAAGAAGCTGACGCCGCTTTCATCCCCTTCAATTGGGCCATCGACCACTTGCCCACTCCATCCATCGAGCACGACCTTCAGCTCCGGTCCGTACGGCTCGACGTCCCAGCGCTGCCAGTCGGCGGGGTCGATGGCCGTCACGTACCAGGTCCCGCGGGATGAGCCGAAGGCCCACCCGCCGTCGCCCGAGAGGTGCAGCCTGCGCGTCGTGGAAGCGCCGGCGTCGCTTCCGCCACTGCCGCCGGCATCGTAGAACAACGCCTGCGAGTACACCCGCCACGCACCCGCGAGGCTCTCATCCGTGTCGGTGAGCGGACGCTCGGCGCTGACGGGTTCGGTGGAGCGCGCCGGCGCCGCGCGGAGGGACGCGTCGCCGGCCGAGACGTCCTCGACGCGGTTGGCCATGGCCCGGGCGATTTCGTGCACTTCGCGAGCCATGTCCGCATCGTCGCGACGGACTATCCCCGCGGCGGCCACGAGCCGGTCCATGCGGAAGGCGACCACCGTATGATGCAGCGTCGTGCCCTGAGATGCCGTGCGGACGACGAGGCCGGTCGCATCGCCGCCCAGGCCCTTGACGGCGAAGGTATCGACATCCTCGAGCGTCCAACCATCGCTGATCTCTTCCCCCACCAGGCGATCGAAGTCGTCGACCTGCTTCGCGAAATACGCACCGGCGCCGTCGCGGTCCTGGAAGAGATCGAGCTCCATCCAGAGCTGGATGGCCGCTCCTGACGCAGCGTCCGGGGACCGCTCAGGGGCCCAGTACGTCGATGTCTGCCCGCCGATGCGCCCCAGGCGCGCGAGATCCGCCCCGCCATCGCCCGGATCGGCTGTTCGGAGTGCGGCGGCGTCGTTGTCGGTGGATCCGGAGGCCGAGTCGGCCTCCATACCAGCGAACTCAGTGTCCAGATCGTCGAGAGCGGGGATCATCGCTGCGACGTTCTCGAGCGAGACATCGGCAAGCCCCTCCGAAACGTCGTCGGCGCCGCTTCCCGAGCACGCTAGCGTGAGCATTACCGCGAGGGTGAATCCCAGACCCCGGACGAGCATTCGTCTCATGGCGATGCTCCTCCGTCATCACCGCCGGCGCCTGACGAACGGGCGGCGCCCCACTCCCACAGCGGCGATGGGCCAGTCGCGCTGATGGCGTTGTCGAACGTGCCGTCGAAATACGCGAGGGCCTGGGCGAGGATCGCGGCCTGCCAGTTGTAGACGAGGGACCCGAGCTTGTTCTCGCTGTCGCCCTCGCGGTAGGAACGCGCGTTTTCCTGATAGTAGAGCGCGGCGACCGGGTCTTCGTCGGCCACCAGCGTGATGAGTTCGTCAGCGCGATCGGCGGCGAGGTCCAGCATGTCGGAGAGCGACCGGTCGCGGCTGAAGCCGACGACGTTGAACCCATCATCGAGCACGGCCAGCAGAGAGTAGTATTTGGCGACCACCACAGCCGATTCGGCCCACGCGGACATGCTGCTGCCCAGGATGGCGATCGATTTCTGCGGCTCCTTCTTGAGGTTGTTGGAGAAGTACCGCGTGCCTATTGTGGCATGGACGGCGGACGCGTAGTCGGCGTCGTTGTTCAAGAAGAAGCGCTTGATCTCTTCGAGCGAGACGCCGTTCGCGTCGGCTTCGGGCTGGAAGACAATGCTTTCGACCATCGCGAGATTGGCGTCTGCTGCGCGGCGGACGGTCTCGGCGATCGCCGTGATCAACTCGGGGTCCGGCGGTGCCGCTTGACCGAAGCCCAGTCCGTACACGATGTTGTCCTCGGCGGTGTCCAGGTAGAAGTTGGCGTCGGCGTAGTTCTCCGCGAGCTGGAAGATGATCCCGAGCGCTTCTTCTTCGGTAAGTTCGACCTGACCAAAGATCTCCGTTAGTTGACTGGCCGAGAAGACGAGGCCAACCGCGATCGCCGTGTTCGAATAGGCGTCCGTGAGCGCCAGGACGTCCGTGGCGCTTCGAGCGGGTTCAGCCTCCAGCCGCTCGGCCGTGGCGAGGAGGCGCCCTTCGACGGCGGCGAGGGCGTTGATCTCGGAAATCAGCGTGTCAACGCCGCCGGTCAGGTATGCGGTCGCGAGATCCGCTGCGAGAACGGCGCTCTCAGCCGTAGCAGCCGCCGAGGAGGCGCGCTCGTAGGCCACCGCCGCGAGGCCTTGCCTGAGAGCGTTCTCGGCATCCGCGGCCTGCGCATCCGCGTATGCCATGGCCTCCTCGTAACCGAACGTCTCCGGCAGAGCGAAGAAGCGATTCAGCGCGGCGTCGTACCGGCTGAGCAACCCGTTGGCCGATGCCTTCAGCTTATTGAATGCGTTGGACGGCAACTGGGCCGTGCCGCTCCCGGTAGGCCGCGGAAGAGGATCGCCGGTGAGGATCTCGTAGGCCTCGTACACGGTGGTGACCGGCTGCACCGTGACCCCGACCGTTTCGCCGAACTCGATGAGGTCGACGGTTTGGCCCGTCTTGAGGTCGACGCCGAAACGCTGCATCGCGGGGACGAGCACGAGCGTCTTGTTGGCCTCGGCAGCCCCTTCAAGCTTCTGTGGGATGCCGCCCACCGGACCGATGCTGCCGTCGGGGTTGATCGTGCCGGTCATCGCCGCGTCGGTGCGGACATCATGGCCCAGGATGGCCGCAAGGACGCCGATGGTCGTGAGGCCGCCGGCGCTGGGCCCGTCGATACGACCCGACCCCGGATCGATGGTGAACTCGTACTGTCTCGGGTCGACGCCGAGCAGGATCGAGGACAGCGCCACGGCCGTCCAGCCGGCGGCCTTCCACATCGATCCGATCCCTCCCACCTCCGACTCGGCGAAACTGACCTTCAGCTCTCCGGTGGTCGAGTGGCTCACGGTCACGCGCGCCGTATGCGCCTCCCCGATGGGCCCGTCCCGAGGATCCTCCAGGTACGAAAGCGCGGTCACTTCGACGGTGTTAGATGTCGCGTCGGCGGCATCCGCGCTCGGGAGATCGATCTCCGCGGCAGGTGGGTGTCCGACACGCTGGTCGTCATCGGCATCGCCGCCGCCGCAGGACGCCGACCCCAACGCGAGCATCAGAGATACCGTAGCCGCGAGCGTGAGGGAGCGTACGAGGTTCATGGCCGTAGCCTTTCTTTGCGAGAACTAATGGCCAAGCATCGTCTCGCGCGCTGGAGATCAACACTGATTGGTGCGGTCCTGTCGCCTTTGTGATCGATTCGTGATGCACTTGCGGTGCGTTGTGTGTGCTTCATGCGAGTGCTGCTCCGCCATCGCGCACAGAGCAGATGCGTTTCAGACGCCGATCACGGAGATCCGCCGGGGCCGGGTTCAATTATCGTCACCTCGGCCGTTGTTTCTCGGCCTCGGCGTTGGCGAAGACGATCCGTCCTTCTTCGTCCGAGACAACGACCGCGTCAGGCGCCCATTCAAGGAGATCTTCGGCACCGGTGCGCTGCGCGGCGTCGGCCGTGCGTGGGGACTTCGCCGCGCAGTCATGACGGCCACGCATTGAGCATCCGCGGACCTGCATTATCCATGTGGACTGATCGGCGCAATCCGTCACGCGGAAGCTTCTCTGCTGGTACGCGTCATCTCAAAAGCATCTCCCGTTGCGAGGAACTGGCCGGAGAAAACGGCGCCGAGACCGAAGCTGTTCGAGGACACCGTGCTCCCTACGGCGAGCGATCGTCGCGATGTAGATCGTGAGCGCGACGACGGCCAGACCCGTGAGAAAGCGGGCGATGTTCATGATGTTGATGATGTCGGAGCTCATGTCGCCGACCAGCTGGCGCTCCTGCGAAGCGAACTCCTGGCGCGTCTGGACCTGACCTGCCCCCGACGTTCTGAGCGATGCGGTCTGATATGACCGCCGGCGCTTCACTGGGCCTGACCTTGACGAGCACGAAGCTGATCGCATCGCCGCCGCCGCGAGCCCGCGCGAAGTCCTCCATCCGGATGAAGGAAACAGAACTCATGACGGTCGATGTGCCGGACGTCACGCCGGCGATCCTCATCGGCTGCCCGAGGACGGTCACCTGATCGCCGACGCTCAGGCCGGATTGGGAGGCTACCGCATGGTCGACGATCACCTCGCCGGGCCCGCGGTCGGCGCGCCATCGACGATCCGCCATGGCTGGCCGAGCTTCGCGTCCTGCGGGTGAATCGGAAGGTCAGTTGTGCGTGGTGGCGTCAGTGCACGAATCGCCGTTCAGATGGGGATCCATGAGAGATGAGGTGTAGGGCACGATCGTGGTGCCCTGACCGGCAGTCGCACGAATCGCCGATCGCCTCTGACTAGCATGTTTGGGTGCTCCGAGCCGGGTTACTCGCGTCGAATTCCTGCTCACATTTTGTTCACGCTCTTGTTGTGAGCAGATGCAGAAACATGGGAACAAACGCAACTCGACTGCTGAAATCAGATACGAATCGCGTTCTAACTACAGTAAATGGGAGTTCTTGGGACGAAGTTGGCTGAACTCAAAAACCGTTGGGCCGCAAGGCTCATGTGGGTTCGACTCCCACCTTCGGCACCACCCTAACATCGGCCGAGAGCGCCTCACAATTGCCGGAGTGTCAACTCGCAGAAGGAATCCCCGACCGGGAAGGCCTGGCGCGCCCATCAGGACTCGAACCTCGGGCGGCCGGATTCGAAGTCCGATGCTCCCGGCCAAGATCAGATGAAGCTCGCGGTGGGCACGTCGTCTCTTGACTCCATCGTCCTATAGTTATATAGTTCGCCCATGTCAGATTTGGTTCCTCCCTCGCTGATCGAACACGTCGCCGAGCGTTTCCGCGTGCTGGGCGACGCTACCCGGCTCTCCATCCTGCGCCTCCTTCGTGAGCGGGGCGAGCTCAACGTCGGCGAAATCTGCGAAGCTCTTGAGACCAGCAGCCAGGCCAACATCAGCAAGCATCTGCGTACGCTCTCGGTGGCCGGCATTGTCGCCCGCCGCCGGGAGGGCACGGCTGCCTATTACGGGATCGCCGACCCCAGTATCACCAAGCTCTGTGATCTCGTCTGCAATCGCCTGGCGCTCCAGGCGAAGGAAGACGCCCGGGCCTTCGCCATCGTCTGAGTCCCGTACGGCTAGTGGCCGTGCTTTGTCTGGCACTTATATCGCTTCATAGTTAAGGAGTTATAGATAATGTGGTCCTCTGCCCTTTTGGCCAGCCTCGGTCGCGCCACACACGGCCACAGGCTCGCTGTGATCATTGGCTGGGCGATCCTCGCCGTGAGCCTCGGCTTCTTTGCGCCGCGCCTCGAGAGCGCTCTTTCTGGCGCTATGTGGGAAGTGAATGGAAGTGACTCACTCGCGGCTCGCCAGGTGATCGAGCGCGAGTTCGGCGGCTTCTCGTCTCAGTCCGCGGTCGCCGTCATCCACAGCGACGGTCTTGAGGCAAGCGATCCGCAGTTCCAGGCGAAGGTGGACCTGGCTACCGGCGTCTTCGCGGCAGAGCCCGCGCTTGCACCCACAGCACCGCCGCAGGTGAGCCAGGACGGCCACACCGTCATGCTGCAGGCCGGCTCGCTCGTCGACCCGACCGAGTCGGTGCGTGCGGCGGAACGTGTGTCCGACTCGATCGGCGAGCTCAGCGATGACACCGTTACGGTTGCACTCACCGGTTCGCCGGCCTTCTGGGCCGACTTCAACGCTGTCAACCGGGAAGGCATGATGAAAGCGGAGTTCATCACCTGGCCGGTGACGGCCATCATCCTCGTATTGGCTTTCGGGACGCTTGCCGCCGCCGGGCTACCACTCGTCCTGACGGCAGTAGGCCTCGTCAGCTCGATGGGCATCCTCTACGGAATCACGCAGTACACCGACCTTTCGATCTGGACGCTGAACTTCGCGATGATGTTCGCCCTAGCGCTCGGGATTGACTACGCGCTGTTCATTGTCAGCCGCTTTCGCGGCGCCCTGCATGCCGCGCCCGGCGACGTGGAAGGAGCCGTCGGCGTCACCATGGACACGGCGGGCAAGGCAGTGTTGTTCAGCGGCCTCACGGTCCTGATCAGTCTCTCGGCCGTGCTCCTCGTGCCGATCCCTGCCTTTCAATCGATGGCCGCCGGCATGATGCTGTCCGTGGGCTTTGTCCTGCTCGCCGCTCTCACGCTGCTGCCGGCGCTCCTGGGTCCCGGCATCAACCGTTTCGCCCTGCCTTGGCACACGATGGGTGAACACCGCAGCCCCTGGTGGGCACGCTTCTCACAGCGGATCGAGAAGCGCGCCGTGCTGTTTGCGATCGCCGCCGCCGCGTTCCTTCTGCTGCTCGCGTCGCCACTGCTTGGCCTGAAGACAGGCATGCCGAGCATCAGTGTCCTGCCAAGAGACCGTCAGGCGCGCGTCGGATATGACCTCCTCGCGTCGGCGTTCGGCCCAGGCGGTCCAGGGCCGCTGCAGATCGTCGTCCCGGCTGGCACGCGTGCAGCCGACGTGTCGCAAACAGTCGCGGCCAACCGCGGCGTCGCGGCTGTCTTCCCGGCGCAGACGGGTGCCAACGGTTCGACGCTCATCACGGCCATCGCCACAACGGACCCGTCGAGCAAGGCCTCCAGCGCGCTCGTCGGCTCGCTGCGAGCGGAGTTGCCGCCCGGCGTACTTGTTGGAGGCCCGGTGGCGGAGAACCACGACCTCGACCAGATGCTTCGGTCGCGTGCCCCGATCGTGATCGGCGTGGTTCTGTTGCTTGGGTTCTTGCTGTTGCTCTTTGCGTTGCAGGCCGTCTTCATCGCCGTGGCGGGCGTGCTCTTCAACCTGCTCTCCGTTGGCGCCGCGTTCGGTGTCGGAGCCCTCGCTTTCCAGCACGGATGGGCAGCTGGACCGATGGGCTTCGAGAGCCAGGGCTACCTGACGTCGTGGGCGCCGCTCTTCTTCTTCGCGCTGGTCTTCGCGATCTCGATGGACTACACGGTCTTCCTGCTGGCGTCTGCCCGCGAGCATTTCGAACGGTCGAACGACGCCAGCGAGGCGGTCGAGGGGGCACTCGCCCACACCGGGCGGCCGATCGTCGCCGCGGCGGGGGTCATGGTGGCAGTGTTCTTCACCTTCGCCATCGCGGGCACGTTGCCCATGAAGGAGATGGGGCTGATCCTCGGCACGGCGGTGCTGTTGGATGCCTTCTTAGTCCGACTGGTCCTGGTGCCAGCTGTCCTGCACATCGTTGGCCCCAAAGCCTGGTGGCTACCGCGTTTCGTCGACCGCGTACTGCCCGACATCCGCTTCGCACATTGAGAATTGCCCCAGGAGGCTTCAGATGACTTCCCAACCAACCATCGATGAAAGCAGTGTCTTCGCGCGTGTTATGGCCTCGGGTTATGGGCGCCTGATTAGACTCGGTCTCGGGATCGCCCTCATCGCGGTCGGACTCACTCTCGTTCCACGACCAGCAGGGTTGGCGATAGCGGTGTTTGGACTCGTGCCCATCGCCGCCGGCGCGTTCAACCTTTGCCCGATCGCGCCGCTCTGGGGAGGACACTTCTTTGGCTCGCAGTACTGCGCGTCGAGAAGGAAGACCGGATCGGACTGACCGACCAGCCTCTCTCAGTCGCAAGAGGTCCGTTCGTGTGACACCAGGTCCGGGCAACCGGCCGGATGCGCGAGTGGAACCATCGGACGGCAAGTCCGGTACTCCAGCGCGAAAGCAGCGACGTTATGTCCCCGCGCTCGACCCGAACTCGACCCGTAAATTCGTGGTACTGGGCGGGACGGGACGAGGCGCGTTGGGACGAGGATGATCAGCTCCGGATACAGGTTGAAACGGTACTGGTCGGGACGTGGAGGGGAAGAAGGCAGAAACTCCAAACCGTTGGGCCGCAAGGCTCATGTGAGTTCGACTCCCACCTTCGGCACCACCCTAACAGCGCCCAGCCGCGCCCGACTATTGCCGTGATGGCAACTCCGCGCAGTTCCGGCACCGGCGGTTCAGGCGAGGGCTAAGAAGACTGCCGCTTCATCGAGCCGCGGTTCGAAGATCCCGGCGAGTACGCGCTACAGTGCCGTGTTTACCGAACGAGCGAAGGCCTGCGCGGTGTTCCGGAGCGCGCCTGAATCGAGATCGATGATATTGGTGTATTCCGAGCGCCTGGAGATCGGTCGTGGCGTTCGCGCTCATGCGCCCCGAACGGCAATAAATGTAGAGCGGGGCGTCCCTGTCCACGGGAAGCTCGTCCGCGTGGGCCTCGATGTCATCGAACGGAATGAATGCGTCCGTACCCTCGATCTCACCCTCATTATGGAATGTGTACGTTGACGACGAATGGGTCTCCCTCTGAAATGGCTGCTTGATATGCCTGCGGTGACAACAGGTCGACCGACCCGCTTGGATTCGGGGTGATCCAGGCCGCACGCTGCGGCTCACACACCTCCAAGGAGGATCACACAGAGAAACTTGAGCCCGCCCTCCCTCCTATGTTGTACCGAGCGGCAAGAGGACTTGAAATGACGAGCCCTCGCCGACCTTCGAGCGCACCGCAACACTTCCACCGTGCAACTCCACAATCCCCTTCGTGATCGCGAGGCCGAGCCCCACGCCATCAGACTCAGAATCGGCACGCTGTCGCGAGCGCTCTCCCCGGTAGAATCGCGTCCAGATGTGGGGTAAGTCCGCTTCGTCGATACCGGCACCCGAGTCGACAACTTCCAACACCGCATGCCCGTTAGAGGGCCTCAAATTAACGTGTACCGCCCCGCCCGCAGGTGTATGCTCGAGGGCATTGCGAAGCAGGTTGGCGATCGCTCGCTCAAGGCGATCCGCGTCGAGCATGGAAGCGGGAAGTCGATCCTCGATTGAGAGCGAGACGGAGATGCCCTCGCGTTCGGCTCGAATCCGCATCGAATCGATCACTTCTGCCACGATCTCATCGAGCGAAACTTGTTGCCTGCGCAAGCGCATCGCGCCTGCATCTATCTGTGCCAGGTCGAAGAGGTCGTCGATCATGCGGTTGAGCCGATCGACATCGCGCCGAATCGTCACGAAGTAACGCTTCATCTCGACAGGCTCACTCACCACGCCATCCTCGAGCGCATCAACCATGGCACGGATGGTCGATAGCGGTGTACGCAGATCATGGGAAATCGCTGCGGTGAGCTCGCGGCGTTCTGCGTCGAGCACTTTGCGCTCTTCGTCTGCCTCTGTGAGCCGGCGCGCAAGCGCCCGAACGTCTCTTGCGAGCGCAGCCACCTCATCGCGGCCGGAGATGTCGCCCTTGATAGACAGGTTGCCGGCGGCCAGTTCGCGGATGTCGGCGTTAACGGCGCCGAGGCGTGATAGCGTCTGCGACGCGACCCAGGTGGTGAAGGAGACCGCCAGCACCGAACTGAACAGCACGGCCGCAAGCAGCACCTGCAGGTCGTGATCGGTGGAGATGAACATCAGTTGCGCAAGCACGACGATGTTGGCGACGAGCACGGCGCTGCCAACAAGGGCGACCAGCGCGAACCGGGTGAGAAGCGCGAGGCCGAAACGATGATCAACAAACCGGATGAGGAACCAGCCGGCCGCGACGGTCACGATGCCGGTAACCACGAGGTAGATGCCGAGATCAACCAGGTCCTGGCGGGGCGGCGTCAGCAACACCTGCGCCAGCAGGACCGCACCACCGGTCGCGGCCGCGAGCACCGAAACGACCGCTGCCAGTGGCCGCATGACGCTTGTCCGTCGTCTCAAGCCGTTACGGTTCAAAACGGTATCCCACTCCCCAGACTGTTTTCACGTGGCGGGGGCGGGCCGGGTCCGGTTCGATCTTCTCCCGAAGCCGCCGGACGTGAACCGTGACCGTGCTCGCGTCGCCGTCGAAATCGTCGTCCCACAATGACGCGACTAACTGTTCACGGGCGAACACTTGCGCCGGATGACTCGCCAGGTGGTACAGCAGGTCGAACTCGCGCGCGGTGAGCGCCACGGCCTGCCCCTCGATCTCGACCGACCGCCTTGCGCCGTCGATCTGCATGCGGTCGAAGTCGAGCCTTCTCGAAGTCGTGCCGGGTGCGCGGCGCAGCACGGCCCGCACCCGTGCCGCGAGCTCACGCGGACTGAACGGCTTGGTCACGTAGTCGTCCGCGCCCAGATCCAGGCCTTCCAGCCGGTCGCGTTCCTCCCCGCGTGCCGTCAGCATGATGATCGGCACGTCGCTGGTGCTGCGGATCGCCCGACAGACGGCGGATCCGCTCACCCGCGGCAGCATGAGGTCGAGGATGACGAGGTTGACTGGCACGCGCTTGAACTCTTCGATGGCGGCCTGACCGTCGAAGGCGATCACTACGTCGTGGCCATCCCGCCGGAGGTAGCGTTCAACCACCTCGGCGACCATCGGTTCGTCCTCAACGACCAGGATCCTGCTCATGCCATGCGCACCTTATCCAAGGATCCTTACGGAAGGCTTACGACCAGATGGCTTACGGTCGGATGCCGGCTTTGGTGCCCGCGTAAGAATTTCGTAAGCAATTCATTCTACGCTGGCGGGCGTGAGGACGATTGCACCATCCGCGCTCGAGCTTGCGTACCGCGACGGGTATTTCTCGGGAATGTTCGACCTGTCGTCAAGCTCACCGCAGCCGCTCACGGCTGGCGAGGTACTTGAGAGAGCAGGGGTCGGCGCCCAATGCCTGCTCGACGACGCGCTTGACTATGAACCCGCGGGAGGAAGTGGCGACCTTAGGCGCGGCGTGGCGTCGTTGTATGACAACCTTTCACCGGAACACGTCTTGATTACGGCTGGCGCGGCAGAAGCCATTCGCATCGTCAGCGAGGCAGCCGTTGGTCCGGGCGACTGTGTCGTGGTCCAGCGGCCGATCTATGAGCCGTTGCGCGCGGCGCCACTTGCCCGTCGGGCTCACGTGCATGAGTGGATGCCCGAAGCTGGATTCCAGTTCAGCCTCGATGGCCTGCCCCGGGGTGCAACCGACCCACATGCCGTGTTCCTCAACAATCCGCACGGGCCAAGTGGATCACTCGTCCAGGGTGCATATGACGGGAGTGCTCGCCTGGTGGCGGACGAGGTCTACCGGCCGGTGGCAACATCCTCCGGTCAGGCAGCAGCGTCCGCGATCGATACGGTCGGCGGTGTGAGTATTGGAGACCTGTCGAAGCCGCTCGGCCTGGGCGGCCTGCGCATCGGCTGGATCGCAAGCCGCGACACCGAATTCATGCGCCGGTGTTCAACGGTTCTTGACTACTTCAGTGGATCGGTCTCGGCCCTGTCTTCCCGCGTGGCCGTCGCTGCGCTGAGCCAATTCGAGAGTCACCTTGCAACGCACCTGGACCGCGCCCGGAAGAATCTCAGCGCGCTTACGGCGTTCATCGAACAGCACGAGGCATGGATCGACTGGATGCCTCCGCAGGCGGGATACACGGCGTTCCTTCGTCTGAAAGACGGTGCATCCGTTCCCCAGTTGGTGGAGCGGTTGGGTCGGCGTGGTGTCTTTGTTCTCGACGGCTCCGTATTCGAGTCGCCCGACCATGTGCGTGTCGGATATGGCCTGACGAGCAGGAGATTTTCAAACGCACTAGGCGTATTCGGTGACGAGTTGCGCGCTACCGCGTCGGCGCATCTACCTGCGCCATCGCACGGCGACGTCATCGTCTTGGCCAAGGACCCATCCTCCGGTCGGGCCAAGACCCGCCTGGCCGTCGACCTTGGCGCTGATTATACGGCGAAGCTGTGCGCCGCTTTTGTGCGCGATTCGGTGGAGCTTGCGGCGGCACGTGGTCGTCGGCTCTACATCTCTTGCGCACCGGCTGGTGCGGTGGAAGCGTTCCAATCGTTGGCTCCAACCGCACGATGCTTTGCGCAGCCCGAGGCGGCGTTCGGGCGACGACTCCTTCATGCCTTCGAGACGGCGATTAGTGATGGTGCACGGCATCCAGTGTTGATCGGGACCGACAGCCCGACGCTACCATCCCATCTTCTCACGGTTGCGCAGCGCGCGCTAAAGCTCCACGACGTGGTGCTAGGACCGGCTGATGACGGCGGTTATTACCTCATCGGCATGAACGTCCCGCAGCCGGTGCTCTTCGACGGTATCGACTGGAGCACCGATCGCGTGTTATCTCAGACGCTTGATCACGCACGCTCCCGCGGGCTCAGCGTGTTCGTGCTTCCAGCGTGGTACGACGTAGACAATGGCCAGGAGCTCGACCGGTTGTCGTCGGACCCACTGCTGCGACAACACACCCGCGCTGCGCTCGCGAGTCATCACCCCGTCGAGGTCGCGCTATGAACGCCCGGGCGTACACCTACTCCTCGAGCACGATCATCACCATGCAGCTCGGAGTGTGTCTGACCGTCCTACTGGGCCTGATGTTCCTTTCCGCGGGCTTGTTCTACCTCTACACGTTCAACTACGACATCGGCCCCTACTTCACAATCACGCGCACAATCCACTTCTACGCAGGACTCATGTCCATCCCGTTCCTGCTCGCGAAGTACGGCTCGACGGGCTTCCGGTTTGCCGGCTACTACCTCCGGTTGCCACGATTCAAGAGCGCCGGTCCACCCGGGTTTATCCCACGGATCTTCTCACCGCTCCTGGCACTCGACTTCTTCGTCCTCTACTTCAGCGGGCTCTACATGCTCTTTCACTACTACTACACGGTGACAAACATCCCTCCGTACGAGTTCAAGCCGGTCCAGGTTCACTTGTGGGCGGCGATCATTGCAGTCCCACTCATCGCCATTCACCTCGGCTCGCATCTGGTTGAAGTCGGCCGTGGCCTCTACCAAGAGCGACTCGAGTTACGGGAGCATGCGGAGCCGACCCCGGAGTCCAGACGCCGGCTGCTCACCAGGCGAGCCTTCATGAGCACCGTGCTGGTCGGCGGCCTGGGCCTTGCGGTCGGATTCCAGAACACTCCGCTGCGCGATCGCGAGGTAAAGGGTCTCTTCATTGGCCGCATCCCGTCCGAGGAGAAGGGCGGTCCAGGGGACTTTCCAGTCGAGACTCTGTTCGGGAGAAAGGACGACATCGACATTGACGCATGGCGGCTCAAGGTTGATGGCGCCGTCGATGGTGACGTCAACCTGACCTATGGCGAAGTCCTCGCATTGCCGGCTGTCACGAAGCAGATCCGGCTCAGCTGCGTCAGCGGATGGACCGCAGTACCGACATGGTCGGGGCCGCTTGTCCGAGATGTTCTGACTTTGGCTGGCGCGGATCGGGAAGCAAAGACGGTGTACTTCAACAGTGTCACGGGGTATTCGCTCGGCTGGCACCGCAAACGGGTCACAGGAGACGACGCGATGCTAGCGACACACGTGAATGGCGCCCCACTGTCGAACAACCACGGCTTTCCCGTCCGCCTGATCGTGCCGGGCTACCCCGGCCAGAACATGGTGAAGCAGATCGACCATATCTTCGTCGGGCTCGACGACCACGAGATCGATCCGGACTTCAAGCTCATCTCGACCGGCGAGGCATCAGCGTGCGCGAACCAGCGCGGATTGGAGGCGTGACGATGGTTGTTGTTCCTGCGGCTGAAGCACATGCTCGTGGCAGCTACGTGCGTGAACTCCCCAGCGAGCTGTATATCGAGACTACGAACCGCTGCAACCTCAAGTGCCGCACCTGTCCGCAGTACTTCGGGATGTCCGAGGACTTCGCGGACCTTACGCCCGAGCTTGTGGGGCGCATTCTCGATCAGTTCCCATTCGCGCGGCGGGTGGTGCTACACGGGATCGGCGAACCCCTCCTAAACAAGGACTTGCCGGGAATCGTCGAGATGGTGAAGCGGCGCGACGCGTACGCGTTGTTCAACACGAACGGTCTGCTGCTTGGCAATCGCCTGATCGAGCCGGTCATCCTTGCGGGATTGGACGAGCTTCGCGTTTCGATCGATTCGGCGTCGCCTGAAACGTACGAACTCGTGCGTGGTACGGACGGTTTCGCGCGCATTGTCAGAAACCTTCGTGAGCTAGCCCGCCTGAAGGACGCGCTGGCATCCGCGACGCCGAAGGTTTCGCTTTGGATTACGGGCATGAAGTCCAACGTGGCCGAGTTGACCGCGCTCGTCCGGCTCGCGCACGACGTGGGCGTGCGGGAGGTGTATTTGCAGCGGCTGGTGTATTCCGAGCGCGGACTTGCTGTCAACAGCGAAGCGCTCTTCGGGAAGGCCGCCGACCACGAGTTGCGTGCGGTGCGGGACGCCGAAACGCTCGCCCTCAGGCTTGGTGTTGAACTCAAGGGATCGGGTGAGGTCAGCGCGGCGGAAATGGTAACGGGAGGTCGGTCGGAGACTGAGTCCTACCGTGCCTGCCGGCGGCCGTGGTCGCTGATGTACGTGACGGCCAATGGGAACGTTCTGCCGTGCTGCATCGCGCCATTCACAGGCGCTCACTATGCCGGCATCGTATTGGGGAACATCTTTCAAGAGACATCTGAGGAGATATGGAACGGACCGCGATACCAGGCCTGGCGACGGTCGATGCTCGCAGGGGATCCGCCCGGGGCGTGCGTGGGCTGTGGCGCTGGCTGGAGCCTCTAGCACTCGTACGCGTCGTAGCCGCGCAGTGGACGGAAATCGCAGTGTACGCTGCGTCCTTCATCGCGTGTCTGGTGTTCGCACGCTTTGCCCTGGACCGGCACGGCTCGTTCGAAAGCAATGCGTACGATTTCGGGTTCTTCGACCAGATCATCTGGAACACCTCGCAGGGCCGATGGTTTGAGACGAGCTTTACGCCGTACAACTTCCTGGGCCAACACTTCCAACCCGTACTGCTCTTGTTCGCGCTGGCATATCGACTGGGCGCCGGCATCGAGATCCTGCTCGTTACACAATCGCTCTTCGTTGGAGCGGCAGCGGTGCCGCTGTTCTATGCCGTTCGCAAGGCCACGTCGAGTGGATCAGCAGCACTCTTCATGAGCGTTGGCTTCCTGCTAAGCCCCTCGCTGCATCACGGGCTCGACTTCGACTTTCACCCGGAATTGATGGGATACTTCTTCGTCTTCCTTGCGGCGTACTTTCTGGTTGCAGGACGGCCGCTTGCGACGATCGGTTCACTGCTTCCTCTCCTGCTTCTCAAAGAGGACATGCCGCTCATCCTCGCTGCGTTCGCAATCTTGATCTTCGCGCGAGGCTTCCGTCGCGCCGGAGCCGCACTCTTCGGCGTCGCCGCGACGTACGCGATGACGGTCGTGCTGCTGATCATGCCATGGATTCGCGACGGTTCTGGCGATCTTACAGACCGGTACGGGTACCTCGTCGCAGGTTCGACGTGGTGGTCCATCGCCCCAGATATCGCCGGACGCTCGCTCGACCAGTTTTGGAGCGAACCGGCCGCAGCGTTGGTCAACCTCCTGGGCTCAACGGCGTTCGCAGGCGTGCTGAACCCGCTCGCGCTGATTCTTGCCGCGCCATCCTTCCTGCTTGCCGGCCTGTCAGAGCACCCCCAGCATTCCCGGCTCGAACTGCACTACGCGATGGCCCCGCTTGCCCTGACATGGGTGGCGGCCGTCCTTGGCGTGGGCACTCTGTCGCGCCTTCGCCTGCGCGCCTCGACCGGTATCGCTCCATCCTCCGGCGCCGGCGCGGTCATCGTAGGCTGCGCGATCGTCAGCTTCTTCATGTGGAGCCCGTACTCTCCCCGGACGGAGCGACATGCGCCCACTGAGGCTCACCAGGCAGTGATTCGAGAAGCGCTCGAGACTATTGCTGCGGGCGCCTCGACAAGCGCGCAAGGGACTCTGCTCCCGCACCTGTCACAGCGCCGGGAAATCTTTGAGTTCCCTCGCCTCGAGGGCGCTGCGTATGTCATCGTCGATCCATCGCTTCCGACCACGGGCCAAACACGAGACGCCGGATACGAGCGAGAGATCGACGAGCTCGCGAGTCGTGGGTATGCGCTTGTATTCGACAGCGACGGCGTACAGGTCTTCAGGAGGGCGCAATGACCACCGCGGTGATCATTCCTGCGCTCAACGAAGAAGCCGCGATCGAAGGCGTCGTGCGCGGCGTTCCGGGCGACGCCGTCGATACGATCGTGGTCGTCGACAACGGTAGCACCGATGCGACGGCGACCGTGGCTCGGGACGCCGGGGCGATCGTCGTTGACCACCCGGAGCGTGGATACGGGGCAGCGTTGATGGCCGGCGTCGCAGCTGTGCCGCATGCGGACACATATGTGTTCATGGACGGCGACGCCAGTGACGTGACGGACCAACTCGCGGTGATGATACAGATGGTTCAACTAGGAGAGGCGCAGCTTGTCCTTGGGGTGCGCGAAGGAGAAGTAGAGCCCGGGTCGCTTCTGTGGCACCAAAAGGTAGGCAACCGGCTCGTCACTTGGATGATCTCGCGTATCAGTCACCGCGATCTGCGAGACCTTCCGTCGTTGAAGGTGATCGACGCGGATGTCTATCACTCGCTCGAGATGCAAGAACGCACACATGGCTGGACTGCTGAACTCATCAGCAAGGCAGCTGTGCGCCGAATCTCGATTGTCGAGGTAGAGACCGGATACCGAAGGCGGATCGGGGAATCGAAAGTGAGCGGCTCGTTGCGCGGTAGTGCGCTCGCTGGCTACCGCATCATTGCCGCGGTCGTGCGCGTCTGGCGCGCGGAAGGAGCGGCGAGATGACCACGCGCGGCGGAACGCTCGGTATTGCCGCCGGCACGTTGGCCGCCGTCTTGGTGCTCGCCGTTGCGTCGATCCTGCTACTCAATACGGGCGGTGCAAACTGGAAGGTCCTCGTGGCTGTGTGGCTCTGGTTGTTGCCAGTGACTGGGCTGTGCTGCTGCGCTGGATATGCCGCGGGGAAGGGCGTCGACGGTCTGATCCGACTAGGCAAGTCGCGCGAACAGGAGGAGCGTCGTGCGAACGCTCGATGACTTTGGCGTCGCGATCGAGCGACATCTGGACAGCATTGAACGCCGCTTCACGAAGACCTCGCATGGCTCGCTCCTTCTCGGCTCGCTTCTTGGTCTTGGCGTCATCGCCACGGGCATCGGCGCGTTCGTCCTTGTGTTCGCCGTTCTCGTGAGGCTCTTCCCGTGATTGACGTCCTCGCGCTCTATCGGCCGGGCGGTTGTTCATGAGGCCAAGGTGGGGATCTTGCAACTGCTGGGCCTGCCACGAAAACGTCTCAAGCGCCGCCGCCTGTAAGCCCCGGTTGACGCCGAAGTGGGTGCTGGTGTAGCAACGAAACAGGTCCGGAGAACGGTCAGCCAATTCCAGGTGCGCCCGGATGAACTGTGAACAGATGCAGAAAGACGAACACAATCGCAACTCTACTGCTGAAATCAAGATACGAATTGAGCTCCAACTGCAGTTACTGGCGTTTCTTGGGACGAAGCTGGCTGAACTCAAGTGCATCAGCCTGGCCTCGTCGAGATCGTCGCCGAAGCACTCCGGGACTCGGGTCTGCCGCCGGAGACCCTGATCCTTGAGATTACCGAAAGCCTTGTCATGCAGAACGCGGAACTCGCGATCGCGCGCCTGCACGAGCTGAAGGCGCTTGGCATTCGACTCGCCATCGACGATTTTGGTACGGGTTACTCGTCCCTGAGCTACCTCCGGCGCTTTCCTGTCGACGTTCTCAAGATCGACAAGTCGTTCGTTGACGGCGTGGGCCAGCGCGGCAAAGAGCGGGAGCTCGCGCAATCGATTATCGAACTCGGTCAGACGCTCAATCTCGAGATCGTGGCGGAGGGTGTCGAGCGCGCCGAGCAGCTCGGCTGGCTCAAGGCGCGCCACTGCGATCTGCGCAGGGCTTCCTGTTCGCCCACGCGCTCGATGCGGATACGCTCGGCACGCTCCTCGCTGACACCGCCGGCGGCACGATGAACGCCCAGCAATCCGCCTGATTCATGCCGGCCGCTGAAGCATCCTCACGATTCGTCCGCCGTGCGAACCACGTTCGTCGCAGCAGCGGCACTCTTGCCAAAGCGTTTCAGCTCGCGGTCGAGGTTGAGCGGGAGCACCACGGCCTGCTGCGCGTATTCGCCCCAGGCCTCGCGCGGAACTTCAAACATGATCTCGAATTCGATGCCGTCGGGGTCCTTCGCGTAGAGGGACTTGGAGACGCCGTGGTCGCTCATGCCGGCGAGCGCGTTCATCTCGGTCAGGCGCGCGGCCATCTCCGCCAGCTCCTCGATCGTCGCGACCTGCCACGCGAGGTGATACAGGCCGACTGATCGGGGCGCGGGGCGATGCGCGTCCTGTCCGACGGACATCAACGCGAGGTCGTGATGGTTCTGCGTTTCCGCCGCCCGCAGGAACACCGCCTGGTCTCCCATCCGGTCGACGACCCGGAACCCGAGCGCTCGCTCGTAGAAGTCGAGCGAGCGCGACAGGTCGGAGACGTAGAGGACGGCGTGGTTGAGTCGCGTCACTTGCGCCATGGCGGGACCTTTCTAGCAGTCGATGCTGCCCGAGTCTCAGCTCTGCCGGACAGATCCGATGTTGAGCGTGATCTTGACGGTATCGCTGACGACGACGCCGCCGGCCTCGATCAGTCCGTTCCAGTTGACGCCGAAGTCCTTGCGGTTGATCTTTGTCGTCGCCGTGAATCCGGCCCGCTCCCCGCCATAAGCATCCGGGCCGCGTCCCTCGAACTCGACATCCAGGACGACCGGTCTCGTCACGTCGCGGATCGTGAGCTCGCCATCCATCTTCCAGTCGTCACCCTTGCCGGAGATACTGGTGCTGCGGAACGTGATCTCGGGGTATTGGGCGGCGTTGAAGAAGTCATCGGAGCGGAGGTGCTCGTCGCGCTGCTCCGCGCCCGTGTCGACGCTCGCGACCTCGATCGCGGCCTCGATCCGCGAACCCGCTGGATTGGCCTCGTCGACGTGCAGCGTGCCAGTGAGATTCTTGAACCGTCCCTTGACGGTCGAGACCATCATGTGCTTGACGGCGAATTCGGCGACGGAGTGCGCCTGGTCGATCGTCCAGGTCCCGGCGCCTGAGGCCTTGCGTTCGGTCTGTGTTGCGGTAGTCATGTCTTTCTGGTGCCTTTCCGAATCTGGCAGGCCGCTCTTCCCGGCCTCGCTTCTCTTTCGTAAGCCACTATATCCACATGAGCTAACACTTGTCAAGGGTCTTACTTTATGTAAGAATACGGTCATGACCGAGTCGCACGTCAATGAGGCCTTTTGCCCCTACTTCCACCGAGCGATCGAGCTCATCGGCGCCCGATGGACCGGAGCGATCATCCGCGCCCTGCTCGCCGGCGTGACGCGTTTCAGCGACTTCAGCGGGGCGATCCCCGGGCTCAGCGACCGCATGCTCTCCGAACGCCTCAAGGAGCTCGAGGCCGAGGGCATCGTCGTGCGCGAGGTCACGCCTTCGACGCCGGTGCGCGTCGAGTACCACCTGACCGAGAAGGGCCGCGCGCTTGCGGCGGTCACCGAGGCCGTGTCAGCGTGGGCCGGCGACTGGCTCCAAGTGCCTGACGAGACGCGGCAAGATACAAGCCCGGCTGTCCCCGCCTGATCTCACCGAAGACTCCCCCAATCACTGGCACAGGCAGCTGAAGCCGCCAGATCGGCGATGAGGCTTCGCCGCTGCCGCCGGTTTCGTACGAACTGCGCGCCGGACAGGCAGGCCCAACAGGCTTCGCCCCGCGAATGGCGCCGCCGATGTCAGCCCGCCGCAGGGTCGGCCGTGCGCTGTAGCCAGCAGCGTAGGGGCGGCATGCCGGGTCAGGCGTCCGCAAGCAGCCGCGTGCTCGCCCTGACCTGGTTCTCGAAGATGGCGCGCGCGGCGTCGAGGATGCTGTAGATCCGCTTCTCGGGAACCGCGTACCAGATCTTGTTGCCCTCCCGGCGCGTTGCGACAACACCTTGAGCGCGTAGCAGCGCGAGGTGCTGCGACACGTTGGAGGAATCCAGCCCGAGGCGCTGCTGGAGATCGCCGACCGTCGCCGGACCACCCCTCAACTCTTCCAGGAGCCGAATACGTACCGGGCTGGCCAGCGTCTTGAAGAACGCGGCCTTGAAATCGTGAAGCGTCTGCGCCATGTGAGGCCTCCGTGGTTGCACCAGAGCGTGCATATCTTAGAATACATGCATTCTCCAATACAAGCAGATTGGCGTCGGGGAGCGCCGCGCACGATGGACGACAACTTGCTGGCCACCTGCATGTCGCTGCTCCTCGCGGCTTCCGCCGCCTCCTCCGTTCCTCCCCTCCGTCGGTTTCGTCCCGCTCTCGTCCTCTCTGCTCTCGCCTCGGCGTTAGCCCTCGCGACCGCGATCCATGTCACCGGGACCGGCGAGGTGACGACGCTGACGCTATGGGAACCGTCACCCTACGCGATGCTCGAACTGAGGCTGGACCCGCTCGGCGCCGTGTTCGCGGCAATCGTCGGTGGCGTCGGCCTGGCCTGCTCCGTGTTCGGAGTCAGCTACGCGCGGCACCGGCCGATTGACGACGTCGTCTACCCGTTGTTTCTCCTCATGCTGCTTGTGGTCACCTGCGCCGGGAACGTCTACACATTCCTGGCGGCGTGGGAGGGCATGGCGCTCGCAAGCTTCGCCCTCGTGCTTGGCGACGGAGCACCCCGCCCGCGACGGCAGGCTGCGATCGTCTACCTGGTGATGACGCACGTCGCGACCGTGTTCGTTGCGGCGTCCTTCTTCATCGTCGCGAAGGGGAGCGACTCGGCCGAGTTCGCCCGCATGGACGGTTCGGCATTGTCCGTTCCCCTGGCGTCGCTGGCGTTCCTCTTCGCGGTCGTCGGCTTTGGTACGAAAGCAGGGCTGATCCCGCTGCATATCTGGCTGCCGCGAGCGCATCCTGTCGCCCCGTCTCACGTTTCGGCGTTGATGTCGGCGGCCATGGTGAAGACCGGTCTGTACGGCATCGCCCGAGTCGGGTTGGTGTTTCTCGGCCCGGGCGAGCCGTGGTGGGGGATCGTGCTGATGTCGGCCGGCGCGGCCAGCGCGGTGCTCGGTGTCCTCTACGCGCTGATGGAGCGCGACATCAAGCGCATCCTCGCCTACAGCACGGTCGAGAATGTAGGTCTCATCACCGTCGGACTGGGCGCCGCGGTCGCTCTGCGTGCCGAAGGCCGGGACGCGCTCGCCGGTGCCGCCCTGACGGCGGCACTGCTCCACGCAACCAATCACGCCTGGTTCAAGACTCTGCTCTTCCTGTCGGCCGGATCGGTCCAGCGGGCGGCACATACGCTGAACATCGACCGTCTCGGCGGCCTCGCCCGCGCGTTGCCGGCGACGGGCGCGGCCACGCTCGCAGGCTCGTTGGCGATCGCGGCGCTACCGCCCTTCAACGGCTTCGCGGGCGAGTGGATCCTGCTGCGCACCCTTATCGGGGCTGGCGGAGCGGGCGGAGGCGATGCGGTGCGGCTGACGTCATTGATCGTCGCGGGCGCTATCGCACTCACCGGCGGCCTCGCGGTCGCCTGCTTCGTGCGGATGTTCGGGATCGCCTTCCTGGGGATCGGGCGCACACCCGAGGCAATCGCGGCGCGTGAGCCTTCACCGATCATGGCCGGCGTGCTGTCGGCGCTGGCCGTCGGGTGTCTCGCGACGGGGATCGCGTCCGCATGGGTGGTCCGCTGGCTGCAGTCCGTTCCAGCAGCCGTCCTGGGTGCACCAGCCGCGCAGGCATCCCACGGGGGACAGCTCGCGCTGACGGGCGGCGGCGCGTTCTCACCGGTCGTCATCGCCGCCGCGTTGATCGCTCTGGCGCCACTACCCTGGCTGCTCGCGAGGATGGTGTTCGGCGCCAGCAGCCAGACGCAGGGGCCGGTCTGGTCGACGGGCGTCGCCTTCCGGCCGACGATGCAATACACCGGCACATCGTTCTCGAAACCGCTACGGCTGTTCTTCGGCCGCGTGCTCCTGCCCGAACGCCAGATCGAGGTCATCTACCACGGCGCCTCGCCCCTGCCGCGACTCGTCCGCTACTCCGGGCGCGTGCCCGCGCTCTTCGAAGAGCGCCTCTACCTGCCGCTGCGCGCGCTCGCGTTGTGGAGCGCGGGGCGTCTTCGCCTGCTCCAGAGCGGCAGCGTGCAGGCCTACCTGCTCTACATGATGGCGGCGCTCGCTGTACTGCTTGTGGTGGCGCAATGAACGGCAACGTCGAGGCAGTCATCCTGGGCGGAATTCAGGTCGCGGCGGTCGTAGCCGCCGCGCCGCTGCTCAATGGCTTCATCAAGAAGATCAAGGCACGCTTCCAGCTCCGCCAGGGTCCGCCGCTGCTCCAGGGATATCGCGATCTGGCCAAGTGGCTCTCCCGATCCGAACACATAGCGGAGTCCTCTTCGTTCGTGCGCGTGCTCGCACCGGCCGGAATCCTCGCCGCGACCGTGACAGCGTTGCTCTTCGTGCCGGTGTTCAGCGAGCGCACTCCGCTGACAGCCTCCGGCGATCTGATCGTCGTCGTCGGGTTGCTGGCGCTGACACGCGCGCTGCTAACGCTCGGCGGCATGGACAGCGGCGGCGCGTTCGGCCAGATGGGAAGCAGCCGGGAGCTTGCTGTCGGCGCGCTTGTCGAGCCGGTGCTGCTGCTCTCACTCGCCGCGCTCGCGCTCCAGCCACAAAGCACGAGACTTGGCGACATTGTGGCGTTCGGCGATGCCCATCCGGAGGAGTTCATCAGCCTCGGATGGGCGCTGGCCGCTGCCGGCTTCGCGGTCGTCCTCGTCGCCGAGACCGGGCGCATCCCGGTCGACAATCCGGACACGCACCTTGAGCTGACCATGATCCACGAGGGCATGCTCATCGAGTACTCGGGACGCAGCCTGGGGATGCTGCACTACGCGGCGATGATCAAGCAACTTCTGCTGGCGGTCCTGCTCGTTAACCTCTTCCTGCCGTTCGGCATGGCACGGTTCGACGGCCTACCGGGCTATGCGCTCGGCACGACGCTCGTTGTGATCAAGGTAGCGCTCGCCGGTCTCGCGCTCGCGATCCTCGAGTCGGCGCTCGCCAAGCGGCGGTTCTTTGAGCTACCCGACCTGATCGGCGCGGCGGCGTTCTCGGCGATGCTTGGTGCTGGCGTAACGGTGCTATTCGCATGAGCTACGAATTCGCCAGTGATGCCATCGACGTGCTCTCGATCGCAATGCTCATCGCCGCGCTCGGAATCGTCTGGACGCGCTCACTCGGCTGGGCGCTCGTACTGTTCGGAACACAGTCATTGATGCTCGCCGGTGCCGCGCTTTATGCCGGTCTCGCGACCGACTCGCCTCACATCGTCGCGGCGGCCGGCCTCACGGCGATGGTCAAGGTCATCGCAGCGCCAGCGCTGCTCTGGTTGCTGCTACAGCGGCTGCCGACTTCGCACGATGCCCAGCCTTCCCTGGGCCAGCGCACCGGGCTTGTCCTCGCCGTACTGATGGCGCTTGTCTTCGCCCGCACGCTCGACGCCCAGCCCTTCCACACGGCGATCGGGGCGGAGCACGTGCTGCCGACGTCGGTGACGGTGATGCTCATCGGCATCCAGGTCATGGTGACGCATCGACAGGCGCTCTCACAGGTGATCGGCTTCCTGGTGCTGGAGAACGGCATGGCGCTCGCGGCGCTCACCGCGGCGTACGGCATGCCCCTGATCGTGGAGTTCGGGATCTTCCTCGACCTGCTGCTCGCCGTCTTCGTGGCCTTCGTCTACACGCAACGCATGCACGTGATCTTCGGCTCGTTGGACACGGAGCGGCTCAGGAGTCTCCGCGGATGATCGCTGCCGCCGTCCTCTGCCTGGTCCTGCTCCCCCTCGCTGCGGCACTCGTCATCTGGACGCTGCGCTTGCGAGGTCCGGCAGGCCCTCTCTCTATCGCCCTGTCGGGGGTCATGCTGGCGGCGGCGCTGGCCACCTTTGTTCGGGTTCAGGACCGCGGCCCGCAGACCGCCTTCGGGGACTGGATCTACATCGACTCGCTCGGAGTCATTGTGCTCACGCTCATCACGGTCGTGGGGTTGTGCGCCGCTCTCAACTCCCAGTCGTACATCGCGCACGACCTTGCCCATGGTGACCTGCGCGCGGAGGATGAACCGCGCTACTACGCCCTGTTCCTCGCCTTCATGGCAACGATGGCCGCCGTCCCCGTGGTGAACAACCTCGGCGTGATGTGGGTCGCGATCGAAGCGACGACTGTCGTCTCAGTGTTGCTTGTGAGTATCTACCGAACCGGTCACTCGCTCGAGGCGGCCTGGAAGTATCTGGTGTTAGGCTCCGTGGGCATCGCACTCGCGCTCTTCGGAACCATGATGACGTACTATGCCGCTTTCCCGACGATCGGGGAATCGGCGAGCGCTCTCAACTGGACCGAACTTCGCGCAACATCGGTGCAACTCGACCCCGAGGTCATGCGGCTCGCGTTCATCTTCGTGCTGATCGGCTACGGCACGAAGGTGGGGCTCGCGCCCATGCACACCTGGCTCCCCGATGCGCACAGCCAGGCACCGTCTCCGGTCTCTGGCCTGCTCTCCGGTGTCCTCCTCAACTGTGCCGTCTATGCCGTGTTGCGCTTCCGCGTGCTGACGATCGACGCGACGGGCGCCGAGTACACGGAACGCCTGCTGATCGGCTTCGGACTGTTCAGCATCGCGATCGCCGTGCCGTTCCTCGCCGTGCAGCACGACATCAAACGCATGCTTGGCTACAGCAGCGTTGAGCACATGGGGATCATCGTCCTCGCCGTCGGCGTTGGTGGCCACCTGGCGCTCTATGCGGCTTTGCTGCACCTGATCGCCCATTCGCTGACCAAGTCCACGCTGTTCCTGGCGGCGGGCTCCGCGGTGCAGGCGTTCAACAGCCGCTCGATGCACCGCATGCGCGGGCTGCTGCGCGTCATTCCAATCCCCGGCGCCGCGCTGGTGCTGGGCGTGCTTGCGCTCGCTGGCATGCCGCCGTTCGCCATGTTCACCTCGGAGTACGGCCTGATCTACGGCGCCTTCGCAAACGACCGGGCGTGGGTAGGCGTGGCCGGGGTCCTCCTCATCGCGCTCGCCGCCGGTGCCATGCTGTACCACGTCGTCACGATCGCGTACCGAGAACCCCGGTCCAACGCGGTGGTGCGCAAGGGATCCCTCGCTGCGGCGGCCAGCATCGTGATTCCGGTCATCGTATTGCTGTGGGTGAGCATCGCCCCGCCGGACCGCTTTGAGCGCACCATCGATGACGCCGTGGCCATACTGGAGGCGCAGCGATGATCGCGCAGACCAAGACGATCCTCGATGAGTCCCCGGCGATTACGGTTCCCGAGGAGACGCCGGCACCCAACGAGACGCTCGTGCATTGCCGCCGCGAGGACCTGCCCGCGATCGCAGCGCACGCCATCTCACGCGGCGCGAAGCTGGCTACGATGGTCGGTCTGGATCTCACACCAAACGGCGGCTCCTTCGCGGTCGAGTATGTCTTTTCTGTCCCGGCGTATGACGAGTTCGTACGAGTCCGCGCAGCGGTGCCCGAAGACGTTCGCGAGTATCCGTCGGTCACGTCCGTCGTTCCGGCTGCACAGTGGTACGAGCGCGAAGTGAAAGATCTGCTCGGTCTGACACCGACGGATCATCCGGATCCGCGACGCCTGGTCCTGCACGAACGCTATCCGCACGGCTATCACCCGCTGCGCAAGGATGTCTCAGCCCACGAGCCGCCTCCGCCCGATCAGCGGCGCTACGACTACTTCGAAGTGCACGGCGAAGGCGTGTACGAGTTGCCTGTCGGCCCGATCCACGCGGGCATCATCGAGCCCGGGCACTTCCGCTTCTCCAACATCGGCGAGTCGATCCTGCATCTCGATGCGCGGCTGTTCTACACCCACCGCGGTGTGGAGAAGATCGTTGAGGGCAAGACATTCGATGACGCGCTCTTTACCGTTGAGCGCACATGCGGGACGTGCACCGTCTCCCATGCCGTTTCGTTCGCGATGGCGACAGAGCGGCTCACGGGAACAACGATCCCGCCCAGGGCGTCCTCCTTGCGGACGCTGCTGATCGAACTCGAACGCCTGTACAACCACATCGGCGACATCGGCAACATCTGCGCCGGTGCCGGATTTCATGCCGGCTCATCGCAGGGCGCGATCTTAAAGGAGCGACTGCAGCGACTGAACGAGGAACTCACGGGCCATCGCTTCCTCATGGGCGCCGTGGGCGTCGGCGGCCTGCGCTACGACCTCACAGCAGCGTCCCTGGCGCGGGCGCTGGTCGATCTGGTGGCACTTCGCCGCGACGTTGAGTGGTACTTCGACATGATCCTGGATTCGGACAGCTTTGTTCATCGCGTCGAAGGTCCGGGCCACCTCGATGCCGAAACGGTGCTGGCATTCGGCGGCACCGGCGTCGCCGCCCGTGCTTCGGGTGTGCCGACCGACTATCGCCATGACCACCCGCATTTCGAGTACGCCAACCTGGCGCCGCAGCGTGTTATCGAAACTGGCGGCGACGCCGCGGCACGACTGAACGTACGCGCGCGCGAAGCACTCGAGAGCTTCTCTCTCGCAACTCGCGTGCTCAGTGAGATGCCCGGCGGGCCGGTGTCGGTAGTTCTCGCACCGGCCGCGTCCGGCGCGTCGGCACTTGGGTACACGGAAAGCCCGCGCGGAGCGAACGTGCACTGGTTGATGGCAGACGCGAGCAACCGGGTGTACCGGCTGCGCATTCGATCGGCGTCGTACGCGAACTGGCCGCTTGTCACGCGCGCCGTCGTGGGGAACGTCGTCCCTGATTTCCCCTTGATCAACAAGAGCTTCGAGCTTTGCTACGCCTGCTGCGATCGCTGAGATGAGGTGAAGGATGGGCCTGCTTGATGTACTGCTGCGACCGCTCCGCTCTCCCATCGTCACGCGTCGGTACCCGCCGCACACCGACGTGCCCGACCGCGGCCACCGTGGCACGCCCGAGCTGGAGCCCGGGCGTTGCCGCGTGAGCGGAGGTTGCGCCGTCGCGTGTCCGACGGGGGCAATCATCGTTAGGGAAGGGGCCGACGGCACAGCTCGATGGCGCCTCGACTACGGTTCGTGCATCTTCTGCGGACGTTGCGTTGAAGCATGTCCGGAGGAGGCCATTGTGGCGACGGGTGAGTTCGAACTCGCGGGACGGGAGCGGGACGACGTCATCGTCACACACATCGTGAGGAGCTTGGCGCGTGACTGAAACACACCAATTGAGGCGCGAGGTCGCGAAAAAACTGAGGCGCTCGTTACATGTCCGCCACCTCGACAGCGGGTCGTGCAACGGCTGCGACTGGGAACTCGCCGCGCTCGTCAACCCCGTCTACGACGTTCAGCGGCTGGGAATCGATTTTGTCGCGTCACCGCGGCATGCCGACCTCCTGCTCGTGACCGGTGTGATGACACGCAACCTTCAGGAGGCTGCACTTCTGACGTATCAGGCAATGCCCGAGCCACGCCTGGTCGTGGCAGTCGGTGCCTGCGCGGCCGGCGGCGGCGTGTTCGCGAAGACATACGCTGCTTCGGGATCGGCGGAGCCGATTCTGCCTGTCGATGTCTTCGTCCCGGGCTGCCCACCTCGCCCCGAGGCGATCATCCACGGTCTGTTGGTCGCGGTTGGTCGCATGGAGACTCGACCTCCGGCCACCACGGCGGCAGCACCGTGACCGTGAATGGCCGGCGGTTCCGCGACCGCCAACGCTCGTGTGGGTTCGACTCCCGCCTTGGCCACCAGCCGGACACCCTCGCGAAACGCCCGGCGATTACTAGCCGACCGTGATCGTCCCCGTCATTGTTGTTGGGTGCACGTCGCACACGAAGAAGTACTGTCCCTTCGCGAGGTCCAGCTTCAAGGACTGCTTGATCGGTCCAGCCTCCAGCGCCGTCGCACCGAGGCTGGCGCCGGTCGCGCTGGTGCCACTGAACACGTGCAGGTTGTGCGGCACGCCGGCATCCTGATTATCGAGGTCCAGCGTCACGGCGCCGGCGACGGCGCTCAGCTCTTTCCTGTCGAACAGGATGTTGCTGGCGACGAGCACCAACGAGTTGGGCGCAGCCGGCGCCGTCGTCGGGGCCGCGACGGCGGCAGCAGGCTGGCTCGGCGTCGTCTCGGCGGCCGCGGGCGCCTTCGCGCCGTCGTCTCCGGCGTTCTTCTCACCACTGCCCCCGCCGCAGGCCATGGCCGCGGCGATGGCCAGCGCCGCAAGCATCCCAAGAGCCAGGCGATGAGGCTTTGTCTTCCCGTTCAGCATCTTCTTCCTCCTCGGTCGATTCGTTCCCTCTGTGGTGCGTGTATCAGTCGGCCGGATCGTTGCGCCGAAGGGACGTACTCAACGCGAACAGCCCGGCCATCCCCAGCGCTGCGGCCGCCGCGATGCGCTGCCATCGATCGAACGGCGTCCTGCCTAACCCTGCGTTGGGCAGGATGGATCCGGTGCCCGGCGCCGCCATCTGGACGACGATCGTCCCCTTCTGTCCCAGGGTCGAATGCAGCGTGCACTTGTACGTGTACGTCCCCAACGACGTGAACGTGTGCTCGTAGGTCTCGCCGGGGTTCAGCAGCATCTTTGACGCCCAGGCGCCGCCGTCCGCCGTGGTGTTGTGTGGCGCCGTTCCCGCATTGCGCCAGCGGACCGTATCGCCCAGCGCCACGACGATCGTTCCGGGCTGGAATGCGAACTCCTTCATGTCGACGTACACGGTCTGCGGCGCGCGCGGCGCTGACACCGCCCCCGCCGCGCCGGAAACCGATGCGTCGTTAGCGGACAGCGCCGAATCGGCAGGCGAGGTTGCCGTACCCGCCGGCGGTTGCGTCGGTGTCGGTGACGGGCCAGGCGAGGGCGTCGCCGTCGGCGTCACCTGCTGCTGTACCGTGATCGTGCCCGTCTGTCCCTGGCCCTGGTGGAAGCTGCAGTGGTAGGCGAACGTCCCGGTCTGGTTGAACGTGCGAGAGTACGAACTGCCGGAGGCCACCAGGTCCGAGTCCCACGCTCCGCTGTCAGACGTTGACGTGTGCGGCGTGCCGCTGTTGTTGACCCACTGCACCGTGTCGCCGATGCGCACCGTCAGGTCCTTCGGCTCGAACGCGAAGTTCGTCATGTTCACGGTGATCGTGTTGGGCCGGGGCGTCGCGGTGGCCGTTGCCGTGGACGTCGCGGTGTGCGTGGCGGCGACGGTCGCCGTACCGGTCGCGGTGGCCGTGTGCGTCACAGTCGGCGTCGCCGTCGCCGTCGATCCTGCGGGCACGGTGTTCGTGATCGTCGGCGTGTTCGTCTGCGTCGGCGTCGCGGCCGCGACCACCACGACCTTGCCCACCATCTTCGTCAGGTCCGGCGCCGCGGGATCCGCATCGGTGCGCGCGGCGTGGAGCGAGCAGTAGTACGTGTACGTGCCGGGCGTATCGAACGCCCTGTCGAACGTCTTCCCCGCCCCGTTGAAGAACGTGATCGCCGTGCCCCACGCAGGCGTTCCGGGCGACGATTCGTCGTACGAACTGACGTTGTGAAACCCGGCGAACCACTGCCAGTGCACCGTATCGCCGGCCGAGATCGTGATCGTGTTGGCGTTGAACTCGTCGGCCGCCGCGCTTCCGCCATCCTGCCCCACCTGCACGGACGTGGTCGCGGCCTCGGCCGGATGCGCGCTGGTGTGCAGCAATGGCGCGGCGATGGCCGCCGCCACGGCCATGAGCATCAGGCCCAGGCACGCCCACCCCATGCGCCGGGAGGCGGCTCTCGCCGTTGGCTGGCTGTGAGTAGGCGTCTTCATCGCTGATCCCTTCGGAATCCGAATCCCATGCTCGTACGTACTCAGTTTCGAGGCCCCGACGGTGTGTGCACCACGTCCGTCGGGCCAATTCGAGCCGGTACAGACTGCCCGTATCCACTGCGACCAAGGCCCGGCGCCATGAGACTAAGGTCTGATGACCGGAGAGAATCGGGAGGCTGGATGGCGACATTTGGCACTGCGGAAGCGACCGTCCGCAGCCGTAGACTCCGGCGCAGGTGATTGGATGGACATGTCCACAATGACGCCCACGCCGGCAACGGGCGAAGCGACGAACGAGACCGCTTCCTGGCTGGCCCGCGGGCGCTCCGCGCTTCGGTCGCTCGCTTCCTTCCAAGGGGCGGGCGCCGCTCCGGTGCGCCGGCTGAGCCTTTCTCAGCAGTTCATGCTGTTCAGCCTGCTCATCCTCCTCGTCGGTGCCTTTGTCATCGGGCGCTGGGTGGCGCAGGAGATCGAGCGCGGCGTCATCAACCGGACGGCGGCGGTGACCGCGCTGTACGTGGACAGCTTCGTCAGCCCGCACCTGCAGGAGCTTGACCAGGGTGGGACCATCTCGGAAGAGAACCGCGCCCTCCTGGACCAGCTCCTCACCACGAGTGCGCTCGGCCAGAAGATCGTGTCGTTCAAGATCTGGTCCCCCGAAGGCGAGATCCTGTACGCGAGCGACCGGTCGCTGATTGGCCAGGTGTTCTCCCTGGAAGAAGAGATCCGCGCGGCCAGGGCCGGCCAGGTCACATCGCACATCTCGAAACTTGAGGCAGACGAGAACGCGTCGGAACGTCTCCGCGCGGATGAGCTCGTGGAGACGTACGCGCCCGTCCACTCCCACACCACGAGCCTGGTGATCGCGATTTCGGAGTTCTACCAGTCGCCTGCCGAGATCCAGTCCGAAGTGCGGAGCTCGCAGCGCGAGGGATGGCTGATCGTCGGCGTCAGCACCGCCGTCATGTACTTGCTCCTCGTCGGACTGGTGAACGGCGCCAGCGCGACCATCACGTCGCAGAACCGGCAACTGCGCAGCCTGCTGGAGCGCAATGCGGCGCTCAGCGAGCGCGTCCAACGCGCAGCCGCCGGCAAGGCCCAGACCGACGAGCAGATGATGATGCGGATCGGCCACGAGCTGCACGACGGACCGGCGCAGGACCTGAGCCTCGCCCTACTGCGGCTCGAAGGACTGCGTGACGACCTCGAGGCGCGCGAAACGGGTCCGGGCGACGGCGACGACTTCGCCGTCGTGCAGGGTGCGCTCGAACGTTCGCTCCGCGAGATCCGTGGCATCGCGTCGGGGCTGCGCTTGCCGGAACTCGACGTCCTCACGCTAGGGGACGTGATCGATCGCGCGATCAATGAGCACGAGCGCCGCACGGGCGATACGGTGGATCTCACGGTGGCGGAATTGCCGGTGGATGTCGCGGGAGCGCTCAAGATCGCCGTCTATCGCATCATCAAGGAATCGTTGAACAACGCGCATCGGCACGCCGGCGTGAAGGCTGCCCGCGTAGCGGTGTCGCTCGAAGGCGGGTCGCTCTTGCTGGAGATCAGCGACGCTGGGACCGGCTTCGATCCGCGCTCCGTCGACACCCACGTTTCGCTCGGGCTGCGCGGCATGCGGGAGCGTGCCGAACTGCTCGGAGGCACGCTGACCGTGGCATCGACTCCGGGAAGGGGAACGACGGTTGCCGCCAGTCTCCCCATCTCGCGGGAGGACGCATGAACCCAGATGACATCCGCGTGCTCCTGGTGGACGATCACGCCCTGCTCCGGCAGGGCGTGATCCACACGCTCAGCCGCCACGAAGACATCCACGTGGTGGCGGAGGCCGGAGACGCGGCGAGCGCGCTGGAGAAGGCGCGCGCGTTCCTCCCGGACGTCGTGCTGCTCGATGTGAACCTGCCCGACCGCAGCGGCCTGGAACTGGTCGCCGACTTCCAGCGCGAACTCCCGTACTGCAAGGTCGTGATGCTGACGGCGTCCGACGATCACGACACGCTGCTCAAGGCCCTGATGGACGGCGCCGCCGGCTACATCCTCAAGGGCGTCTCAGCCGAAGAGCTCGTGCGCGCCGTGCGCTCCGTGTCGGCAGGCGAAACCTACGTCACATCCGCAATGGCCGGGCACCTCCTCTCGGAGCTGACGCGCCAGCAGCGCGGGCTGCGAGCTGAGCCCGTCCAGCTCAGCGAACGCGAACTCGGCGTGCTGGAGCTGGTGGCACAGGGGCGGACCAACAAGGAGATCGCCAACATCCTGAGCCTCAGCGAGAAGACCGTGAAGCACTACATGACCAACATCCTGCAAAAGCTGCAGGTCCGTAACCGCGTGGAGGCGGCGCTGAAGGCGCGCGACTTCATGCCGTCGTAGCCGCCTCCTTGACACGCCCCGCCTGATTCACCCCGCCCGCCATCGCCAAGCTGCGTCCCGTCGCAGCTTCATGCCGTACCGCGATCTGTGCCGTTCGATCCATGGGAACGAGACCCAATGGTCGCGGCGGCTGGGCCATTGCTCCTTCGGCGCTGAGACCATGGTCCGCGCGAACTTCCAGACCATCGTTCGTCGTCGGCCGGGTGCGGCGAAGCCTAGGCTGAGGACAGCACAGCACGATCCACGCAACGAGGAGGTACGGCGCGACGACTACAGGAAGCACACCGAGGTCACGAAGAGACCGGCGCACGCACGCCGGATTCGGGGAGGTATCGAGATGAAGGGCAACAACATTGGCCCGAACCTGTCAAAGCTCGGAGCAGCGATCACACTGGTCGCGCTCGTGCTCGGATTCGCCGTCCGGAGCGACGGCGCAAGCGTCGCCAGCGCGGCGCCAGTGACACGCACGGTGCTCGTCGGCCAGGTGAACGGCGGCACGACATCGTCCAACCAGTACAACTCGGCGAACGTCGCCGCCGTGCAGGGAGACACGATTCGCTTCACCCGGTTCGCCGGGACGCACAACATCGCATCGTCGGTCGTCCCGGCAGGCGCGGTGCTCAGCTGCTCGCCGGTGCTCGGGGCGTGCTCCAACACCGCGTGGGAGTTCCCGCCCACCGCGACCGGCGGCGGCGACGCGATCGCCGCGGCCACGAATTACGACCTGGCGATCGGCGCCGCCTCCGCGGTCGGCACCTACACCTACTACTGCACCATCCACGCCAACGCTTCGGATGCAAGCCTCGCGAACGTCGACGGCAACATCGCCGGCGGCGGCAAGATGGTCGGCAAGTTCGTCGTCAGCGCACCGGCCGCCGACACGACACCGCCGGCGGCGAGCCTCGTGGCGGCGTCGCCAAACCCGACCGATGGCGCAGGCAGTGTCGCCCTGACCGCGACGGTCACGGACTCCGGCACGCCGCTCGGTAACATCGCGTCGGCGCGCTACCGCATCGACGCCGGTGCCTCGGTCGCCATGGCGGCCGTGGACGGCTCGTTCAACTCGTCGAGCGAAGGCGTGTCGGCGAACGTGCCGGTGGGCGCACTGTCCCTCGGCATCCACACCGTCGAAGTACAGGGCACGGACGACGCCGGACTCAACAGCGCCTGGGTCGCGCTCACCGGCGGATTGAATGTCACCGCGCCGCCAGCCGGCGCCATCCAGGCGACGGTCTCCGTCAACGCCGGCAACCTGACGAACACGGCGCAGAACGTCGCGTTCCCAGCAGTGACGTTGGACGGCACCGACCAGGTGCAGACCGGCGCAACGACTGCCTGGCTGGCGAAGGACGCCCGCGGCAGTGGCGCGGGCTGGAACGTGACCATCTCGTCCGGCAACTTCAGCTCGGCCGGCGGCAGCATCGCCGTGGCGAACTTCAAGTGCCAGCTGCTCCAGGGCAACATCGTGACAGTCGCGGGAAACACGGCGCCCACGACGGCGATCGGCACGTTCGTGCCGCTGAGCGGTACGCCGACCCGGCTGCTGGCCGCGGCGATCAACGCCGGCATGGGCCAGTACAGCTACACGCCGGACTTCCAGTTGACGGTGCCCGGAAGCACGCCGGCGGGAAGCTACACGGCGAACGTGAGCGTCAGCGTCAACTCCGGCCCGTAAGCCGGACCAAGGAGATCCGAAATGTGCCAGCACATCTCGGACGGCGGTATCGAACGTACAAGAGAGGCGAGGCCCGGACGTCACCGTCCGGGCCACCGCCACTCACCGACTGAGTGGCGTCCGCTCATGCGGGATTCATGCGAGAGGACCTGCATCATGGGCAAGCTCGGTCGTCGCGTCATCGGCGCCCTGTTCCTGTGCTCGCTGGCAGCGCTGCCTGCGAACGCAATGCATGTTTCGACCGCCCTGGCGCAGGCAACGATCCAGTTCAGCATTCAACCCGCCACCATGAACAGCACCGACGCGGAGAAGGGATCGTACTTCGTGTACACGCTGCCACCGGGCGGAAGCGCGAGCGACACGGCGGTCGTCATGAACAGCGGCGCCACGCCGATGCGATTGAAGCTCTACGCCGCCGATGGCGTCACGGCTATCGGCGGCGGCACCGCGTTCGCCGCGGACGGCGAGCGCCGCTCCGGCGTCTTTCCGTGGCTCTCCGCCGGCTCTCGGGAGATCGCCGTCTCACCCGGCGAGCGCGTACCCGTGCCGTTCACGGTGAACGTGCCGCCAGACGCCGTGCCCGGAGATCATGTCGCCGGCTGGGTGGTCGAGGGTCCCCCCAGGGCCGGATCCTCGGGCGGCGTCCAGACCTCCATCACCGAGCGCTCCGGCGTCGCCGTCGTCGTCCGGGTGCCGGGACAGACGACCGAGGAACTGGCGGTTGCCGACATCTGCATGAACCAGGAGACGGGCAGCAACTACTTCCAGGTCTCAGTGGGTAACGCCGGCAACGTGCTCTCGAAGGCGAGTGGTGCGCTGACCGTCACGCGTGGCAGCGGTGATGGTCAGGAAGTGTTCAACGCGCCGATGGATGTTGGGACGGTGCTCCCCGCTGACGGCACCTTCATTCGCGTCGATTCTCCGGTCGATCTCGGCCCTGGGAGCTACATCGCAAATGTGGCGTTGAAGCAGTCGGACGGGCGGCCCGTAGTCGGGAGCGGAAGGATCAACATTCGCCCGAAGAAAGAGAATGGCTGCGCGGGCATCAACGAAGTGAGCGGAGCGTCGATCGTGGCGCGCCGGGCCCCGGCGGCCACGCCTTTGGAGTCGGATTCCGGCGGACCGCCCTGGATCACGATCGCGCTGGCCGGCCTCGCCGGCCTGTTCGCCCTGCTCTTCGGACTCAGCCTCCGACGGCGGCCGGGCAAGCCAACCGACGCAGATTGAGCGCCGCGGCGCTCGCCTGAAAAGAGGCACGAAGAAGGGGCGATGCCAGCGCCGCCCCTTCCCCTGCTCTCGCCGAACGGAATGTTACCCGCGCGTGGTGTCGTCAGCACCGTGGCCACCGCTACCGCGGTCGTCGCCGGGGGCGTCGTCTGCGCCGCGCCGCGCGAGCCTTGTGTCGTCGGCGCCGTGGCCGCCGCTGCCGTTGTCGTCCGGAGCGTCGTTGGCATCGACGCCGTTGTCGTCCGGAGCGTCGTTGGCGTCCACGCCGTTGTCGTCCGGAGCATCGTTGGCGTCCACGCCGTTGTCGTCCGGGGCGTCGTTGGCGTCCACGCCGTTGTCTTCCGGCTCGGTCCCGCTGCGGCGAGCGGTGCGGCCGTCGGAGTCGTCCGGGGCGTCCGCGTCAGGGGCGTCGTCCGCGCCGTGGCCGCCGCGAATGTGGCCAGGTGCGTCGTCCGCGCCACGCCGGGCGTGCGGGGCCGGGTCATCGGCGCCGTGGCCGCCACGGCCGTGGTCGTCGCCCGCCGAATCGTCGGCGCCGCGCCGGGCGATGCCCGGGGCGTCGTCGCCGGAATGCGATCCTGCCGAAGCGAGGCCGCTCGCCCCGTACAGGGCGATTGCCATCAATGGGAATCCGAGGAGCAGAAGCCGTCGGTTCATGTCGTCGTTACCTCCGTGGGAATGGGTTGCGTATTGTTGCGCCCGTCGCCGGTGCCGGTGCGCCCGGCGCCGCGTTGGAGGTCAGCTGTGCCACGCGATTCGGAGACGGGCCCATCGCCGTGCCGCATGATCCAGCAGACCGTTCGCGAGTTACATCGCGCCGATCGACGCAGGGATACGGGGCCGACGCGACATTCCGGCGCGTCGCCGGGGGAGCACCGCCCTCGGGAGAGTTCATGCGGAAAAGGTCTCCGCAGGCCGTATCTTCTTTGCCACGAACACGATGTCTGCCATGTAACTGATCGCGCAGCACGAGGAGAAATTGATGCGACTACGTCACGCCTTTCTGGGAATCACCGCAGGGGTCGTGGCCCTGCTTGGCGCGTGGGCAAGCGCGCCTCCGGCTCACGCCGACGTATGGGACGTGGGTTCGGATTTCGTGTCCGCCACGCTGGACGCCGGATACGCTCCTGACGGGACGGCATACTCGGGAAGCGTCTCCGTGCACATGCAATTCGTGGTCGTGAGCGGCCAGTTCAAGATCGATACGACTATCGTCTCGGTCGCTCCGCAGCCGGGCTTCACGTACAGGGAGAAGAAGAGCGGCGGCCTGGACTCGCCCGTCGAAATCGAATTCACCAGCGCGACGTGCCAGTCGGTCTTCAAGTTCCTCTACAAGCCCGGACTCACCAAGATCGACTCCGGCGTCATGCGCTGCAAGTGAGCCGCGGACCGTCAGCCTCGTCCCGGCGCCAGGGCGCAAGCTGGTCCCGGTGCTCTGAAGCGTCAACTACGGGCCACCGAAGCTTGCGATCGCTCCGGGCGGTCGTCCATGCTGGCGGGATGCAGGTCTCTGCATCCCCGCCGGCACTGTGAGGGGCGCCCCAGCGCACTATGAAGATTGACCGCACTCGTGCTCGCGTCGCGTCCCGGCTGCTGGGCGCGGCCGCAGCCTTGCTCGCCGCGTTGCTCCTTTCGCCCGGCGCCGCGCGCGGGAGCGGCAGCGGCACGACGGGCATGGGATACGGCTGGGTGGACAGCGGCGGCGCGGCGCCTTCGGTCGCCTACGACTGGATCGACGTTTCGGCCTCCGGCCCGGCTCTCACGCGCGTGTCAAGTTGCGATGACTGCGTCGAGCAGGCCGTGGACATCGGGTTCGACTTCGCCTTCTTCGGCGTTCCCTACCGGACGCTGGGCGTCGGCGCGAACGGCACGCTCATGTTCGGGAACACGACGACTCAGTGGGGACCAGGCGACGTGCCGTCGATCTTCTTCGGCAGCCCCGTCATGTTCCCCTTCTGGAGCGACTGGGACCCCGGGTCGCGGGGCGACGTCTACGCGCACGCCGTCGACTGGCCGGGCGCAAACGGGCAGCAGGCGTTCGCGATCGAATGGAAGGGCATCGAGAACTGGGACTGCGACCGCGGCACGCCGGCGACCTGGGAGGTCATCCTCGTCGCCGACGGAAGTTTTGCCTTTCAGTACCTCGACGCATCGCTGGACGACAGCATTTGCAACGGCGGCCGCGACATGACGGTCGGCATTCAGAGCAACCTGGACTGCTTCATCACCTACGCCAACCAGCAGAACGTGATTGCCGACCACAGCGCCATCCGCTGGTCGCCGCAGGCCGATGCCTGCTCCGGGCTGCCGCCGACCGCGACCCCTTCGCGGACGCCGACCCGTACGCCGACGCGGACCCCTACCTCTACGCCGGCCGCCGCGACGCCTGCTGCCGGCACGCCCGCCGCTGACGCGACGCCGGGCCCGGACGGCGCCGCACCAACCGCGCCCGTGGGCGAGGTGCAGGTCCCCGACCCGGATGAGGCCGACCCTGAGTCACCCGGAAACGCTGCATCTACACCAGGGCCAGGCGCGGCGACGGCCGCGGCATCGTCCACGGTAAGCGCGACGCCCCGTGCCCAGTCGACGGTGGCTGCGCTCACCAAGTCCGCAAAGGACAAGAGTGCGGCCAGCCGAGAGGCTGCGCCAGAGGACGATGGCGGGCTCCCGTGGATGCCCATCGGCGGCATGGCGCTGGCGTTGCTGGCGCTAGGCGGCGCCGGTGCGGCCGGCTACTACCAGCTGTACCGGCGCCGTCCATGAAGCCTGAGACCAAATCGGCGGCCTGAGCCGTATCCTTGTCGCTGCAAGGGCGATGTATGGGGTGAATCACATCCCATCCACCGCCTGTATTGCATCCTGAGGAGGGAACCCATGAAGAAGAATCTGACCATCCTGGTCGTGGCAATTGCGGCCCTGGCCGTCGCCGGAGGCGTTGGCCTGAACGCCGTCCGCGCCAGCGGCGGCGGCACCAGCGTCAAGGCCGAGGTGCGCTTTGGGGCATCGACCGTCGACCCGCTGGCGTCGGGCAAGGCGAAGAGCGAGCAGCGGCCGGACCGGACCCGCTTCGCCGTCGAAGTCGAAGACATGGCGACGACCGGCGCGCACTCGGTCAGGATCAGCCGCGGCGGCGCCGAGATTGCGAACTCGCCGGTGACCTTGAACGTGGACGCCCTGGGCTTCGGCGAGCTGGAACTCAACACGCAGGATGGCGCCCTGACCGTGCCGGAGGCAGTCGCCGGAGACCTGGTCCAGGTCTTCAGCCCGAGCCCGGACAGCCAGCTCATTCTCGAAGGGACACTCGCACCGAAGTAAGCAGCAGCACTCGGCGCGCCGCCCCGGGACTCGGGGCGGCGCGCTCAGCACAGGAACAACGTGATCGAGTTACGCGCACCCGAACATCACGCCGAGGCCGCCATGTCCACAGAGGATGAAGGCGGCCTCGTCGCGCGCGCCAAGGCCATGGACGATGCCGCCTGGGCGCACCTGTTGCACGCGTACTACCCGCGCCTGCGCACCTACATCTGGAATCGCATCGGCGACGACGGCGCCGCCGAGGACCTTGCGGCGCAGGTGTTCGAGGAGGCCGTCGTCCGCATCGGCGATTACGAGTGGCGCGGGCTGCCGTTCGGGGCATGGCTGTTCCGGATCGCCCGGAACATCAGCACCGATTTCGTCCGCAAGCGGGCGCGCCGCACCGGCGTTGCGTTCGAGCCCGCCGAGCAGGCGCCACTCGGCCGCGGCCTTGAGCAGCGCGTCGAAACGCAGCAACTCCGCGAGGCACTGCAGCAGCTCAACGATGAGCAGCGCCAGGTGGTGGTGCTTCGCTTCATGAGCGGCCTTTCGACCGAGGAAGCCGGCGTGGTCATGAACAAATCCACCGGCGCCATCAAGGCGATTCAACACCGCGCTCTCCGCGCCATGCGGCGGGCGCTCGACCAGATAGACCCGATGTTCCGGGGGGGATAGCAATGAACCGCGAATCAGATCGACTGGATGCCGCACTCGAAGCCCGTACCCCGGTCGCAGAGCACGATGCGAGAATGGAAGGGTTAACGTCGATTGCATCCGCGCTGCGCGACGTGTCGGCAACCGGCGCCGCCTCCCTGGAGGACGGCGAGGAGCGCGCGCTGCGGCGGCTCCGCGCCGCGGTGCGGGCGCGACAGGCGCAGCCCACCGGCATCGAGACGCACCCCCGCTGGCGCATGCCGCGCCTGCAGCTCGCACAGCCGGCGATCGCGCGCATCGCGCTGGCCGCCGCGGTCGTCGTGGTGGGTGTTGCGATCATCGCCGGTCCCGGCAACCTCGCGGATCCCGTGCGAGCAGCGGCGCGCACGCTCGGGCTCTCATCGCAGCCGAGCACGAAGGTCGAGGTGCGCCTGGCGGCCACGAGCGCCGATCCCCTGGCATCCGGAAAAGCCAAGGGAGAGCAACGCAGCGACCGCACGCGCTTCTCGCTGGAAGTGGAAGACGTGTCGAGCGCGGGTGCCCACAGCGTGCGCATCACGCGTGGCGGCGCCCCGGTCACCGATTCGGCGGGCCTCAGCATCAACGTCGATGCGCTCGGCGCCGGGCAGCTCGAGTTGAACACGCAGGACGGCGCCACGCACGTGCCGGTCGTGCAGGCGGGCGACCTCGTCGAGGTACTGAGCCCCTCCGGCGAGGTGATCCTGAGCGAGACTCTGCTGGCGAAGTAGCGGCGCGGGTGGGTGTCGCGGCGCGCAACGCCGCCGGCGAGAAAGAGGCAGACTTGATCCAACAAACCGGCTTGCGCCGCGCGGTGCGCCCGCAACGGCTGCTCGCCGGCGCGGCGCTGATCCTTGCACTCCTCGCCGGCGCCGGACCGGGGGCTCTGCAGCCAGCACCCGCGCCCGCCACGATGGCGCAGCAGCAAACTCCACCCGACGCGGCGCTGACGCGCCTGCCGCTTACGTTCATCGAGAACCGCGGCCAGGTGGCCGAGGGCGTCGGTTTCTACGCCCGCGACGGGATCACTGACCTGTTCTTCACGCCCGATGGCTTCCGCGCGCATATGGGCGCGCGCAACAGCGAAACGCCCGCGGCGGACGTCCGCGTGCAGTTCGCTGGAGCGCGTGACGGCACGGCGCCGCGCAGCCTGGAACCGGCCGAGGGCGTGGTGAACATCTTCACCGGCAACGATCCGCGGGCCTGGTACGCCGGCATCCCGACGCACGCACGCATCGGGTATGAGCAGCCCTGGCCCGGCATCGATATCGCGTACGACGGACGATCCTCCGCGCTCGAGTCGACCTACGTCGTCTCGTCAGAGGCGGATCCGGGAACCATCCGCCTGCGATACACCGGGCACGATGGCCTCTCGCTGGCGCCCGACGGCGGTCTTCGGATTCACACGCCCGGCGGCGCGCTCTCCGAAAGCGCTCCCACGGTGTACCAGGCCATCGATCACCGGCGCGTGAGCGTGCAGGGGCGCTACGACCTGATCGACGGCGACACCGTCGGCTTCGCCATCGGCGAGTACGACCGCAGCCTCCCGCTCGTGATCGACCCCGTCCTTACCTACTCGACGTACTTCGGCGGGAGCGGCAGCGACCAGGCTAACGACATCGCCGTCGATGCCTTGGGCAACGCGTATATCACCGGCTTCACCACATCGACCGGATCCCCCCCGGCCGGACTCGCGACGCCGAGCGCTTTCCAGACGGTGAACGCAGGCTCCCGCGACGCATTCGTCACGAAGTTCAACCCGGCCGGATCGCTGCTCCTCTACTCGACGTATCTCGGTGGTCTCGATGTCGATGAGGCGAAGCGCATCGCCGTCGATGCATCCGGCGTCGCCTACGTCACCGGCACGACATTCTCCACCAACTTCCCGACCAGCGTGTTCCCGTCCGCCGCGCTCCAGGCGGCGAACGCGGGCGGCCAGGACGCGTTCATTTCGAAGCTCGATCCGTCCGGCGTCCTGACATACTCCACGTATCTCGGCGGTTCCAGCGACGACATCGGCCGGGGCATCGCCATCAACGGGGGCAAGATGTTCGTCACCGGCACGACGCTGTCGGCTGACTACCCGCTCTTGAACGCGCCGGTGGGCAACGCGCTCCTGGGTCTCAGCGACGCGTTCGTGACCGAGCTCTCCGCCGCCGGGGACACGCTCGTGTTCTCGCGATACCTCGGCGGCGACGGTGCCGATGACGGGCGCGGCATCGCCGTCGATGGTTCAGACAACGCCTACGTCACCGGCTCAACGAAGGCGTCGACGGTGACGTCCTTCCCGACGACCGTCGGCCTGCCATTCGGTGGCGTGGAGGACGCGTTCGTCGCGAAGTTCAACGGTGGCGGTCTCGGTGCCATCGCACACGCGCGGTTCCTCGGCGGCAGCGGCGCGGACGGCGGATACGACATCGTGCTCGACGCAGGCGGCGTGCCGTACCTGACCGGAATCACGGCATCGGCCACCGATTTCCCGACCACGCCTGGCGTGCTCCAGACGGCCAACGGCGGTGGCGGTTTCGACGACGCATTCGTGACCAAGCTTGGCACAGACTTATCCCTCACGTACTCGACGTATCTCGGCGGCACCGCGGGCGACGCCGGCGCCAGCATCGCCGTCGGCGCATCGGGCAACGCGTACGTAACGGGCTCGACGTTCTCCTCCATTGGCTTCCCCCTGTCCGCCCCGTTCCAGGGGTTCCATTCCGGCGCTCCGGCGGACGCGTTCGTCACACAGTTGAATGCCACCGGCAATGCACTCGTCTACTCAAGCTATCTGGGCGGAACCGGAACCGACCGCGGCTGGGGCATCGCGACGGATAGCACCGGCAACGCCTACGTCACCGGTTCGACGCAGTCGTCCGGCGCGCCTCCAGCCGGGTTCCCGCTCGCGAGCCCGTACCAGGGGACGTACAACGGATTAGCCGACGCCTTTGTGACCAAAGTCGGCATCGGGCCTCCGCCCGCGGTCGGCGGCATCGCCGAAGCGCCGGATCTCCTCGCGCTGCGCCGCGATTCCGGCAGCAATACCGGCGCCGGAGCGATGATCGCGCTCGCGATCTTCGGCGCCGTATCGCTGGCAGGCGGGGCGGCGGCCGCCGTTGCCCGGAAGCGAAGCTGATACAGAGCGAGCGTGCTCTGACCTTCGCGGCGATCGCCGCGTCCAGCCAGGTGCGATACACGGTCGTGCGCACAGCCCGCGTGTCGATGTCGCGGGCGCTTGCGTCAGGGCGGCTCCCGCCATCTAATGCTGGGCGAAGAGACTCCCACACTGAGCAGCGCGACGGAGCGATCGTGAACGGCCGTCTCGACATCACGGACCGCATCAGACCCCGGCGCGAGATCACGGGCATGTCGGCGATCCTGGTGCCGTTCGCGGACGAGCGCGAGATCGACTGGGGCGCGCTCGAGGCGCACATTGGCCGGACGGCCGGCTGCGGCCTGATGCCCGCCGTGAACATGGACACCGGCTACGTGCAGCTCCTGTCCGGCGCTGACAGGATCCGCGTGCTTGACCTGGCCGCGGCGGTGACCGGCGGCGGCTTCGTCGCGGGGGCGTACGTCGCCGACGAGCCGGGGGCCGCGTTCGATCTTGATGCCTACCGTGCCGCCGCCACCGCCATCGCCGAGCGAGGCGGCACGCCGGTCATCTTCCCATCACACGGCCTGAACGCGCTGCCGGAGGACGGCTGGGTTGCGGCGCTCGCCGCGATCGGTGCGTCGCTCGACGCGTTCATCGGTTTCGAACTCGGCACGATGTTCGTGCCATACGGGCGCATCGCTTCGCTCGATGCGTACCGGGGCATGCTCGCGATCCCGCAGTGCATCGGCGCGAAACACTCCTCGCTCAGCCGCGAGCTCGAATGGGACCGCCTCGCGCTACGCGAGGCGGTCCGCCCGGACTTCAAGGTCTTCACCGGCAACGACCTCGCCATCGACATGGTCATGTACGGATCCGACTACCTGCTCGGTCTGTCAACCTTCGCGCCCGACGCGTTCGCGCACCGAGATCGCATGTGGGTCGCCGGCGACCCCGCGTTCTACGAGCTGAACGATCTGCTCCAGTATCTGGGGCACTTCGCGTTCCGGGCGCCGGTGCCCGGCTACCGGCATGACGCCGCCATGTTCCTTGAGATGCGGGGGTGGGCGCGCGGCGATGCGACGCCGCCCGGCACGCCGCGGCGGCCGGAGTCCGATCGGCCAGTGCTGGCCGATATTCTCCGCCGGCTGGAGCCATGGCTGTGACCTACGCGAAGGTGAGGCGGCTCAACACGCCCGCCGCATTCCGCTCGTACCTCGATGTCCTCGGCATCACCATTCCCATCGATGATGAAGTCGACCCGCGGGGCGTGCTGGCGCAGCCCGTCGCGATCACGGACGCCAGCGCCGGAGTGCTTTCGGCGCCGAACCGGTTTGCCGTGCTACCCATGGAGGGGTGGGACGGCACAACTGACGGCCGACCGACCGATCTTGTGCGCAGGCGATGGGGGAGGTTCGCTGAAAGCGGCTGCGGACTCGTCTGGGGCGAGGCCACGGCCGTCCGCCCAGACGGCCGCGCCAATCCGCACCAGTTGGTGATCGACGAATCCACCGTCGAAGACATCGCGGCCTTGCGAGCGCTGCTGGCGCCGGGGCAGGTCGCCGGCATGCAGCTCACGCACTCGGGACGCTGGTCGCGCCCCGAAGGCGTGCCCGCTCCGCGGACCGCGTATCGGCATCCGCTGCTGGATGCGCGAGCGGGCGCGGACGCGTCGAGCGTGCTCAGCGACGGCGAACTCGACGAGCTCGTCCATCAGTACGTCGCAGCGGCTGTGCTCGCCCGGCGGGCCGGGTTCGACTTCGTCGACATCAAGCACTGCCACGGCTACTTGCTTCACGAACTACTGAGCGCCCGCGATCGGCCAGGCCTTTTTGGCGGCGATCTGGCGGGCCGCACCCGTTTCCTTCGATCGGTCGTCGCCGGCATCCGCGACCGCACGCCCGATCTCGCCATCGCGATGCGGCTTTCGATCTTTGACCTCGTGCCGTACTCCGCGGGGGGTGACGGAGTAGGAGTGCCCGACTCCCGGGGCACGTACCCTCACCCATTCGGCGGTGACGGCACGGGCTCGGGCATCGACCTCACCGAACCCCATCAACTGCTCGACATCATCACCGATCTCGGCATCGGGCTGTTGAGCACGACCGCCGGCAGCCCCTACTACAACCCGCACATTCAGCGGCCCGCCTACTTCCCGCCCTCCGACGGCTACCAACCGCCCGAGGATCCGCTCGCCGGCGTCGCGCGACAGCTCGCGGCGACGGCGGAACTGGCACGGCGCCACCCCGGCATCACCATCGTCGGATCCGGCTATTCCTACCTCCAGGACTGGCTGCCGAACGTCGCCCAGGCCGTCATCGCCAGCGGGGGAGCATCGATGGCCGGCCTCGGCCGGATGGTCCTGTCGTATCCACATCTGGCTGCCGATGTGCTTGCGGGGAAGGCGCTGCAGACGCGTGCGATCTGCCGGACGTTCAGCGACTGCACGACCGCGCCGCGCAACGGCCTCGTGTCCGGCTGCTACCCGCTCGATCCGTTCTACAAGGAGCGCCCGGGACGCGTGCAACTCGACAGAGCGAAAAGCGAAGCACGCGGCCGGCTGCGATGAGTGATGCAGCGCCGGCGGCACGAGGAGCGCGAGTCGGATCCGATCGGTGGGCACACCGGGCGTGTTATGTCGAGACGCTGGCGAGGGCCTGCGCTGCAGTGGGGTTGTCGGCGAGTACGGGGCCGGGTGCCTGCCCCGCGGCGCCACGTGGCAGTTTGATCTCGATGATCGAGCCTACGCCCAATATCGACCGGATGCTGAGGACGCCGCCCAGGAGGCGCACCCGTTCCGACATGCCGGCAAGGCCCAGCCTGCCCGTACCGGCAAGGTCGCTGAGCGTCGGCGGCACGACGAAGCCGCGGCCATCGTCCGTCACCGTCATCGTCAACCGGTCCCCCTCACCGCGCACCGAGATCACGGCTTCCGACGCGCCGGAGTGGCGCGCGACGTTGCGCAGCGCTTCCTGGGCGATGCGGAAGAGGATCAGCTGCGTGTTCTTCGCGTAGCCCGAAAGCGGCGTGCTGACGTCCACGCGAATGCGGACGCCCTGCTCGTCGAACAGCTGATCGGCCAGCCATTCCAGCGCCGCCTCCAGACCCTGATGATCCAGGATGCGCGGACGCAGTCCCTGGCTCAGCCGCCGCAGGTCGGCCAGCGTCCGCACCAGCGCCGCGCGCAAGCCCTCCAGCTCGCCTGCTACGCCCGCCGGCAGCCGGCCGTCCTCGCGATCGGTCAGGCCGTCCAGCCGCTGGCAGATGACAAGGAGCGATTGCGCCGTGTCGTCGTGAAGCTCCAGCGCGATCCTGTTGCGCTCATCCTCCTGCGCCGTCAGCACCTGGCGCACGAAGTAGCCCAGGCTCTCGTTCGTGCGCTTCTGCGCCGCCATCTCCCCCTGCTGCTGGACGATCAGCAGCGTCAAGAGCGCGCCGACGACCATCACGCCGCCCACCTCGGGGATGGCGTGATCGAGCGAGGCGCCCATGAGGGCGCGGGGCCAGAGGATGGCGCCAGCCGCTGCGAGCGCGCCCAGCCCGCCGCGCGCGCCGTAGACGTAAGCCGCGTACATCACGGGCAACAGGAACAGTATCCGCTCGACGGATTGGCGCCACGCGAGACTCACCGGCGAGTCATCTGCAGCATGCGAAAGCACGGGCAGGGCGTCCCCGTAATGGAGCGCGGTGCCAACCGCCATCGCTCCAGCGATCAGCACGACGGGCGATCGCGTGGCGGTGAGGCACCCGCGCACCGTACCCAGGATGCGGGTTGGCGAAGAAGCCGATGCCTGCGTTGCCATGCTCCTACCCCCGTCGACCGTTGGGTCCGCGCGGCGTGGCCCGGGTGGCATCGTCGTGGCCGTGAGCGTGACCGGGCGCGGCATGCCCGCGGAGAGACGACCATGCCTCGGAGCCCAGCTCCGGCAAGACGTCTTCGGCAGCTGGAAGCACACCCGGAGGCGTGACGTCCTCCATGTGGATCCAGCCGCGGCGTACCGCCTGCAGCACCGCTTCGGTGCGGGACCCGACCGCCATCTTGTTGAAGATGTTGACCAGGTGCGCCTTGACGGTCGGGACGCTGAGCACCAGCTCAGCGGCGATCTCCTTGTTGGCGAGGCCCTTGCCCGCCAGCTTCAGCACGGCCATCTCGCGGTCGGTCGGGTGTTCACCTCCGTGCTCGGAAGGAGCGGCGGCGGTCGACCGGGTAGCCCGCGAAAGCAGCTTCGCGATTATGCCCGGGTCAAGCACCGCCTCGCCGGCGGCAATCGCCCTGATCGCCTGGATCAGTTCATTGCTGTGCGCGCTCTTGAGCAGATAGCCGGCCGCGCCCGCTTCCAGGAGCCCGAGCACATAGCGATCGTCGTCATACGCTGTGAGGATCAGGACGGCGGTGCCCGGCTGCGATCGCTTGATCTCCCGGGTCGCTTCGACGCCGTTCAGGCCCGGCATCACCACGTCCATCAGCACGATGTCAGGCTTGAGAGCCCGGACCGCAGCCACAGCCTCATCGCCGTTCGCCGCCTCGCCGACCACCTTCAGGTCCGGCTCTTCCGCCAGCAGTCTGCGAGTGCCCTCGCGGAACACGGCGTGGTCATCGGCCAGGACGATGCTCGTGGTGGTTCTCATCGACCGTCCATCCACTGCGGGATTCCGGCATCTCGGTACATTGTGCCGTCTCTCACAAACTTTGTCTATGTGCCCTCAATCATAAACGGTGTCTATAGCCATTCGGACTAAGCCTTCTGGTACTTCCGTCCAAGGGATGGCGCACGACGTAAACCAACGACCGAGGCGAGGCGCTCGCCGCGGTGCGACGCTCTACGTGGAAGAGACTGGGACGGAGGTTGAGCCCTGAGGCGCAGGTGCCATATCGCCGGAACCGAGGTCGCAGGGAATAGGCACGGCGATGTCATTGGCGGGCCACCATCGGCCCCGTAGCGTGTAAAGGGACTGTCGGAAGGAAACGAAGCGGAGGTTAGCACCATGGATACCCTGGTCGAAACCATCTTCATGCAGTTGCCGGCGCTGCTGGTCGTCGGTGCCGCTGTCACGGCTCTGGCCTGGTGGCAGCACGAGGGCGCCCTCTTCCGGATGTTCGGGAGCAGACCCGGCTCCGTCCTGAGGGTACTGGCCGTCCTGGCGATTGCCGCCCTCTGGTTGCTGCTCACACTCGTGTCGTGGTGGTGGCTGCTCGCCTGGGCCTACCTCACGGTGGTGTCCATGTACTTCCTGCTAGGAGTGTTTGGTGGATGGGCAGCGCTCGCTGCCGCGGGCGCGCTGTTCGTCGCGGCGCCCCTGTTCTGGGGGGCCATCCTCTTCGGGCTGGCGCGGCGTGAGCTCCACTACGCATCAACGCGGCCGCACGTGCGCCCACTGACGCACGCCCGGGCACTGCCGCATTGAACCTCACCGCGAGGGGCTGTCATGAATGAGGACGGAACGTTCGCCGGGCAGGAAACAAAGGTACGCGTGATGCTGTGTCACAGCTTCCCCGTGGCTCGAATCGGACTCCGCACCATCATCGACGGGGAACGCGACATGGAGGTCGTGGGTGAGGCCGAGAGCGTTGAGGCCGGCCTCGCCTCCCTCGACGAGTTGCGCCCCGACGTGATCCTCGCCGACCTGTGCGGCGGTGCGCTCGAGGGGCTCGACGCCATCCGCACGCTCAAGAACGTGGCACCGCAGGTGAAGGTGTTGATACGGGCGTATCAGCGCAACGGAGAGTACTTCCCCCTGGCCATGCGCGCTGGTGCGGACGGCTACTTCACGCGCGATGCGGGCGCGGCTGAGGTCGCGAGTGCGATCCGGACCGTCGCCAGGGGGCAGAACTACCTTGACCTCGCGACGGTCACCCAACTGGTCACGACCTTCGTCGCGGGCAACGGCAAGGCGCACGCAGACAGCTCCGCCGACGGCCTGACCGACCGGGAACGGGAGATCCTCTGCCTGGTCGCGACGGACCACACCAACGGCGAGATCGCCGATGTCCTGCACCTGAGCAAGCAGACCGTGCACAACATCCGCGCACGGCTGATGGAGAAACTGGGATTCCACGACCGCCTGCAGCTCGTCAAGTACGCACTGCGGCGCAGGATCGTGGGCCTGGAGGAAGTGTGACGGGCGCGGCGCGCTCGTAAAGAAAGGTAGTCAGCCATGGCGGTGCTTATGACGGCGGTTCAGTTCACGGTCAGCTGCCTGGCGCTCGGCATGGGCTTGTTTCTGGCGGCCGAGGCCGCTCGCGAGATATCGCGTGTCCGGCTTGCGTCGGCTGCCGGCGCCCCGGCGCTCGTCGCGCTGGGTGGCGCTGCGTTGCTGATGGCCGGCCTCTATGGAGCGCTTCTCAGCGTTCCGCTGTGATGTGCGGGTAGATGGAGCGGTGAGATGACGGGTCGATTGCCAACATGCCGGCTCTGGATCTGCTCAGCGGTGGTCGCGTTCGTCATGGGACTGATCGCGTGCTCACCGGCTGCGGCAGCCGACCCACCCCCTAGAACCCGTGACGAACATGTTCCCGACGGCCTCTGCCTGCTCTGCCACGGGCAGCCGGGGATCACCACGGAGGTCGATGGGCAGGAGCGCATCGTCACCGCGGTAGACCAGACCCAGTTCGCGGCGTCAGCGCACGGGGAGAAGGCCTGCGTAGACTGCCACCTCGACCAGTCCTCGCTGCCACATCGAGCCGCCACGCTGACACGGCCTGTCCAGCGAGCGACAGCCTGCCAGGAGTGCCATGAGGAAGCGTACGAGGGGTACCTGGAAAGCCCCCATGGCACCATGGCAGACCTGGAATACGGCGGCGGCCCGGCGTGCGCCGACTGCCACGGCAGCGCGCACACCGTGCAGCCCATCCGCGACTGGGACAAAGAGGACCGCGCGCAGGTGTGCGCGGGCTGCCACCCGGGTGCGGGCACGGGCTTCCTGAAGGCGCTGAGCCACGAGGCGCCATCGCCAGGCTTCCTGCCATCGGTGTACTTCGCCGAGCACTTCCTGGTGCTGCTTGCCTCGGCCTCGTTGGCCTTCGGAATCATTCACGTCGAGCTGGAACTGCTGCGCTGGCTCGTGCAGCGATGGCGGTCTCGGACCGCGGGGAGGCGGCGATGGGAATCGACCTGAGACTCCTTCGGACGAATGCAGCGGTTGCGACCGTCGCGCCGGTCCACCAAACACGGACAGCGGTGGCATCGGTCGTCAGGTTCGACACGCACCAGCGGATCCAGCACGTGCTGATGATGAGCAGCTTCATCACCCTGGCGCTGACCGGCCTGCCGCAGAAGTTCAGCGACCTGAGCGTGAGCCAGTGGTGGGTGGACCTCCTGGGCGGGCTGCAGATGGTGCGATGGATCCACCGGACCGCCGGCGTGATCATGCTGACGGACTGCCTGTACCACCTCAGCTATCTCGCCTACCGCGTGGGCGTCCAGCGACTGACCGGTCCGCTGCGGATGATCCCCTCGCTCAAGGACGCGCGCGACCTGGTGCAGACGCTGTTCTACTTCCTTGGCCTGGTGTCCACCAAGCCGAAGTTCGACCGCTTCAGCTACCTGGAGAAGTTCGACTACTGGGCCGTGTTCTGGGGCATCGTCATGATCGGCGGCTCCGGCGTGGCGCTCATGTTCCCGGTGCTCGCCACGAGCCTGCTGCCCGGCCAGGTCATCCCAATCGCGATCGCGATTCACAGCGACGAGGCGATCCTCGCGGTCGGGTGGATCCTGGTGGTGCACATGTTCAATGTCCACCTTGCTCCCTGGGTCTTCCCGTTCAACCCGGCGATCTTCACGGGGAAGGTAACAGCCCACTATTGCGCGGAGGAGCACCCGCTGGAGTGGGAGCGCATCACCGCGGCCGCTGCGCCATCCGGACAGACGGCAGCCGTGGTAGTCGCCAGCGTCGGGCAATCGAAGACGCCGGCGAGGGCGCGGACCGCCGCCGCGGCGCCGCGGATCGCATCCGCACCGCGGCGGGCGTGGAGTTCAGCACACCGCCGCGCGGCCAGCGCGCTGACGCACGCGCCGGCGCGGTTCCGCCGCCTGTGGCGGCACTAGCCGCACGAGGAGGGTCGTGCCGTGAGGACATGGATATCCGCAGTCGTGTTAGTCGCCGCCGTGTTCTTCGTCGCGGCGCCGAAGCTGTGGAGCCAGGAGACGGGCGTTGCGGACCAGGCTGCGGCTGCTCAGGCGACGCTCACTCTTGCGGTACATGCACCGACGCAGGACCCGCCGGAGGCGGCCGCGCTTGCGCACCGCCCTGCGGTGCTCGAGCGGTTTGCCTGCTTTGACTGCCACGGCGTAACGCGCGGGTACGTCATGCCCGAAGACCACGCCCTCATGCCCGAGAACGAATGCCAGGACTGCCACCAAGTGGCATCGAGTCCGCCGCCGATCGCGCTCCACGACAACATGGGCCACGAGTCGGCGGCGCTGAAGGACTGCGGGTTGTGCCACCAGCAGTTCGCCGAGCCCCTGCGCCGTGCACCGGTAGAGCAGACGCTCTGCCATCGGTGCCACAGCGCCGAAGAGGAGCCCAGCGTCCTACCGGCCAGCCACGATGGGCGCTCCGACGCGCCGGCCACCTGCATCGTCTGCCACGACACTCTGCGGCTGGAGAAGCCGGCCGTGCCGCACGACGTGGAGGGCTGGCAGCAATGCAGCTTCTGCCACGGACCGGGGCGCCTGACGCCGCTGGCCGGCGCACACGACGCTCAGGCCGCCTCGCAGTGCGACTCCTGCCACGGCGTCGTCGAGCCTCCGGGCACCTACAGCAGGATGCACACCCTGGCGACGGAGAGCGAAGGCTGCGTATCGTGCCACGCGACGGGCGCGCTGGCCCCCTTGCCCGCGAGCCACGACGGGCGATCCGCGCTGCTGTGCGTCCTGTGCCACCGGCCTTCGAGCGACGAGCCGCCGCTGGCCCCGCATGCGCTCACGAACGACGGCCTCTGCACGACCTGTCACGCAGAAGGCGCCCTGGGCAGCCTGCCCTTCGGCCACGCGACGCGCGATGACCAGATGTGTACCTCGTGCCACACGACGCCGACGACAGCCGCCGCGATGACGCATGACTTCGGGAGCCGCACGATCTGCACCAGCTGCCACGCCCCGTTCCCCGGCCCGGGCGGCGCGTTGCTCGGCGGCATCCCGTCGCTCCCGCAGTAGCGCCACGGCAATCCGCGCGTGTCGCCCGGCACCTTGAGCGGCATCGGTGCGGTACCCTGCGGGAAGCACCCCCTGATCGACACACGGAAACTCAGGAGCCAGGCAACATGGACGACCTCAAGATCACGTACGCCGTCGACGCCGACGGCGTCCGCCGCGCCAGCATCCCCGAAGCCACATTCGCCTACGCGTCGTCCTTCATCCGCGAGACCGCGCACAAGAGCGCCAGCGAGATCGCCGCCGCCGTCCAGCAGGGCCAGGATGCGATCCTCCGGACCATCGAAGGCCTCACCGACGGCCAGGCGCACCACAAACCGTCGCCGGATGGCTGGTCCGTGCTCGATACGATGGCGCACATCGTCACCGTGAAACGCATCTGCGTCGCGCTCACCACGAGCCTCGCCGCCGGCCAGCTGCCGCCCGGCTTCGGCCCGCACTTCGAGGAGGAGCGCGCGCAGGACGGCGTCACCGTCGTCCGCTTCGACACGCTCGCCGAGGCCCGCGAAGCAGCCGAAGCCGCCCACAACGAACTGCTCGCCCTCATCGCAAAGATCGATGACGCCGGCGTTGAGATCAGGTTCAAGCATTTCTTCTTCGGCAGCCTCAACGCTCGCGAATGGGCGGTCTTCCCGCGCATCCACGATGGCGACCACGGCCCTCAGCTGGCGCGCATCAGGGAAGCGGCGGACTTTCCGGCCGCGTAGCGCGCGAACCCACTGCGGCCAGGCTTGGCAATGATCGCAACAGGTGCCCACGGTCGGTCCCCCACGTCGGAACGCCGCGTATAATGGCGCTCGATGACCCTGGACCTCGGTGAGATCCCGCCGGCGGCGCTGGTTCCCCGGGCCGCGACGGGGCGGATGTAGACCATGGACCGTATCGGCATCGGCATCATCGGCGCGGGCGACATATCGCACAGCCATCTGCTGGCGTATCGCAGCCGCGCCAATCGAGACCTCGCGCGCGTCGTAGCCATCGCCGACGTCGACGAGACCCGAGCCACCGCGCAAGCAACGACGTACGAGATCGAGCGCACCTATTCGAGCGTCGAACAGCTCCTCGCGGATGACGCCGTGCAGGCGGTCAGCATCTGCACGCCGCCATTCCTGCACGTAGAGCAGAGCATCGCGGCGCTTCGCGCGGGCAAGCATGTGCTCACCGAAAAACCCGTGTCACCGACGCTCGCGGGCCTCGACGCCATTGCGGCGGCCGAGCGGGATAGCGACGGGGCGATCTTCTCAGGCGTCTTCCAGCATCGCGTTGGGCAGGGCGCGCGGCAGGTCAAGGCGCTGATCGAAGCCGGCCGCTTTGGGCGGCTGCGCTTCGGGCTATCGGAGACGCTCTGGCAGCGCCCGCAGTCCTACTACGACGTCTGGTGGCGTGGCACCTGGGAGAAGGAGGCGGGCGGCGTCTCGATGGGCCACGGCATCCACAGCATCGACATGCTGGCGTGGCTGATGGGCGAGCCGGCATCGATCATCGCCGATGCCGCCACCGTCAAGCTCGATATCGCGGTCGAAGACACGTCCGCCGCGACCGTGCGTTTTCAGAGCGGCGCGGTTGGGCAGATCATCGTCACCGTCAACGCACAGGACAACCGCAGCCGCCTGGAGATATTCGGCGACGATCTCCAGGCCGTCTCCTCGGAGTCACCCTACGATCCGACGCGTGAGCCGTTCCGCTTCTCGTCGCTCGATTCGGCCGTCGCCGAGCAGGCGCTCGGCGATGCGACCGCGCTCTTCCCGGATGAGACGAAGCACCTCCACGTAGCGATGGTCCACGACTTCCTGGAGGCGATTATCGAGCGGCGGCCCCCGCTCGTGACCGTTGACGAATGCCGGCGATCGATGCAGATCATCACGGGCCTGTACAAGTCAGCGATGACGGGGGCGCGCGTCGATCTTCCGATCGCGCCCGGCGATCCGTTCTACAGCGGCATCCCGCCGGCCGGCCTCGGCCTCAGACCCGTATCGCAGGACACGGAGGGCACGTGAGTACGACGATTCGCATTGGCCCCGCATCCACCGCCCGCGCCAACTTCATCGCCGAGGCAACGCTGCCGCGGGCGGTCGATGCCGCAGACGCATACGTGATGGTCGACGCGGCCGACGGCGTGACCGTGCCCGCGCAGTTCGATTCCATCACCGGCGAGCCACGCGTCTCCTGGTATGTGGCATCGCTGGCCGCCGGCGAGCAGCACAGCTACGAATTGCGCGCTGCCGACGCGGCGGAGGACCAGAAGCGCGGGATCTCGCTCGATGATCAGCCGGAGAACGGCCGCGTCGTCGTCTACTACGGCGGCATCCTGCAGACCATCTACCACTACGGCATGCCGAACTACCGGCCGCGATTCGCCCCCAACGTTGCGCCGTCCGGGCGGGCGAACTCCGGCGTGAGCAGCACGGATGGTTCGCAGCCGAAGTCGATTACCGATGACGGGCCGCCGGACCACACGTGGCACCGCTCACTCTGGTACGCGTGCGGCGACCTCAACGGCGTGGACTTCTACCTGGAGCCCGCCGCCATGAACGAGGGCTACGGCCCGCACGTCGGCACGGGCTACGGCCGGATCGTCCACCGCTCGTTCGACTGGATCACGTCGGGCCCGGTATGGGGCGGCTTCCAGCAGCGGGCGCAGTGGATCGCGCCGGATGGCCGCGTGCTGCTCGATGACGTGCGCCGCTTTCGCATGTTTCGCCTGCGGGGCCGCCTGCGGCTCTGGGACATCGAAGCCGATTTCACGCCGCCCGGCGAAGCGGTGACCTTCGGTCAGACGAACGAAAACGCGCTGCCGCTGATGCGCGTCGCGGACATCATCGACGAATGGGACGGCGGCACGATGTCGCTGTCCACCGGCCGCACCGGCTCGCCCAACTGCTTCGGGCAGCGGGCGGAGTGGGCCGACTGCAGCGGCCCCTTCACGCGCGCCCTCGGGCAGGAGCAGGAGATCTTCGGCATCGCGATGCTGGATCACCCGTCGAACCGTAACCATCCGAACGCCTGGTTCGTCCGCGGCTACGGCCCTGTGGGCACCAATCTGCCGTTCTTCGATGGCGCGCTGACGCTCGCGCCCGGCGAGACGTGGTCGCTGCGTCACCGGATGTTCATCCACCAGGGGTACGCTGCCGAGGGCGGCATCGCCGCGCGCTTTGATGAGTACGCGCACCCCGTCCAGGCGACCGCGCTCTGACCCGATCCGGAGGCCATGATGACCACCACCGAGCAGAACTTCCTTATCCGTAAGCTCTCCGAGACGCCTGAGGAGCGCGGCGTCTGCGGCTGGCGCAGGACGCTCATCACGCACGACGACACGCCGGTCGCCAACGTGTCGCACCTGCGCATCGATGACAGCAAGAGGCACTATCATCGCGAGATGACGGAGTTCTACTACGTCCTCAGCGGCGGCGGCACGATCACGCTGGACGGCGAAATACGCGAGATCACGGCCGGTGATCTCGTCGTCATCAAGCCGGGCGTGTGGCACACGTCCGACGGCGTAATGGACGTGCTCATCCTGGGTGTGCCGGCTGGCGAGCGCACCGACGTCTGGTTCGAATAGCGCCATCGGCGAGACGGCTCCCCACATGAGGCCACTGCCGGACATCCGAGCGGAGCAGCTCTTCGAAGAAGGCGCGCTGGCCCTGGCCGCGCTGTGGGACGAAGACGCCGCCATGGTGCGCCTCGCCGAGCACCCCGAATACCACGACCCGCGCGGCACGCTCGCCTACGCGCAGGCCCTCCTGCGCGGCGGCGACGCGGCGCGCGCCGAGCGTGCGATCGCGGCGGTGCTCGCGATGCAGGAGACGCGCGAACAGGATGCGCACTTCGGCAACTTCCGTTGGCTGCTCGAAGAGGCGTGCGTCACCGATCTCAACGGCGTCGAGTTCATGCTCGACGGGCTCATCGCTCTGCTCCACGAACACGCAGCGACACTCTCGGTGAGCCTGGCCGGCGCAATGCGCGGCTCGATCGCGCTCGGGCTCGCCGAGATCGACCGTCTCGACGTGCATTCGTCGTACACCAACATCGCGCTCAGCGACATCGCGAACAGCGTGCTCGGCGGCGAACTGCTGGGCGATGCCCGCTACGTCGAGCGCGGCGAGCGCCGCCTCGACGGGTGGCTGGCCTTTACGACCGCGTCGGGCGCGCCGCATGAGTTCAACAGCGCGACGTACACCGCCGTCGATATCGCGCGGCTCGCCGCGATCGTGGAGGACACGCAAGACCCCCGCATCGCACTCAAGGCACGGATCGCTGAGGAGCGGCTGTGGCTGCACGTTGCGGCCCACTACCACCCGGGGCTCGCGCAGTTGGGCGGTGCCCACTCGCGCTCCTACTTCGACGGGTGGAGCGGCGCTGGCGGCTACCTGAAGCTGCTCCTCTGGCGCGTGCTCGGCGACGCCGCCCTGCGCCGGGAGACGCTGTATGCACCGCGCAGCCGCGAGGAGGGACACATCGGCATCGCGCTCGGTGCCTTCCACTGCCCGCGATATGCCGAACGGCTGCTCATCGCGAAGCAATATCCATTCGAGGCGCGCGAGACTCCTGACGCAGCGCACGGTCTGGACATCACGAGCCACCTGACCGAGAGCTACGCGCTGGGCACGGCGTCGCGCACGTACGCGGTCGGCGAGCCGCCGGAGCAATGGCCCGGTTTCGACTCGCTCCACCTGTACGTCAAGCGCGACCGCGCTCCGGGGTACGGCGCGCTCTACGTCCGGTACGTGATCGACGATAAGGCGCCCGGCCAGCCTGGCGACGCGCACGGCGCGGCAGACCACTGGGATGAAGGGCGCCACGTCGCGGTGCAGGATCGCAACCGCGCCATCGTCGCCTACGGGCTGATGCCGCGCATCCGGCCGGCGCACAGCTGCAAGCTCTCTATCCGTCTGCTCGGCTTCTCGTCCGATGACGAGCTCTGGGTGGCGGATCGCCGCATCGACGCGTGGCTCGCGCCCGTCGCGGCGGGCGAGCCGGTTGTGATGACGTTCGGGGACGCGTACCTCGCGCTCATCCCGTTGCCGCAGACCGACATGGGCAGCGCCGCGCCGATCGCGCTGAACCGGAACGAGGACACGCTAACCCTCGACATCTACAACTACAAGGGGCCACCGAAGTCGTTCTGGGAGCATCGCTCGCAGGGCGGCCCGTTCTTCCGAGGCAACGTCCGCAACGCCTTCGCGATCGAGGTCGCAGAGCGTTCGGCGTATCCCGATATGGCGTCGTTCCGGCGCCACATCGGGGCAGCGCGGCTGACCGATACGACCGACGCTGAGCGCCGCCGCCGGATCGAATACGCGTCCGAGAGCGGCTCGGTGGCGCTGACGTACAGCCTCCGGGACATGAGCCTTGTCGAACGCCACCACGATGGTGCGGTCTACGCACCGCCCCCGGCGCGGTTCGGTGCTTCCGGTGGCGGCGGGCAATTCCTGCAGACGGCCGCCGCGTCGGTCGATCTGGGCCGCTCTCGGCTCGTCTCGACGCCCGCGACGAAGTGGCTGTTCGCGGACGACGACGCACGGGAATACGTCGTCACCAACCCCCTGAGTGACGACATCCAGTTCTGCCTATGGACGCCGGACGCCGAGATCGCCTGCGACGCATTCGGCTTCGGACGCATCGCGCTCGACGAGGTCGCGCGGACCGTGCGCGTCGATGTCATCGGCGAGCCGCCCGCGGTCAAGATCGTCCGGGGCGTCGGCCTGTCCGTCATCGTCAACGGCGTCGAGGTGAGCGGCGGCCGGTGATATCGGAACTGGCCGCCGGCTGGCGACCCGCTGGCGGCGAACATCCGCGCGCCGCGCTATGATAGGGCACCAATCATCACTTTCAACCTGAAGGAGATGCACGCCATGGGCGATAAGAGTCCGAAGAGCACGGCCAAGACCAACAAGCAGAAGGGCCAGAAGAAGGACGCCAAGTCCTCCAAGAAGTAGGGGCGGCGTCAGTTCGACGAACGCAGGGACGACCGCGCTGATCGCGGCCGTCGTCTCGTGCTGCACTGATGCCCCGGCGCGGCGCGGCTACCTGCGCCCGCCGCTTCCTGCCTGTGCGCTCGTTTGCACGCGGCTGCTGCCGGCATCGAGCTCGCCCCGCAGCCGCTTGATCTCCTGTTCCATCGCGGTCAACCTTGTGGCAATCGCCCGGTCCGGCTCCACGTTCGAGGCGGCATGGCCTTCGTTCTTGCCGTGGCCGCCCATCATCCCCCGCATCATGAAGAGCATCGCCAGGGGACATATGAGCGCGAGCAGCCCGAACGGCAACAGCCCAATAAGACTCTCCATGGTTCACCCTCCGTCGGCGCCCCGCGCCTGTGGTCACACGACCTTCATCTTGCCGACCATGCCGGCGTCCTTGTGTCCGGGCAGCGTGCAGTAGAACGCGAACGTCCCCTTCTGCTCCGTGCGGAACGTGATGCTGCCGTTCTCGTTAGCCATGGTATGCACGACGAGCATGTCCGCCGTCGCGCCAGCGTGATGACCGTCCCCCGCCTCGTCGACCTTCTCGATCCGCAGTCCGTCCACGAGCATGTCGTGCTCCGTGCCATCCATGTTCGTGACGTTCACCTGGACCGTCTTGCCGGCCGCCACTTCCATCGCATCCGGCGTGAAGCGCAGGTTCTTCAATGACACGTCGATCACCACGTCGGGCTTGCCGCCCGCGTGCGACGCCTCGTCGCCTTTCGGCTCAGCACTCTGCGCGCCGCCTCCGCACGCGGCGCTTGCCGCGAGGATCAGGCTCATCAGCCCCAGGCCCAGTGTCCACAGCAACGTCTTGTTCTTCGGCACCTGATATATCTCTCCACTCTGCTGCCCGCGCAGGGTCTGCCAAGAGACCCGCACCATCGTGCTCTTGCGCGCGTGCGGGTCGTCGAATGCATTGTCGGGGAGACGGGGCTGCGCGTCAGCGGGGCAAGGTGCGGCAAGCGTGTGGGGCGATGCCCCTCTTGCCGGGAAGCGTCAAGCTACTCGTGCAGCAGCCCCTTCTGCAGGGCGTAGCGGACCAGCTCCGACCGATGCTGCAGGTTGAGCTTGTCCATGATCCGGCTGCGGTAGCTGTCCACCGTCTTCCGGCTCAGGAACAGCTTCTCGGCAATCTCCTGGTTCGTGAAGCCCTCGGCGGTGAGTTGCAGCACCTCGACCTCGCGCTCGCTCAGGCCGCCCTTCTTCGATGGATCGGGCATGCCCGATGCCTCGACGTAGCCCTTCAAGATGTGCGCCGCCGCCGGCGCGTAGACAAAGACGCCGCCGTGCGCCACCGTGCGGATCGCCGACAGCAGGTCCGTGTCGGCGCTGCTCTTGACGACGTAGCCCTCGCCGCCGGCCTGCAGCACGTGGTACAGGTACTGCTCGTCATCGTGCATCGTCAGCACCAGGACGTGCGTGCCCGGCACGTCCGCAACGATCTCCTTGATCGCCGCCAGTCCGCCCTTGCCCGGCATCGAGAGATCCATCACGACCACTGTCGGTTGCAGGCCCCGCACCAGCTCGATCGCGGCCTCGCCGTCGCCGGCTTCCCCCACGACCTCGATGTCCGGCTCAGCATCGAGCAGCGAGCGGAGCCCCGCGCGGAGCACCGCGTGGTCGTCCGCCAGCACGACCGTGATCTTTTCAGCCTCATCCATCGATCGGGATCTCCGCGACGATCGTCGTCCCCTGCCCGGGAGCGCTGCGGATCTCCAGGACGCCGCCGATCAGCGCCAGCCGCTCCGCCATGCCGAACAGGCCGATGCCCCGCTCGCCCAGCGAGTTCAACGCCGGTGCGAAGCCCGCGCCATCATCTTCGACCGTCAGCCTCAGGACGTGATCGTTCCGAGCGGCGCTGACACGCGCCGTCGCCGCGTGCGCGTGCCGGGCGACGTTGGTCATCGCCTCCTGGAAGACGCGATATAGCACGATCTCGGAGTCACCGGGTATCCGCGCCTCCAGCGCTTCGACGTCCAGCCGGACCTTCGTGGGCGTGACCGTCTCGAACTCCGCCACCGACGACCGCACCGCCGCCGCCAGCCCGAGGTCGTCGAGCACAGACGGTCGCAGCCTCCACGCCAGGCTGCGCATGCCGTCGAGCGCGGCGGATAGCTGGCCGCGGAGCGGCGGCAGCTTCTCCCGGACCTCCTCAAGCGAACCCAGCGTCTCGAGGCGTTTCAGTCCAAGAAGGATGCTCGTGAGGTTCTGGCCCGCGTCGTCGTGGAGTTCTCTGGAGAGCCTGCGGCGTTCGTCCTCCTGCGCCGCGATCACCCGCGACGACATCTCGGTCAGCTTCGCCTGCTTCTCCACGAGTTGATCCGCCATGTGGTTGAAGGCCAGCGTCAGGCGCGTGAGCTGCGCGTCCGTGAACGGATACTGGCGCGCGCGCGCCGCGGCGTTGCCTTCGCCGAACGCGACGATGCTCCTCTCCAGTTCCTCCACCGGGCGCAGCACGGCCCGCGTCAGCGCGAAGACGATCACCAGCGTGACGACGAGTCCCCCCGTCACCAGCGGGATCGCTACATTCCAGTGCGGCCCACTGTGGGGCGCCGCGATGTGCTCCGTCGTCACCCAGAACGCGAACACGGCCATCGCCGCGGTAGCGATCGTGCTGACGGCGACGAGCCGGTACAGCAGCGACATCCCTTGCAGGTAACGCATGCGCCTCTCCTGTTCCGGATTGTATCCGGTCGGCGGGGCGCCCCTATGCGGGGCAAAACCCCGCAGGGAGAAACCAACGCTGCCCGGCAGACGTGGCCGCGGCTTTGCGCGATGATCCAGGTGACGATGCTCGCGGTGCCGGTGCCGTCCCGGACAGCCGAGCCGGTGCTCGGGACGGCATGCACATCGCAACGAGAAGGAGGCGCCATGCCAACGGTACGAGTCATCTCGGCCCTGGGTTGCCAGCCTTGCGAGCGCGTCAGGGTCCGCCTTCAGGAGCTCCAGACGCGCCACACGGATCTGCAGGTGATGGCCATCGACATGCTCACGGACGACGGCATCGCGCTGGCCGCGCGCCATCGCGTCTGGACGCTCCCGACGCTGATCATCGACGATACGATCGTGGCGGAGGGTGATGTCGAGTTGACCGACCTCGAGGCCGCGCTCGGGTTCGTGCCTAGGGGGAACTGAAGGGCGAACGGCACGTGGCGGTGACGCCGAAGGGCTCTACTCCGGGGCAAGCGCAGGCCGAAGGTGTGAATGAGAGCGGCGTGGAGGGGTGATGAAGAAGCTACGAACATCGAGTAACAAAGGCTCCCGGACCATCCTGATCGGGATTGCCGCGGGGAGCGCCCTCGCGCTTGGTTTCATACTGGCGCTGGACTTCCTCGGACGCGGCGGCGGCGGTGCGGAGCACGAGGCCGTTGTCACGCAGGCGCCCGATGCCCACCCAACGCCCGCCAGCACCGGCGGCCCCGACCTGAACTTCACCACCACCTCCGTCGATCTGGGCCTCGTGCCGCTCGGGAAGGAAGTGGGTTACGCGTTCTCCTACGCGAACACCGGCGCGAAGACGTTGCGGATCGAAGACGTCAACGTGCGCGCCGTGCGAGGGTGTTGACCATTCACACCGGTCGTCGGTGCGACGACCCTGGAGCCCGGAGAGAAGAGCACGTTGTCGTTCACGACCCACATGATGGCCGGCATGGATGGCCCGCACCTGTTCGAGATCACCATCAAGTCGAACGACGCCGACCGCCCAGTCACCGTACTGGAGGTGAAGGGCGACTTCGAACCGGTCGAAGAAGGGACGCGGCCATGACCGAAACCAGCCGCCGGCGCGGCGTCATCCGTTGGCTCGCAGCGAGCATGGCGCTGCTTGCCGTCTTGGGCGCGGTCGCGACTGCCGCCGTATGGACGGCGGCCGCGGGTGGTTCCGGCGGGACTAACGTGGACCTCAGCGGCATGCCGGACATGCCGTCGGAGACGCGTCACGCCTACGAAGCCGCACCATCGCACCGAGACCTGTTCGCGCATCTGCCGTGCTACTGCGGCTGCACGCTGCTGAAGGAGCCGCACGCCAGCCTCGACCGCTGCTTCCTCCTGCCCGACGGCTCGCTCGAGGCGCACGCCTCCGGCTGCAGGATCTGCACGGACATCGCGATCGACGCGCTGGCGATGGAGGCGGACGGGCTCGTTCACACCACGATCCGCGCCCTCATCGACCTGAAGTACGCCCGCGCGGGACCGCCGACCGATACGCCCCTGCCGTGACGCCGCTGCGCCGCGACGCGTCTGGCACCGCCACCACAAGCCCCTTACTGCCGATATGATGCGCCCGTGAGAACCGGCCTCCCTGCTTCGGACACGGGGAACGTGCCAGGATGATCATCATCACCGGCTGCATCGTCGCGCGCTCAGACACCATCGAGCAGTTGCGCCGGCTCAGCCTCGAGCACGTGCATCGTTCGCGGTCGGAGCCAGGGTGCCTGTCCCATGACGTGCACGCCGATCTCGAGAACGGGCTGCGCCTCGTGTTCTTGGAAACGTGGCGCGATCGTGACGCCGTCGCGCTGCATTTCGCAGTGCCCACATCAAGAGAATTCGTGAAGGCGGCGCGGGAACTTGCCGCCGAGCCGCCGGTGATCCGCATCTATACGGCGGAAGCAGTCGCGATGTAACAGCGTGCTGAACCACCCGACGGCCGCGGCATCCGTAGCCGCCGCAGCCAACTCTTTGAAGCAGCATTGCCGGCCGCGTTACAGTCACGAGTTTGGTCGGCACTTTTCGATATCTCGAGCGGCGCAACAGCCGCCCGCCAGGTTCCACCGCACCCCGCGATGTGACACGCGGTCGCGTCCATGCGGAGCGTACGGCGCGCCGGGTGCGAACTCCAACAGGCGACGTCACCGGATGCCCGCCGGCCTACCTTGCGCGACCCGGATCTGGCAGGGTGCGAAGGAACGCGACAGCGACGTCACACGCACCCGCAACAGGAATCCGTCTCAAGCTGCGCCACGCGGCTGAAGGGCCCGCGCTACCCTAACAGGCGCGTACTCAGCAAGCCGCTACGCCTGCAGCGACTCCGCCAGGCGATCGATCGTCGGCCTGAGGATCATCGTGTACGTATCGGCGATCGCCGTCTCGCGGTGCTCGCGCTGAGCGCGAAGGCGATTCGGATCCTTGACCACTGCCATGAACGCCGCCCTGCTCGGGAACGCGTTGAAGCGCACCTGGTCCCACGACCGGCCGTCGCCGACGATCGTGCCTTCGACGCTGAACCAGCCCGATAGCCGCACGCCATGGGGCAGCGCGACCTGGCCCGCCGCCGCCGTGTAGCTCGTCATCTCTCCGATGCCGTGCCCCGCGACGAAACGCAGCACGTGGATGACGACGACCGGTCCGTCCTCGCTCGTCGCGGGGTACGGCACATCCGTCAGCTTCGGTGCGTCGGCCGGGAGCTCGGGCATCGCCATCGGCTGGCAACTCATCACGATGGTTTGTTCCATGCCGGCGTCCTTGTGGACGTGCTTGCTCTTGAAATCGTCGCGCTGCTGCATCTCGAAGAACTTGCGACGGCTTGGGTAGCGGACGACGCCGACGCGGTCCCACTTCGGTGCGGCGCCGAGCAACTGCGTGTCGACGTCGGCCGCGAATACTACCCGTGCGCCAATCGCCGCGAGCGACGCTATGGGCGTGTACTCATCGTCGGCCTCGCGCCCGCTTCTCGTTTCGGATCGACCGTCCGCGTAGTCCGCGACATCCCGGTACTTCATGAGGTTGACGGCCCAGAACGGACCGTCGTCTTCCGGCGGGAGCTGAAGCCAGCGCCCCATCATCTCCTTGTCAATCCGGCCGTACCGGATCGCGCTTCGCTGCCCTTCCTCGGTCATCGTGCCTCCTCTGCGCCGGCCAGCCGTGCCCTAGCGGGGCTCGACAAGCTGGTACGTGTTGGAAAGATCGTCCTGAACGACCACCGCCACCGTCCCGGAGCTGAGCACCCGGTACGTGCTGTCCAGCGTGCGGACGCGATATGCCCAGCCGGCAGGGAGCGTGAGGCGGCTGGCGAGATCCGGCAGATCAGCCTCGGTGAGGTCCGCCTGGTTCTGCTGGCTGTACGATTGCATCACGTAGACCTTGCCGTCCGCCGCCGCCAGCTCGTAGATCTCCGCGCCCTTCGCGTACTCGAACGCCGTCTCGCGAGACACGCGCCGCTCGGTGTACGGCGCCAGGTTCGGCGGAACTGGACCGAGGTCCACCGTGGCGCCGAGAAACATCTCGATCGTGCCGAACGTCGTCGTCTGGCGCTCGCCGGCCGGCTTCTTCTCAATCGCGTCCATGAGCCAGTAGCGCGGCCCGTTGAGGAGCGCGGCAAGGACGCCGCGCTCCGCCTTGATCGCGGTGGCATCGAGCGCCTTCCACGCGTCGGCGGGACACTCATTCAGGCCGAAGCTGTTCCACACTTCGGCGTTCAGGTGCCCGTCGATGATGCGCGCCAGCAGCACCTCGCAATACCGCTTGCCGCGGAGCCCCTCGACCCGCGGCCATCCCTCGTCGTTCGTGAGCGTGCCGGCCGCAGTCGCGTCGCGATGCGCCGCCGGATCCGCGCTGCTTGTGGATGAGGTCGCGTTGCACGCCGCGCCGGCGATCAGCGTGACCGCAGCGAGCAGGAGGAACAGTAATCGATGCCGCGAGATCGGCCTCTCGGCGTGCAGGGGCTGGATGCGCAAGGTCGTCACCTTCCTCGATTCCGGCGTCAGGAGCCGCGCTTCACCACCGGCACGCGCTCGGTGTCCCGTGCGACGCGGATCGGCCCGGTGTACACATCGCTCATGCCCGCACTGAACGCCTCGACCTGGGCGGGGGCATTCGTGATCGGCGGGATGATGTGCGTCAGCACCAGCTCGCCCACGTCTGCATCACGAGCAAGCACGGCGATCTCATCCGTCGAGATGTGGTACGAAGGCACGTCCGACAGGAGGCCGGACTCGCGCGTCATGCCGGCGGCTTTCAGCCCGACGATCCGCTGCTCCATCATCGGCAGATTCATCGCCTCACAGACAAGCAGGTCGGCGCCACGCGCGGCCGCCGCGAGCGAATCGCAAAGCGCGGTGTCGCCCGACAGCACGGCCACCCGGCCATCGAAGCTGAACCGGTAGCCGAACGCCGGCTCGGCGGGTGTATGGTCGACCTCGAAGCTCTCGCAGGTCAGCCCGTCGAGGCTCAGGAAGCCCCGCGCCTCCGGTGTTGCAGGGAGCTCCGTCACCTCGACGCGGATGCCGTCAGGGTGGAGCTTGTCGCCATGGTGCGCCGTGCGAAATCCGATGTCCCGCCGCATCGCCAGCAGGAATCCCTCCACCAGGTCCGCCGTACCGTCCGGTCCGAACACGCACAGCGGCGTCTGGGCGCCCGCCGTCCAGCGCAGGAAGAGGAAGTCCGGGAAGTCCGTCATGTGGTCCGTGTGCAGGTGCGTGAACAACGCGGTGTCGATCACGCTCGGACGGATGCCCGAAGGGATAATCTTGCGGGCAGCGCCCCAGCCGCAGTCCACCAGGATGTGCGTGTCGCCCGCGACGATCACGTTGCCCGCTCCGCAGCGGTCCGCGCTTGGCAGCGGGCTGCCGGTCCCCAGCAGCACCACGTCGAATCGCTCGCTCATGCTCGTGCATCCTCCTGCGCCCGCTCCAGGCGCGCGGTGAACTGCGTGTGGTACTGCCACACCAGATGATCGCCTTCTCGCCACCGGCGCACTTCCACGCCGGGCATGCCGCGCGGCCGCAGCACCAGCACGCCGTCCTCGAACGTCGCGGCAACGACAACGCGCGTGGCGAAGTCCGCACCCGCCACGTCGTTCACGCCGTGTTCGTGCGTGCCGTCGGCGCACATGTCGTGGATCACGCCGCCGGCGGTCACCACGACGCGGTCGCCGGCCTGCTCGATGCGTTCGACGTGCTTCCAGATGGGGAGGGCGGCGGGAAGCGGCTGGCCGTTCGCGCGCACATCGACCACGCGCCAGGTGCCGCGCAGGTCGGGCGCACCCTCGGCGAGCGGATCGGTGCATCCCGCCAGGATGGGCGGCGGCATCTGCGCGCCGTAGCCCCCAGCAGGAGTATGAGCCGTCGGGATGTCGCGGACGCTCGTCATTCCACCACCTCGGTCATCGCGAACAACCACTGGCTCTCCAGACCGGCATCGCGGTGCGTGCCGATGATCCAGCCGCACTCAGGCGCGGACGCCCTCAAAGGTCGCCTCGCCGAACGAGCCGATCTCGGCCTTTCCAGAAATCCGGTCGCCATCGACAACGCCGCTGAAGTTGATCTTCATGGCCATCTGGGCCGCGGTGATGACCCACGAGACGTTGTTGCCGTCGACGCGCCCGTCCTCGATCTCAGCAGCGCCCTGGGCGCCCTCCATGGTGCCCGTCAGGCTGTCCCCCGCCGAGGTCAGGGTGAGCGTCGGCGTCTGCGTGCCCATCGGCGTCGTCATCGTCAGTTTCCACGTACCATCCGCCGGCATGTACTGCCTCCCTTTCCGTCATCTGCGTTCGCCTGTGAGAGCACCACCGTAGCATTATGGCACTGCTAGTGTCAATTGATGCGGGGCGCGGCTCAGCGCCGGCGGGCGCCGGCGAGCAGGCCCGTCAGGCCCACCCGCATGACATCGCCGATCTGCTTCGGCGTCTGGCCGTGGCCCTGCCGCAGCAGATCGTACGCCTCGAACGAACAGAGGACCTCAGCAGCGCCGAGGACGGCGTTGCGCTGAATCCGGCCCAGCGATCGCAGCTCATCGGCGAAATGGAGTTCTACCTGCTTGCGAAACAGGCCCGTACTGCGCGCCAGCTCCTCAGCAACCACGGGCTCGAATGGAGCACGTAGCCGCGACACCCTCGCCACGGGCATGATGGCCTCGAAGAGCCGTAGACGCTGCGCGACGAGCCGATCCACGCGCGCCTCCAGCGCGCCCTTACCCAGGTCGCCGACGTCGAACAGGTGGCTGACGCGCGCGAGTTGCCGCTCGATGGCGACGCGATCAAGCCCGTCCAGGTCGTCGAAATATCGGAAGACCGAGCGGCGCGACACGCCGGACCGCGCCGCGATCTCATCCGCACCCGGGCGCAGGTTGCCCTCGGCGAACAGGTCGAGCAGCGCATCGACGACGGCGGTGAGGTTGCGGTCGCGCCACGCGCGGCGGCCGTCAACCGTCGCGTCGGCGGGAACGGCGCCGGCGGCACGAACCGCAGGTCGGGTGCGGGGCCGGGGCTTGCGGCTGCTTGTTGCCATGCCTCATCATGCCGCCCTCACGTCGCCAGCGTCAACCCGTGATGGCACTCATAGTGCCACTTCCCGCGCGAACCGCGCAGGTCAGGCGCGCACACCTGCGCGGCCGCGCCGGTAGACGAACCAGTAGACGATCCCTACCATCACCGCACCGCCGATGACGTTGCCGATCGTCACCGGCAACAGGTTACGCAGGAAGAAATCGCCCCAGGTCAACTGGGAGAGATCGGCCGAGGGCGACAGCGCCGTGACGGCGTCCTCGCGCTTGACCAGGAGGCCCAGCGGGATGAAGTACATGTTCGCGATGCTGTGTTCGAACCCGCTCGCCACGAACGCCGTGATCGGGAACACGATCGCCACGGCCTTGTCGATGTTGCTGCGCGCGCTGTAGCTGAGCCACACCGCGAGACACACCAGGCTGTTGCAGAGCATGCCCAGCGCGATCGCTTCGGTGAACCCCAGGTTCACTTTGCGGTTCGCGATCAGCATCGCGTTCTGCCCCACCTGGTTGTTGTCGAACGCCCACTGGCCGCTGATGTACACGAGCGCAGCGGTCGCCAGCGCGCCGGCGAAGTTCCCGATGAACACCAGCGCCCAGTTCCGCAGCACCATGGGGGCGCTGATCTTTCCGCTCGCCCACGCCATCACGATGAGGTTGTTCCCCGTGAACAGCTCCGCGCCGCCGATGACCACGAGGATCAGTCCCAGGCTAAACGCTATCCCGCCGAGGAATCGTGACGCGCCGTAGCCAAGCCCCGAGTCGGTCGTCACGATCGTGAAGAATCCGGCGCCCAGCGCGATGAACGCGCCTGCGAGGAACGACAGCGCCAGCGTGTTGGCCAGCGGCTGCCGCGCCTTCGCGACGCCGGCGTCCTCCGCCTTCGCCGCCATCTCGGGCGGTAGCAGGGGATCGAAGCGGACGGTCTCCGGAGCGCGCTCTCCGGCGTCCGGCGGGGAAGCTACCATGTCACCGCTCCTCTCAATGCCATAGGAGGAAGATGGCCTGATTGGAACAGCCAGGCCGACGCACGTCAATCGGGGAACCTCCGACCTATCGGGCGGCGAGACCGGCCGGTGCGGCCGGCGGCCGCGGCGCGCTCGACCGGACGCCGCGCCTGCCGGTCCGCTGAGCGCAGGCGCAGTGCTTCCTTGACCATCCGGGACCGCACGGATTGCCCCTCGTCGTACCGCGACCTCATGAACGACTCAACGTACAGTTCGTCTGCCACCATGACGCGCCTCCCTGGCAGCTCCCAGCGCCGTTGGCGGATCGCCGCCCGGGGGGGCCGCTGAGCGCGGCATCGCCAAACCCCCTATCCATTCATCAGCGGCAGCAGCGCAGCGCGGTCGTAGTAGACCTCGTTGCGCTTCATGAGGTCGCCCTCGAGCTGGACGAAGTCCATGCCGTCGATCTCCACCGTTTGTGTTCCGCCCTTCCGGCGCAGCGACGCGTGCCAGAGCGCCGCCGAACCGTCGATGCCGCCGAACCCGAACGGCGCCTGGCGCGTCTCCCAGTGCATCTGCCACGCCGCGAACAGCTTGGTCAGGTAGCGTCTGAGCGCGTCGCGGCCGCGCACTTCTCCGCGCGTGTTCGGGTCGCGATAGGCGGCGTCGGGCGTGTAGCAGGCGACCACGGCTTCGACGTCCTGATCGTTCCACGCGCTCAAGAATCGTTCCGCGAGGTCGATGTGCCTGCGCTCTTGCTCGGTCAGCACTCGTTCGGTCATCACGTGCTCCTTTCGACGATGCAGCGTGGCTACGCCGCACCGCGTAGCGTCGCGCGCATCAGGTTCCACTTCCTGTGAGCCAGCCCATTTCATGGTTCTCTCCTCTCCTGCCGGATCGCGAACCGGTGCCGGCACGCCTCTCCCGCCGCCAGCGCGCACGGCCTCGCCGGCAACTCCTCCGCCAGCGGCAGCCCCCACGCGTCGTGCCATCCCTGGAGGCGCTCAAAGACCGCACATTCATACGTGGCGGCGATGCCCGCCCGCACAATGTTCTCGTGGACGAAGCAGCGCCGGAAGGTCACGTCGTACGAGTCGTCTGCAACGGCGCCCACATCCGCCTCCATCAGCGACGCCGGTACGTACAGGGCCCGCCCGGCCTCGTACAGTGCCAGCGCCTCGGCAATGCCGCCCACGCTCTCGACGTCCAGCGCCCGCATTAGGCGCCGCATCTCCGTCTGACCGAGCGCGCGCACGTTCCTCCTGTTCAGGCGGTTGGCCGCCTCCATGCCGAATTCGCCGGCGACGGCGGCGAACCAGCGCGCGTCGTGCCACATCCAGCAACGGCGCAGCAGATCCTTCTCCGTCTCAGCATCCAGCGTCAGTTCCCTGGTTGTCATCGTCATTCTCCCTCGCCACAAAGCAACGAGCCCGGTCGTGCGCATGGCATCGACCAGGCTCTGGATTCATGACCTCTGGCCTCGTCAGCGGCGGCGGCGCATCGCCGGTCCGTCGCGTGCCCTCCGTCTTGCGGCAGTGCCCGGGAGGTCGGTGGTGTCGTGCCGGTTCATGCGGGTTCGATCCGGTACACGGGATAGCGTTCAGCGATCGCCTCGAATTCGGCCAGTGGCGCGCCGACGGGAAGCGGAAAGTGCGTGCGGCCGCTCGTCGCGATCCGGACGTACTCGCGGAGAATGGGCGCCCGCTCCGCCGGGGGCACGGGCACGAGGTGCACGCGGCGCCTGCGTCCCTGGCGGATGATGGCATCGCCGTTCGCCGCCTCGACGTTCTTCACCCACTCGGACTGCGTGCCGAGCATCGACACGAGGTAGCGCTTGCCCTCCACGTTGGCGATCACGACAGGAATCGAGCGGACCCGGCCGGAGACGCGGCCACGGACTTCTAGGGCGGCCTGGATCTTCGGCGGCAGCCCGAGGCCGGACCACCAGGCCATGGACCGGTTGACCCAGCGGCCCAGGCGCGTCGGGCGCCAGCCGCGGTAGAACAGCCGCATGTATGCGCTGCGCTCCGCAGGATCGGTATGCGCTTCTTTGTGAGCCATCGTCGTCATCCTTCGCGACAGAGCTACGAGCCCGGTCGCGCACATGGCCTCGTCAGCAGCGACGACGTATCGCCGATGCATCACGAGCGTGGCCCGGTCGCTGCGTCGCCTCCCACGGGATTCGATGCACGCGCTTGCAGCGGCGGCAGAGGATCTCTACGCCGGCGGACGTGACCTTCGCGACGAGGTTGCCGCACGCGCAGCGTTCTTCAGCCGCCTGAGCTGTCGGTGGCATCGGCGATCTCACCGCTCTCCCTCCTGATGGATTTCAGATAGAGCCGGCCCCAGTGCTCCACCTTGCTGCGGTCGAGTTCCTCATCGAGCCCCAGCAGGTTGACCAGGTCGAATGTCAGCCCGATGGACATGAAGTGCCACGCAGCGACGCGCGTGTCGACGCCGGCGCTCACCAGCCCCTGCCCCTTGCCGCGTTCGAGGTTCTCTTGCAGCAGGTCCACGAGCGAGGTGAAGTTCTCCTTGAGCACGGCCTGGGTCTCCGGGTCATCGGACTCGCAGAGCGCCTGAAACCACAGCTTCATCACCGGCGCGTGACTCTGGACGTGGTCGTAGTACCCCAGTCCGAACGACCACACCGCCTCCAGCGGGTCCTCGGCGCTCCCTGATATGCGCTTGAAGATGCCGGACAGGCGCGGCCCCGCGCTCCGCAGCGTGCTCAGGAAGAGCGCCTTCTTGCTCGGAAAGTAGCGGTAGAGCGCCGGCGCCGAAACGCCTCCGGCCCGCGCCAGCGCGGTCGTATCCGCCCCCGCGTAGCCACAGGCAGCGAACACGCCTGCGGCGCCATCGAGGATCAGCCGCTTCCGATCTGCCGCCCGCCGTTTCGGTGCGCGCTCGCTCACAACGCCTCCGAAGATAGTGAACACTTCTTCACTATTCTAGCCGGGCGTCGGCCGAGCCCTGGTAGGGCCATTCGGCCCCTTCCTTGGCTCAGCGCGCCGCGAGGGTCATCGGAAATGGCCGAGAAGCCGGTCTCTGGGACGTCCTCAATACCGCCCGGGGCGGAGATAGAAGGAGCGCGGGTCGAGATGCCGCAGCAGTCGCAGCTCCTCTTCGCCCGGGCGCGCGCACTCGGCGATGTTCTCGGCGATACGCAGCGGCCACGGGATGAGCGCCTGCACCACGTCCGCGCCCACGTCCGGGAATGTCTTCACCAGCTGCATCTCGCACGTCCCGGTCTCGCCACCATCCGCCGTATCGAACGCGAACACGCCCATCGTGCTGATCACGAGGTTCCGACCCTGCGGATCCAGCCCTGCAGCGCGGCGCGCGCCCGCGCCATCGATGTACCCCGGGCTCGCCAGGAACGACACGCGTTCGACGAAGCGGCGCGGCTCCAGTGACATGATGGTGATGACGCGCGGCGCCAGGCACGCGGCATCGGTATTGCCGCCCGTGCCCGGAAAGCGCGCATCCGGCGCGGCCGGATCGCCGATCAGCAGCGTGTTGAGGTTCCCGTGTCGGTCGATTTCCGCGCCCGTCAGCACCGCCACGTCGATGCGCCCGCCCATCAGCCACGCGCCCAGCGCATCGACCATGTCGCCCGCGTACGCGGCGCAGCGATCGAGAATCGGGTCGCCGATTCCGGACGGCGCGTGGTCGACTTCAGCCAGCGGCGGATCCCAGTCGCCGACGCCGACCTCCGTGCTGTAGATCAAGCCGGGGTCGTGCGCGAACTTCGCGAGCGCCGTCGCCAGCATCGGCAGCCCCATGCCCACGAATGCGTTGCCGGAACCGGCGATCTCACGCGCCGCCTGCACCACCATCATCTCCGCGAGCGAGTACTCGCCGATCACTGCGCGGCCCTCCAGCCGTAACGGATCGGCCGCTCCGGCTCCCACGTGCGGTCGGCGCGCAGCGCGTCCAGCGCGCCCGCACCGTAGCGCTCCTCGAACATCCGCAGGAACGCATCGTGGTCCGCGCAGCCGTCGATCCAGCGCTGCACCTGCTCGCCGAAGCCCGCCTCGCTCCGCAAGCCGACGAGGTAGTCGACCTGTAGCTTCGCCGACGTGCCGTAATACCCCGGCAGCGCCCACGGCAGCGCGCCGAACGGCATGTGCACCACCGCGTCCACCATGAAGCCAGGCACGGTCACGCGGTGCGGGTCCGACCGCAGCACGCTCGCCGGCACGATCTCGTCGGCGGAGATGATGATCCGCTTCGATGCCCACAGCCCCCAGCGCACCTCGCCGTGGCCGCCCCAGAAGGCCGCGTTGCCTTCCTCATCGGCCCACTGCACGTGCACGCAACTGACGTCCGGACGAAGCGCCGGCAGCGCGACGACCTTTTCGCCGCCGAAGGGCGATTCCATCAGCCGCAGCTTGTCCTGGCCGAGGAACCCGTTCGGCTGCGGATAGAACGCGTCCGACACGTAGTCACTGCCGAGCATGGCGCGCGTCGGGATGAACGGGATGCCGAGCGCGCCCGCCATGAACATCATCGCGATCGACTGGTTGGTGTAGTCCTCGATCTTCCACTCGCCCGCCGCCAGCCGTTCGCGAAACCACGGCGACAGCCCGCCCAGCGCGTACGCGGTGATGATGCGATCAGCGCACCCGAGGAGCGGTAGCAAGATCGACCCGACGGTCGCCACCACGGCGAGGCGCTGCTTGCGCTGACGCGCGATCTCCCACTCGAGCGCGTTCGCCCACGATGTGTACCCCAGGAACACGCTGTCGCCGTCGTGGACGAACCGCTCGACCGCCTCACGGGCGGACATGAGCTTGCTGGCGCGCGGCCGCCGCTCCGGCGCGGGTGGCAGCGTCAGGCTCATCGCGCGATCACCACGCCGCGATACACCGCCGGCTGCCCGGCGCGGTTCAACACGTCGAAGAATATCTCCCGCCCGCCGCCCGCCGCGCGGTCTTCGAGGCAGCGCACGGTGATGTGTTCGCCGGGGATCACCATCGCGCGGAACTGCCCGGCCAGCCGCGCGACGCGCTCGGGGTCGCCGCCCAGGCAGCGGTCCACGACCTCGCGCAGGCCGATCGTCAGCGTCGCGCTCCCATGCAGGATGATGTCAGGCAGGCCCGCTGCTTGCGCCACGCCGCGCTCGGTGTGGATTGGGTTCCAGATGTCGGCGCACTCCGTGTAGACATGCGCGGCCTGCGGCGCGATCGCGATCTCCGAGGCCCACACCGGCTCCCCGGCAACGGCCGACGCCTCGGGCAGCGGCACGAGCGGCGCGATCTCGCGGTCCGGCCCGCTCGTGCGCGCCGTGCGGATGATGCCGCCCGTGTCCATCACAGCCACCGCCTCGCCCAGCGCGTCGCGCATCGTCACGCGCTGCACGACCAGCACGCCCGGCGCGATCTGCCGCACGGCGATCGTCTGCCCCTGCGCCGTGATCGCATCGCCCTGCCGGAACGCGCGCACGTAGCGGATGTCGGCCCACGCGTGCACGCCCATCCTGACCGTCTCCGGATCCTGCGTGTCGCCCGGCATGTGGCGACTGTTCCACTGAAACGTGAACGCCATGCCGGGGTGGCCGATCAGACCGCCGGCGCGCGTGTCGTCGAAGTAGCACGGGTTCGCGTCGCCAACCCCGGCGGCGAATGCGTTGATCAGCCGCGGCGTCAACTCCCACGTCCGGGCGATCGTCCACCGCCCCACCGCACCCGTGTCAACGACGCCCGCGGTCAAGTGATCCTCCTCGTCATGCGGCGCAACAATAGCAGCCACCGCCGGTCCGAGACATTTGTGATCGCGACGAGCGCCCTATTGCCATCACAGGTCGTCGAACTTGCCGTGACGCCCCTTGCCTGAAGCGAACCGCCGCGCGCCCTCAACCGTCTCGCCCGAGCGGATCACGTCCAGCCCAAGGCGCGTCTCGTTGGCCAGCGCCTCGCGCAGCGGCAGGTTCCACTGCTCGTACGAAGACAGCCGGTCCGAGCGCATGCAGAGCTGCGGGAACGCCGCCACCTCATGCGCCAGCCGCACGGCCGCATCGCGTGCCTGGCCCGGTTCGACGAGCCGGTTCGCCAGCCCCATCATCAGCGCCTCGTCGCCCGACACGCCGCGCCCCGTCAGGATCATGTCCAGCGCGTGGCTGTGTCCGATGAGCCTCGGCAGCCTGACGGTGCCGCCATCAACCAGCGGCACGCCCCAACGGCGGCAGTACACCCCGAACACCGCGTCGCGTGCCGCGACCCGCAGGTCGCACCACAGCGACAGTTCGAGCCCGCCCGCAACCGCGTACCCCTCGACGGCCGCTATCACCGGCTTCGAGAGCAGCATGAACGTCGGTCCCATCGGCCCGTCGCCGTCCGCGCTCACGCGGTTCGCGCCGCTCACCGAGGCCACGGCCTTCAGGTCCGCGCCCGCGCAGAACGTGCCCTGTGCTCCGGTGAGGACCGCCGCTTTCAACGCGTCATCGGCATCGAACGCGCGGAACGCCGCCGCCAGTTCCGCCGCCGTCGCCGCATCGACCGCGTTGCGGACCTCCGGGCGGTCGATCGTCACGATGCATACGTCGCCATCGATGGTCGTGCGCACTGCCATGTCTCACTCCTCCATGAACGTGCGTGATCCTCGCCCACCCGCGCACTGAACGCAATGCCTGGCGGTCGCCCATCGGGCCGCGGCTCATCTCACCGGCTGGCTTGCCAGGGATCCCAGTCGCCGTCATCGGCCGGCACGAGCTTCGCGGGGTCGCCGAACACGCTCCCTTGCTCGACCTCCCGCATCAGGTCGCGGCCGAGCACCGCGCCCGCCGTGCCCACGCCGCCGCGCATCGAACCGACGATTCCCGGCCCCGAGCTTGTGCTGGCGCCCGTCAGGTAAAGCCCCGCGATCTCCGTGGCCGGCGCCGGGCGATTCGGCCCCACCTGGTCCAGCGCCAGGTCGATGCCGTACGACGTACCGTCCGTCGAAAGCGTGAAGCGCTCCTGCGTCACCGGCGTCGCCGCTTCCTTCCAGACGATGTGCTCCCGGATCCCCGGCAGCACCTGCTCCGCAGCATCGATCAGCGCGTCCGTCAGCCGGTCCTTATTCGACCGGTAGTCCCGGTCCCGGTGGTACTTCTCGCCGGCAGCCGGCCCCTCGTGCACGCGCCACACGTCGTAATCAGCGGGCACCCACGTCATGATCTCGATGCTCGAGTGCCCGGGCGGTGCGATGCGCGTCGTGCCGGGGTCCTTCACCGTCGCGGCCGTGATGAACAACGGCGGCGACTCCGGCAGCTTCCCGGCGTAGCACGCCTGATACGTCCCCTCGACGTCGAATGTCCCGCTGTACCAGAAATTCGTGTTCGGCATGCGCTCGCGCA
>Ga0209726_10000150_pt1 | contig 142998 bp, 140 predicted proteins | sample Subgrocontami54m_FD_187453 | JGI IMG/M metagenome (GOLD analysis project Ga0209726, IMG submission 187453) | Subsurface groundwater microbial communities from S. Glens Falls, New York, USA - GMW46 contaminated, 5.4 m (SPAdes) (version 3) | ecosystem: Environmental > Aquatic > Deep subsurface...
TTCGGCGTCGTAGGCTTTGACCGTATAAACGTAGGTCGTGCCGGCCGCCAGGCCCGTATGGCTGAACGACGTGCCGGTCACGTCCCCGATCTGGGTGCTCCCGCTATAGACCTTGTAACCGGTCACGCCGACATTGTCGGTCGCCGTGGTCCAGGCGAGGGACGCGGCGGTCCCGGACAGGGTCGCCGAAAGAGCCGCGGGCGCCGAAGGCGGCGTGCTGTCCACGCTGCTCGGGATCGTCACGCTCACAACGGTGCTTTCGGCCGACTGGTGGCCCGCGGCGTCCTGCGCGAGTACGGAATACGAGTAGGTCAGGCCCACGGCGACCGCCGAATCCGTATAGGTCAGGGCGGCGGTGGTCCCGAGCTCGACGCCGTTGCGCTTCACCCGGTAGAGCGCCACGCCGACGTCATCGGTGGAAGCGTTCCACGTCACGGTGACCTGGGAGCTCGTCGCGGCGGTCGCGACGTTGGCCGGTATGCTCGGAGGCTCGCTGTCCTGGGGCGTGCCCGACGGCACCGTCGCGTTTACGGCGTTGCTCACCGCCGAGACGTTGGCCGCCGCGTCGACGGCTTTGACCGTGTAGCTGTAGGTCGCGCCGGCCGTGACGGCGGTATCGGCGTAAGAGACCGCGGCCGAAGTGCCGACTTGGCTGCCGTCGCGATAGATCCGGTATCCGGTCACGCCGACGTTATCGGTCGAGGCGTTCCAGGCCAGGTCCACACGGCCCGTCGCCGGGGTCGCCGCCAGGCCCGTCGGCGCGGTCGGCGCCACGGTATCGGACACGGGTGCGCCGAACTCGAGCTTGTAGACGGAGCCCGCGAAGCGTGACATATAAAGGGTTTGGCCGTCCGGCGTGAACGTCATCGCGGAAGCGCCCGCGCCTTCGGGTAGGTTGCCGGTGATATCCGTCCATGTCGCGCCGGCATCCTCGGAAAGGTGGATCTTACCCGAGGAAGCGTTGCCCCATAAAAGAGTGCTGACCACCACACGGCGCGGGTTCGAGGGGTCGATCGCGACCGCCTCGCAGGTGCCGGTCGCGCCGAATTTCTTCACGAGGCGCCAGTTGCCGCCGCCGACGGTGGACGAATACAGCGAGGGTCCGCCGGTATCGGTGCCCGCGTACACGGTGCCGTCCGGACCGACCGCCACGTCGAACACGTAATAGCTCGATGTCATGACCTTCGACCACGTCTGGCCGGAATCCTGCGAACGGTACACGCCGCCGCCGCCACCGATCGTGCCCCAATACAGGCGATTGGGCGCGGTCGGGTCCACCGCCAGGCCGTTGTAGATGCGCAGCGACGCCGGCTGGCCCGCCGAACGCGTCCAGTTGTAACCTCCGTCATTGGAAATGAAGAAACCGCCGCCCTGGTTGCCGTCGATGCCCAGGTAAATACGGGACGGGTTGGAGGGGTCTTGAGCGAGCGCGCGCGGGTAACCCTTGTCCCAGACCGTTTCATAAAGCGGGTAAGTGGTCGGCAGGCCGTTGCGGTTCTTGGTGAACGTCAGTCCCCCGTCCTCGCTGACGAGGATCTGGTTGTAACTGTAATTCCAGGGGCTCGACGTCGCGACGATGTGATTGCCGGAAGGTCCCGAGGCGACGACCCGCCAGACATGGCCCTTGGCGGTCTCGTCAGAGCTGACCTTCGGAGAAAGCGCCCGGTAGGTCCGGCCGCCGTCGGTGGACTGCACCAGCCCGTTGTCCATCGTGCCGACGAGAAGCGACCCGTTCGGGGAGACCACGACGTCGCTGCCGATCGTATTGGGGAGGTCCCGGATGATCTCGCCCCAGGACTGTCCGCTGTTGGTCGTGCGCCAGACGCCCCAGAAATCCGTGAGATAGAAGGTGTCGGCCTGGAACGGATCGATCGCGACGGACAACGGCCAGCCGAAACCGGTGGCCCAGACGCGCGTGGGATTGGCGCCCACGTCGTGCGTGAGATTGCGCTCGACGTTCGCCCACGTGGAACCGCCGTTCGTGCTCAGATAAGCCGAACCGTTCCAGTTGTCGCGCCAGCCGATCAGGATCCGCGTGTTGCCGGACGTGTCGGTCGCGACGGAAAAGCGGTAGATATACCCCGCGGACGCCGTGACCGCGTTCGTGTAGTTCCAGGTCGTGCCGAAATCGCTCGTATAGGCGATCTTGTTGCCGTAGGCGCAGTAGACCGTCTCGGTGAAACCGTGGCCGACGATGTCGACGACCTTGTTCCCCGCCATGTCGATCGTCGCCCATGTATTCTGCGAGCGGTTGTAACGGCGCAGGCCGCCCGTCGCGCCGGCGAAAAGATAGTTGCCGTCCCGGGAAAGATACAGCGCGGAGATCGGTGTCTGCGTGCCGAACGGATACTGCACGCCCCCCACGAAGGACCAGGTCGCCCCGGCGTCGGTGCTGACGCGTATCTGGCCCAACTTATCGGCCACATAAAGTCTGTTGGGATCGAGCCGGTCGACCACGATCACTTTGTAATTGTCCGGACGTTTGAACGTGATCACGTTCCGGGTCGAAGACAGCTCCGCCCAAGTGGCGCCGGCATCGGCCGAGCGGTGGACGCTTACCGCGGTCGCCGCGTAGAGAACGTTCGGATCGGAATTGGACACCGCGATCGTGGGGATCAGGAGGTTCCTGAGGCCCGTCGTGCGCGGCGCCCAGACCGTCCCGCGGTCGGAGGTCGAGAAAACCCCCGCCACGTCCGAAGCGATATAGAGCCGGCCGTTGACATTGGGGTCGGGAACGATCTGCGGGAACGCGCCTCCGGCGGACCAACCGGCGAACTGCCAGGTGATCGCGGCAAGCGCGGAGAACGTTCCGGAAGGAATAAGGAGTGCGGACGACAGTATAAAGAAGAGTGAAACGCCCAGCCGAAGTGGCTTAACCATCACGGTATCCTCCAGAGAGCTTTTCGGAGGCTTTTTGTTAAAAGCCTTCGTCGAATGAACTGCTAGCTAACTGGCGGATTGACGTGCAGAATATATTATATGAAGGGCGTTTCACTAATAAATCTATCAATCCGTTAGTGGAAATATACATGATTGATTTCCTATTGTCAAACCTATCAATAAATATAAATAAATTACTAATACTTAACATTACTCTTGAAAGATCAAGGACTTAGTAAAGACCGCGCGAAGCACCCATGTCCTTTTCTTTTATACTCGCACGAACGGGCCGAGCGCGCAAGGGTCAGTTGATCCGCCGCGGAAGGCGTAAACGCCAGATGCCTCCGCCGTATTGAATGGCGTAAAGCATCTCGTTCCTGGGATCGAAAGCCAGCGCGGCCACGCCCGAACTCGCCGGCAGGTCACCGGTCACGTCCCGCCAGGTCACCCCGTCGTCCGAACTGATCCGGATCCCTCTGCCGGCATGACCGTGCCAGCGCACGACGCCGAACGCCAGACCGCGCGGGGCGCCGGGCAGAAAGCACAGCGCTTCGGCGGCTCCGCTCGAGCCTTCCTCACGGTAGAGCGCCTGCCAAGTGCGGCCCGCGTCATTCGACTTGAAAACAGCCGGGCCATCCGCATCGCCGGCGGTATAGACCGTCCCGTCGGGGGCGACCAGAAGATCAAAAATACGCTTCATCCCCTCCCACCGCCGTTCCCATGTCCGGCCCGCGTCCTCCGAGACATAAAGACCCCCGGCCTCATCGTCATGCGCGCCCCAATACAGCCGCGCGGGCCGTGACGGGTCCACCGCGAGCGCGTTGTAGACTTTGCGGCAGGCCGGCTGACCGGCCGATGCTCTCCAGGTCTCTCCGGCATCATCAGAAACATAGAGTCCGCCGTCGTCATCCCCGTCAATACCCAGGTAGACCCGCCGGGGATCGGATGGATCGAGCGCGATCGCCTTAGGGTACCCTTTCGGCCAGACCGTGTTCCGCGAAGGCTTCGAGGCGGGCAAACCCGCCTTGGAAGAGCGAAAGGTCTGTCCGCCGTCGTCGCTCCAAGCCGCTTGGCTGGCGCCGGCATTCCACGGCGTGGATGTGATCAGGACCCTCCCTCCGGCCGGAAGGACGACCCGCCAGACGTGCCCGTTCACGTCGTCGCGATAACCCGCCTTCGGGAAAAGAGGCTCCCACTTCCCGGCGGACGCCCGCAGGCGCAGCAGGCCCGTGTCCATCAAAGCCGCGTAGACGTCGCCTTCCGCGGAAACGGCGATGTCCGACCCGACGGTGTTCGCCGTGCCGTGTATCTTCTCGTTCCAGGAGCGGCCGCCGTCGTCGCTGCGCCAGACCCCCCACCAATCGGTACGCAGCAGGATATCCGGGCGAAAAGGGTCGGCCTCGATCGCGTTCACGCGACTGCGCGCTCCGGCCCAAGCACGCGTGGGATCGGCCTCGCGGTCGGGATTCATCCGGGTCCGGCCCGTATTCCACGAGACGCCCCCGTCGCGGCTCGAGGTGACGTCGCCGTCCCACCCTCCGCTGAAAGCGGCCCACAAAAGACCGTCCGGAGAAACCGTGACCCGCTCGAAACGTCCTTCGGGCGCTTCGGAGAGAACGTTCCAGTTCCGGCCGTCGTCACGCGAAATCCGTAGCGATCCGCCGCAGACGGCGATCCACTCTCCGGAAGGTCCGGCGATCAGGTCCGACACCTCTCCGGACAGACCGGGGGATCTTTCCCAGCGGCCTCCGGCGAAGCGGGCCAAACCGCCGCGCGATCCGGCCCAAAGCGATGAGCCGTCCGCCGACCACCGCAGGACCGTGACCGCCGAAGTCCCCAGAGGCCGCGCTTCGCCTCCGAACACCTGCCAGGTCGCGCCGGCGTCGGACGACCCGTACACGTCGCCTTGAGCGCCGCCCGCGGCGATCACGCCGGCGTCGGACCGCGAAAGCGCGATCGCGCGATGGCTTTCGGGCCGAACGAAGACCAGCTCCGCGGCGGGACCGCCGCACACCTGCCAGGACCGGCCACCGTCCTCCGAGCGGTAAAGACCCTTGCCCGTGCCGGCGAACACGAGATCTTTGGAGGCGGGCGAAGCGGCCAGACAGGGAACGATCAGATTGTCGAGGCCGCGGCTGGAAAGCGTCCAGTGGTCGCCCCGGTCGGTGCTCGTCCAGACCCCCGCGACGTCCGAGGCCAGATACACCTTTCCGCGAACGTGCGGGTCGAACTCGACGTCCGGGTAACATCCCGCGCCGTACCAGCCGGCGTACTCCCAACCCGAGGCCAGAGCCGGAGACATAGCCGTCAAAAGAAGTGACGCAGCCGCGAACACCACGGCGCAGCCGGTCACGGACCGCCACCCACGGCGGCGGGACGTGCGAGCTTTTGCTTCAGGACGAGATAGAAAAAAACAGGGTCGTCGAGAAGATAGCGCTTCCAGAGGCGTTTCGGTTCCATGAAAAGCCTCCAGGACCACTCGAGTCCCGCGCGCTGCATCCACGCGGGCGCGCGCTTGACCATGCCGGCGACGAACTCGAAGCTCACCCCCACTCCGATGGAAACGGGAGCGCCGTACTCGTCCTGGTGCCGGTGGATCCACAGTTCCTGCTTCGGTGAACCCAGACCCACGAAAACGATCCGCGCGCCCGACGAACGGATGGCTTCGACGAGACGCCGGTTCTCCTCGGGCTTTTTGTCAAAACCGACGGCGGGGCATTCGGTCCCCACGACCCGTAGGCCCGGGTAGCGCGCGGTCAACACCTCGGCCGCGCGTGCGGCCGCGCCCGGGCGGCCGCCCAGGAAGAAGACGGGCCAGCCCTTGCCGGCCGCTAACCGGCAGAGCTCCGGGAAAAGATCGGAGCCCGAGACTTTCGCCTTGAGCGGCGTGCCGAGGAACCGGGCGGCCCAAAGGAGCGGCACCCCGTCCGCCAGGACCAGGCGCGCGGCCCGGTAGGTTTCCGCGAAGACCGGATCCTTCTCGAGACGGACCAGATGATCCACGTTCGGCGTGATAACAAGGGATGGATGCCCTTCGTTCACGAGCGCTTCCACCCGCGTGAGCGTTTCCGACAGGGTCACGTTGTCCACCATCGCGCCGAGCACGCGTACGCGTTCCGGCGACGGCACGCTCCGGCCGCCCGCGGCCGAAAGGAATCCTCCGCCCCAGGCCAGAAGCCCCGGCACGAATTGGGGCAGACTGCGCAGATAGAGCGCCGCCCAGCGCCCGCCGCCCGCCGGGAGCACGCGCCAGGTGATCCGCGCGAACTTCAGCGCCAGGATCAGCGGCACGAGGAGCGCCGCGGCGGCGCGGCCGCTCAAGAGACGGCTGCCGCGCTGGCGCCGGTAGATCAGGATGTATTCGCCCAGCAGTCTCTGGTTCCGCAGGTATGCCTCGCGGTCTTCGCGGAAGATGTGATGCACGCGCAGCGACGGATCGAAGACGAGCGGCGTGTGGTGGCGGCGCACCGCGATCCCGAACAGCACGTCCTCCGACGCCCGGATGTCGGGGAATCCCCCCGCTTGCTCGAACAGCGCCTTCTCGCAGAAGAAGTTGCAGGAGGGCACGAAGGATTTCGGGCGGCGGCGGCCGGAGGGCATGAACTCGTTGAACTGCAGGAAATACTGCGCGGCGGCCACGGGATTGGCGCGCTGGGGATCCGGCAGGAGGATCGCCCCGCCTCCCACCCGGCAGCCTTCCCGCCAGATGCGCTCGAGGTTCGTCAGCCAGTCCGGCGCGGCGGTCGCGTCGGAGTCGATGAACGCCAGCAGATCGCCGCGCGCGGCTCTCGCGGCGGCGTTGCGCGCGAGCGCCGGGATCGTGCGCGGCGACCGCAGCCGCAGAAGCCGCACGCCGCGCGCGGCGAAATCCTCGAGGATCCGGACGGTGCGATCGTCATCGGAAGAATCGGCGACGAGGATCTCCCCCGGCGGGCCGCCCTGCTGGGCCAGCAGGGACTCCAACGTGCGCGCGATCGTCGCGTGCGAATTGTACGAAGGAACGATGACCGAGATCCGTTCCCTCATGCGCCGTCCTTGCGCCGGTCGCGCTGGGGCAGAACGAACGAGCGGGCCATGAGCCCCACGAGGAACCAAAAATACCAGTTGAACGACAGGTAGTACAGCATGTTGTCCGAATAACCGACGATCATGTAGCTCAAGACATACGCGAACAGGATCGTGGCCTCCATCGAGACCACGGGCACGTGCGAGCGCATGCGGCCCACGAGCATCGCCAGGAAATGCCAGTAAACCGCCAGATACGCCACCAACCCGATCACACCGAGCTCGAAGAGAAGTTCCACGTAAATATTGTGCGCGGGGGCTCCCCTCTTCCTGTCCAGTGAGAAAAATCCGGGGGAAAGGAATTCGAACGAACCGAGCCCGTGTCCCAGTACCGGGCGCTTGGCTACTTCGGGCACACTGTCCCCCCACAGGCGCACGCGCCAGGCCATCGAGTTCAGCTGCTGGCTCTCGATCGCGCCGGTGCCGGTCGAAAGATCCTTCATCCGCTCCTGCACCGGAGGCGAGAAGTAGAGCAGGGTCGGCAGAAGAAGCCCCCAGAAAAGATATTTCCGTTCCCGCAGGAGCCCGTAGATAAGGAAAAAGGCCCAGCAGGATATCCAGGCGCTCCGCGTCTTGGTGGCCAGCAGAAGGACGAAGATGTTCACCAGATAAAAGCCAAGCGCGACTTTCGCGGCGGCGCCCAGGCGCAGGAAGCGCGCCTTGAACGCGTAGAAAACAAGCGCGATCACGAACACCAGATAGAACGCCAGGATGTTCGGGTGCGTGAAGGTCCCTTTCAGGCGTTCGACCCCGTGCAGAGCCGGGTGGCGCGTGACCATCCCGACGTCCGCCAGGAGGACCGGCAGGACCGACGCGGCCAAAAGGACCTTGATCCAATAGCGTTTGTCCGCCTCGTCCCGAACGAGCAGGTACGGCAGGAGCGCCATGCACATGTAAGTTGTCAGGTTCAGCAACAGTTTGAACGCGCCGACCGGCAGCGGCGAATAGGTGACCGAGAGCGCCGCGATCGCCAGGAACACGGCCCAGCGTTTGGCCAGAACGTTGCCCTCGAAAAGCCGGCGGGGAAAACGCAGCGCCAGCGACGCCACGAGCAGGATCACGAACAGATTGAGGAGACCGCCCATCCCGGCGCCGCCTTTGAGCTTCGTGAGGTTCAGCACCGGATCCAGCAGCGCCCGCGTCATGAGGATCAGGAACATCATCCACTCGAAGTTCAGGAACATCACGAGCACGACCATCGCCGCGAACGGGATCCCGGCCACAAAGACCACGTTCTTGGCCAGGATCGGGGAGAGGAAAAGCGTGGCCAGACCCGCTATCGCGGCCAACAGCGCGAAACCCATCCAGGCGGCTGTTTTGTTCACCGGGCGAGCTCCTCATAGAGCGCCTCGAAATCACGGGCCGCCCGGCGCACATCGAACTGGAGCCGGCAGAGCTCGTAACCGCGTTCGGCGATCCCGCGCGCGAGCTCCCCGTCCTCGAGCAGGCGCACGAGCGCGTCCGCCCAGGGCCCCGGTTCCCGCGGATCGAGCAGCACCGCGTCGCGCCAGTTCGTGAAAACTTCCGCGTTGCAGCCGGCCTCGGGCGCGGCCAGGATCGGGACCTTCGCGGCGAGGGCTTCCAGGATCGCGATCGGATGCAGTTCCAGGAACGAGGGCAGAACGAGCGCGCGGGAGAACGCCAGGAGATCCTGCGTTTCCGGATAGAAGCCGACGAAACGCAGGACCCCCTCCAGCCCGTCGCGGCGGGCGCGCGCCCGGTACGCCTCTAGGAGCGGACCATCGCCGGCGAGCAGGAAACACGCGTCCGGACGCCGCGCGGCGACCATCGGGGCTGCGCGGAAGATAAGGTCGATGTTCTTCTCGGGCGACATCCGCACCGGCGTCAGGAAGACCGAGCGGTCCGGCCCGATCCCGAGCGCCTCGCGCACCCCGGCCTTCGGCGTGCGCGGCGAGTCGAGCGGGATGCCGTTGCGGATCACCCGCACCCTGGAGGCGGCGGCCAGACCGTGGCGCACCACGTAATCCCGGTTCTGCGCGGTCAGCACGACCACACGGTCGGAAAACCCGCGGAAACGGCCGATGTGACGGTATTGCTTGACGTGGCATCCGCCGGCCTCGCGGACGGCGGGCTCGATGTAGCGAAAATCGTGCACGTGCTCGATGACCCGGGCGCCGGCCAGCTTGGCGGCGGCCAACGCCATGATGTGCGCGTTGAAGTTGTGGGTCTGGACGATCCCGATCCCGCGCGAGCGCAGATAATGCCGCAGGCGGGCCACCGTGAACGGAGTCTCGAGGCTGGCGAGCTTGTGGTTCCTGCCGGAACACTTGAAGAGCGGCACGCCCGCGCCGCGGAAGGCCTCCTCGAACTGGCCGCCCCAGCAATAGGCCACGTGCGCCTCGACGCGCGACGGATCGAAGTGCCGCACGAGATTGAAGAGGTTCCTCTCCGCTCCGCCGAGCTCGAGGGTTTTCAGCACATGCAGCACCCGGATCGGCGGGCGGGCGTTCACGGCCGTTCCCTGCCGCCGGCGGAGGGGGCTTTGAGCGTCTCGCGGATCGCGCTCAAACCCGCCTTCAGTTTCTCGGCCTTCGCCGGGCCGCCCGAACCAGCGACGAGCTCGAGAAGGTCGATGAAGAGGAACCCGACCAGCGAATAGAGAAAAAGCGTTTTGACGAACGGCCCGCGCTTGTGCTTGCGGGCGACGTAATGGTAATTGCGCACGCTCATGCGCCGCAGGGCCGCCTCGTCGAGGCGGTTCTGGGTGGAATAATAGTGGTGAAGTTTCGCGTCCGGGATCATCGCCAGGCGCGTGCGGCGCGAGACGGCGTACGAGAACTCGGCGTCCTCGCGGTAGCCATAGCCGCTGAACCATTCGTCGAACCGAAGTTCCCCGATCCGGTCCCGCCGGTACGTCATGTTGCAGCCCGGCAGCATCTCGACGAAGAGCGTGCGGTCGATCTTGCGGTCCACGATCGGATGGCCCAGACCAGATGCCGTCATCCGCCCGTCGAAGCGGTCGATCAGGAAGATCCGCAGGATCGCCCGGCGCACCGCCCATCGGAAACTCTTGAGTTCGGGGTCGCGCATGAACGTGTTGCCGCTGACCGCGCCCACGTCCGGGTGCGCCGCGAGGAATCCAAGCACCTTCTCGTAATAATCCGGCTCGAGCACGATGTCGTCGTCGAGAAAGCTCACGATCGGGTGCCGCGTCTCGCTCAAGGCCCGGTTGCGGGCCTTCACCAGGCTTTTTTCCTCCTGGTAAAGGTAGCGCAGCCCCGTTCCCCGGGATCCGAGGGCCGCCCGGCATTCCTCGGCCAGACGGCGCGTGCGTTCGTCCGTGCTCTGGTCCACGATCAGCACCTCGTCCGGAGGACGGGTCTGCGCGGCCAGCGAGTCGAGCGCCTTCTTCAGATCGTCGGGACGGTTCATCGTCGCGATCACCGCGCTTAAACTCATGACCGGCCGTCCTTCCGCCACCGCTTGCGGCTGATCAAGTCCCCGCTGGCCAGGCGCACGAGCTTCCTGCCCGACGCGGAGAGGTACAGCGCGAGATTGCGCGGCGTCGGGTCCGAGCCCAGGCCCCGCGCGTAGAGACGGAACGCTTCGCGGCGGTCCCCCGCCTCGAAGTGCAGGTTGCCGAGAAAGTAATCGGCTTTCGCGAGCGCCAGTCTGGCCCGCCCCGTCAGGCCGTGCTCGTCCAGATACGCGCGCTCGCGGGTCAGGGTGTCGGCGAGGATGCGGCGGCGGAACGTCCACTGGCGAACCGGGTTGGCGGAAATGTTCCCCGGGTGGTTCATTTTGTACAACAGCGGCTCGGACATCACTAGGAACGAGCTCGCCAGCGGAGCGCAGCGCATCCAGTAATCGTAATCCTGTGAATTGCGGTAGCCGGCGTCGAAAGGGCCCGCCGCGTCGGCGAGGCTTTTTTTGATCACGACCGCGGAGGGTACCCCGATGAAATTGCCTTCGAGGAGGGTCTCCATCGGAGAACGGCGCAGCGGCTCGTCGAAATTAATCAGCTGACGAAAGGGCAACACATCATAATGCCGGACGAGTCGCCTGCCGAGATACCCGTAGCGCACGTAGAAATCGCAGCAAACGAGACCCGTTTCCGGATATCGCCGGATGAGCTCGGCCTGGCGGCGCAGCTTGTGCCGGAACCAGAAGTCGTCGTGGTCGAGGAAGGCCAGGTAGTCGCCGGTCGCCATCGTCATCGCGGTGTTCTTGGGCGCCGCCGGACTGCCGCTCGGCGCGATGCGACGGACCTTGATCCGGCCGCCGTACGAGGCCAGGAGCTCCAGGGTACCATCGGTCGAACCGTCATCGACGATGATGATCTCGTGGGCCGGGTATTCCTGCGCGAGCACGCTGTCGATCGCCCGCTTGAGGTAGGGGATCCCATTGTACACACCGATGAGCGCGCTGATCCGGGGACCCACGGCCTGTCTTAAGCCCCCGAAGAACCGGCGGCCGGCCGGGCGAGCTTGTTCCGGAGCGCCCGGACGAAATCGTTCACGTATTTCTTCTCGTCTACGCTCAAGATCAGGAAATAGGCCGCCCCGTAGACCGTCCCGGCCAGAACCGCGAGAACAAGGATCACTCCGGGCGTGATCCCCAGATCCGGGTCCAGGGCTTTCATTCCGAAGATCCCGCCCGCCATGATCGGCAGCGCCAGACCCAGCGGCCGGACGAAGGATTCCATGAAATATCTGCGAACCGAGATCGAGGCCAGGTAGCAGGAATAATACGGGCCGAACAGGCTCACGTAGACACAGCTGGAGATAAAGTTCGCCAACGCGAAACCGAAGAGCCCCATCCCGAGCAAGTGCCCCATGAAGATCCCCGACAGCACGTTCACCGTGGAGACGCCCAGACCCACGAGACTCGGGACCTTGACCCTGCCGTAGGCGTTGTTGATGCAGCCGCAGACCGAGAACGGCACCCCGAAAAGAAGCGGCAGCGAGTAATAGATCATGAGCTGCCCGGCGACCTCGAATTCGGGACCGACCCACCAGCGGATCAGCTCGGGCCCCAGGAAGACCAGCGTCAGACTGATCGGCGCGGTGACCAGCGCCAGGAGTTTCGAATACATGAAGAAGAGCTTCTCCATGCGTTGACGGTCGTTCTTGGCGACGAGGTCCGTGAAGGTCGGCGTGAGCGCCCAGGCGGATTCGGTGAAGACGCGGCGGGTCAGGGTCGGCAAGCGCAGCGCGATCGAATAGATCGCGTTCATCGCGGGCCCCCAGAACAGGTTGACCAGCACGGTGACCGCGTTGCCGACGAAGATCGCGCTCAAACGGTTGATCGAGGTGTGCACGCTGAACGAGAGGATCTCCTTCACACTGGCGATGTTGAAGCGATCCATCCGCACCCGCGTGCCCGCCGGCATGACGGTACGGTGGAAGAGATAGGTCATCAGGTTCTGGACCCAGGTCATCACCAGGTACACCGCGCCGTAGGTCACGAGCGTGGCGTGTTCCGGCGGCAGCCAGGAGAAGAGCGCGAAGAGCGCCACCGCGCGCGTGATCACGCCGAAGGACATCGCGAAATTGATCAGGTCGAAGCGCTGTTTGGCGTACAGCACCGACCAGTACACGATGTTCGGGATCGAGATCGAGACGGCGACCGTGATCATGAAAAAGAGCCACCGGCTGTCCATGACCAGAGCCGGCGGGACTTGGAAGATACGCTCGAAGAAAAGGCTGACGACCGCGCCCACGCCGAACACGACCGCGGCCGCGGCGAACAACACGTAACGGCCCGTCGAAAGATAAGCCACGAACTCCGCGAGGCGGTTCTGGGAGAGCGTGAACGTCGCGTGACGCGAAAGTGCGGTACGCACGCTGACCGTCGCGATCTCGGAGAAAATGATCGTCGCCTCGGTCAGCGCGATCAGGCCGTAGGCTTCCTTGCCGAGCTTGTGGATCAAGAACGGCACGATCACGAACCCGATCACCATCGACAGGACCGAGACCGCGTAATTGCTGAAGATGTTCTTCAGGATCTGCGCTTTCATCGTCACGGCTCGGGGCTCGGAGCCTTTCCACAGCGCCAGAAGTTTGTCGGTCTCGGTTATCTGGTCGAACTCTTCGGCCACTTTCCGCCGGGCCGCCTGCACGAAGCGCTCACGAAGCGCTCTGTCGCCGAGCAGGCGTGTGATCCGCTCCGCCAAAGCCTCGGCGTCCTCGGATTCCACCAGGAACCCGTTCTCGCCGTCCCGCACGAGCTCCGGGATCCCACAGATCCGTGTGGTAATGACCGGGACCCCGAGCGCCATCGCCTCCATCAGGGACACCGGGATCCCTTCGAGGCGGCTCGGCAGGACCAGGCACGAAGCGTGGACGAGACGATCGAACACCTCATCCTGGGTCCGGTTCCCGAGAAGCGTCAGCACATCCCCTACGCCGAGCTGGGCGATCAGGCGCTCGAGAGCGCCCCGCTCCGGGCCGTCCCCGATCACTTCCGCCCGGAAAGAGACGCCCCGGTCCTTCAGGAGCCTGCAGGCACGCGCCAGCACGTCGATCCCCTTGTCGTGGTGCAAACGCGCGACCGTCACCAGAAGCCCCGAGACCTCGGCGCGGCTCGCCGCCACGGCCTCCAGGCGTGACCGGTCCACGCCGCAATGGATGACCCGCACGTTCCCGGGGTCCACTCCGAAATGCTCCACGAGATACCGCTTATTATACTCCGAGATCGTGATATGCCGGTCGGCGAGACGCGACTTGATCCTGTAGTTCTTGGGCGGAAAACGAAAAATGTCGTAGCTGTGCGTGGTGAAAGAGAACCGGGTGCCAGAGACCATATGGAACAGGAGGGCCGCGTCGGCCGCGTGATCGCCGAAATGGGCATGGACCCTCTGCGGGCGGGACCGGTCGATCCGCACGGCCATATCCAGGTCCAGCAGGAACGCTTTGCGGATCCCCGCGCCCACGCCGACCGCCAGACAAAGAGTGCGCAGATATTTGAGCGGCCGGCGCGCGGCCCAGTACAGATGCGCCCCGCAGCGGCTGATCAGGCTCCTGTCGCGCCGCAGATAAGTGACCGGCCCCACGCGTTCCACGAGCGGATGACGAACCGTCTCGCCGGGATCTTCCAGCGCGAAAACCGAGACCTGAACGCCTTTTTTCCTCATCTCGAGTATTTCGTTCAAGATGAAGGTCTCGGAGATCTTGGGGAACTTGTGGACGATGTAGGCGACCCGCAGGGTCCCGGGATCGCCGACGCCAGCGGCAGCTGCCGGTTCAGGCATCGCGGTCCTTCGATTCCCAGCGCCAGGCGCTGGAAACGATATCCTCGAGGGTCCGTTTGGGCTTCCAGCCCAGCGCCCGGGCGGCCTTGGCGGCCGAGGCGACCAGGCGCGCCGGATCCCCGGGACGGCGCGGCCCGACCGTGAACGGCACCCGGCGCCCCGCGACCTTCTCGACCGCGCGCAGGATCGCTTTCACCGAGTAGCCGCTGCCGTTGCCGAGATTGAAGACGTCGCTCTTCATCCCTCTTCGCAGGGCCTTGAGCGCCAGAAGATGGGCGTCGCAGAGATCCTCGATGTGGATGTAATCACGCACACAGGTGCCGTCCGGGGTCGGGTAATCGTCCCCGAAGATCACGAGCTTTTTCTTCTCGCCGGTGAGCGCCTTGAGGATGTTCGGGATCAGGTGCGTCTCGGGATCGTGACGCTCGCCGATCTCGCCCGAAGCATGCGCGCCGCAGGCGTTGAAATAGCGCAGGATCACGTAGGAAAGCGTCCCCGTGCGCGCGACGTCGCGCAGCATGTGCTCGATCGCGAGCTTCGACTGGCCGTACGGGTTCGTCGGTACCTTCGGATCGTCCTCGCGGATGGGCAGGCGTGCGGGCTCGCCGAACACCGCCGCCGTCGAGGAGAAGATGAAGCGCTTCACGCCGTGCTCGCCCATCGCCCGGAGCAGGTTCACGCAGGCCGAAACGTTGTTCCCGTAATATTTGAGCGGGTCCTGGACGGATTCGCCGACCAGGCTCGAGGCGGCGAAGTGCATCACGGCGTCCACGTCATGGAGGCGGAAGGCCGCGCGCACGTCCCGCGGACTGCGCAGGTCCCCTCGCACGAACGGAACCCCGCGCGGCACCAGATCCCGGTGCCCCGTGCTCAAGTTGTCGAACACGACCGCGGGAAAACGATGAGCGATGAGCGTGCGCACCATGCAGGAACCGATGTAACCGGCACCTCCGACGACAAGGACCTTTTTCATATGAGCTTTAAGCCTCCTGTTGAACGGGCACCGCCGAAGCGGACGGGCCGGACGCCGTGGCCGTCATCCAGGCCACCGCGGCCCCCAGGCCCGGAGAGATCCGGAACAGCCGGCCGAACGTCCGGCGGCAGAACGCGATCTTTTCGGCGCGCGTGCGTTTCATCCGAACGGCCTGCCGGAAGAACTCGCGCACCGCGGGAGCCGCCTGCCGGTACGGCAAGTGCCCCCGGTGATACTTCAGGACCCGGTCCCAGAACCACTGGTGATAGGCGCTGGCGGTCGTCAGCGACCGTGAGTGGTACAGATAGCGGTACAGCGCCTTCGGGCACCGCGCGGCGCGGAAACGTGCGGTGATCCGCATCCAATAGTCATAGTCCTCGACGATCTCGAAGTCCGGATCGTAATCCCCGACCGCTTCATAAACGCGGCGCGTATAGAGAAAACACGCGCCCACGTCGTTCCGGCGCCCCAGGTCCAGGCGGTCGGGCAGCGTCCGCAGCTCCTCGGTCCCCGTGTCCTCGAATACGGCCCAGTAGTCCGCGTACACGAGATCCGCGCCGCTCGAACGCATCGTCTCCAGCATCGAGGCGATCGCGCCGGGCAAGTATTCGTTGTCATCGGAGGTCCAGGTCAGCACCTCACCCGTCGCCGCGCGAAAACCCTCATTCAGCGAACGGGGCAACCGCAGATTGCGGGCGTTGCGCAGCACCCGCACGCGCGGGTCCGCGAAGGACCGCATCAGCTCGTACGTCGGATCGGTGGAACGGTCATCGACGAGTATGAGCTCGAGGTTCCGGTACGTTTGTCTGAGACAGCTTTCCACCGAACGGCGCAGAAGCCTCGCGCCGTTGTAGCACGGCAGAACGATGCTGACCTTGGGTCCGTCGTCCAACTTGGGATCAGGCCTTCGGCGCGTGCCGCAAGAGATACGCGTCGATGAAGAACTTGTTCGCCCAGCTGATCTCGCCGTCCGGGAAGTACTGCGCGCCCGGACCGTACCCGCCGTAGAAACCGCCGGTCGGGTTCTGCAACCGGCACATCGCCAGGAAGGCCGCGTCGGCGGGAGAGCGCCGGCCCAGCTTGTACCAGGCGATCGCCAACTGCGCCAGGCCCGTCGAGCAGACCCACTTGGCTCCCGGATACGCCGGGATCGAGCCGTCCTTCTTCTGGATGGCCGCCGCCTGCTCAAGACCCTTGTTCGCCAGCTCGGCCTCTCCCATGTCCACGAGCGCTTCCATCATGTAGCCGAAATAATGCGACAGCATCGAAAGCCGTTTATGGAACGTGACAAGATCGCGTTTCTTCCGGAAATATTCCATGCCCCGCTTGGCCGCCGCGACATAACGGGACTCGTTCAGCTTGCGGCCCGCCTGCAGCATGGCCGGCAGCACGTACAGGTTCCCGTACTCCGAGAGCATGCTGCCGTCCGGCAGATACCACATGTTCATCTCCTGGTGCGTGACATTGCCGTCGGGGGCGATCATCTTGTCCACGTAGTCGCACGCGCGGCGCAGCGGCCGCTCGAACTCGGGGTAGTCGTCCACGAGCGCCAGGAATCCGCGCGCCACCTGTGCGGTATCGAACGTGTAGGGCACGCCGTCCGGCGCGCCGAAAGCGCCGTCGGCGCTTTGCACCGACACTTCCCATCGGGCCAGCTCGACGGCAAAATCCTTCTCATCCGCGCGGTAGAGCGAATCGATCAGGTAGCCCGTCACCTCGGGCGTTACCAGGTCCTGCTTGTGGTTGGACCGGATGCCGGAACCCGGAAGGCGGTTGTTCTTCACCCATTGGATGGCCTTCTGCAGGCATTTTTTTTCGTCAACGGCGGGGAGAAGATCGAACGTTCTCTCCTTTTCGAACCACTGCAGCAGGTTCATCGATTCTCCTTTTTGTACACTTCGTCGAGCAGGCGCTGGGTCTCGAACCCGGCGGCGGCGTCGACGATCGTCGTGCCCTTGCCCCGCACGGCGCCCAGGAAGTGGGCGATCTGCGCGGCAAAAGCCGCCCTCTGTCCGTCCTCGGACGGCAGGCGCTTCCAGTCCGCCCAAGTCCGCAATTTGTAGGCCAGGCCCTCCGTATCCAGGAACGCCGAGCCCTCGGTGCCGAAGATCTCGAGGTACGATTTCGACGGCGCGGGGGCCAGCCACGACATGTCCAACATCCCCGGAACGCCCTCCGAATTGACCACTTCCACGCGCACGGTGTCCTCCACGCCCATCCGCGACCGGTCCCAGGTCCGTGTCCGCAGCGCCTCGATGTCTCCGAAGAGGTAGCGGACCAGGTCCAGCGCGTGCGGCCCGTTGTCCATGAGCACCCCGCCGCCCGAGATCTCCTTCTTCGAATGCCAGCTGGCGCTCATGTCCATGTAACCGCCGAAGAAAAGCCGGAACGAGACGATATCCCCGAGACGCTTCTCGCCCAGGAGCTCTTTGGTCCGGAGGACCTCCTGCGCGAAGCGGAGCTTGAAGGCGGTCAGGAGAACGAGGTTCTTCTCGCGCGCGCGGCGGGTCATCTCCTCGGCCTGCGCGGGGTTCATCGCCAGCGGCTTCTCGCAGAGAACGGAGACCCCCGCATTGAGAAGGTCGAGCGTGATCTCATGATGGGTCGCCGGCACCGTGCACAGGCTGGCGGCATCAGGCCGCCAGGCGGCCAGGAGATCGCGGTGCGTCGCGTAAGCGCGTCCGCCGTGCTCGCGCGCGAAATGCTCGGCGCGCTCGAGATCGGTGTCGACGAACGCGCCGAGCTCGGCCTCCGGGTTCACGCGGTAAGCTTCGACGTGCCACTTGCCGATCGCCCCGCAGCCGATGATCGCCACGCGCGTGCGGCCTTTGGGTCCGGCCGCGGAGACCGGCGGTTCCGGCGCGGCGGAGGGCACGGGCACGCCGCCCCGGACGCCGGCGCGGTCCAGGCCCTTCCGCACCGCGGCGGCGGCCTTCTCGACGTCCGCGTGCGTCCAGCTTTCGTTCAGCGGGATGCAGACCAGTTCCCCGAGCAGTTTTTCCGCGCGCGGGCACAGGCCCGGGGCGTAGTCGTAGGTCACGCCCGCGTGCGCGTCGAACGGCCACGACGAGCGGCCGTAAGCGCGTTTCTGGGTGAGCGACTCGGCGCAGAGATAGATGGGCTTGCCGGTGTAACCGGGAGAGGCCGAAATGCCGTGATTCTTCATCTCCTTGGCGAACGCCTGCACGTCGACGCCCGGTACCCGCAGCGGGTACAGCCAATAGGAGGACTTCGCGCCGGCCGTCACGGGTGCGGGGATCACGCCCGGAAGCTTGGCCACGAGCGAGGTCAGGTGGTCGCCGAGCTCGCGGCGGCGGTCCACGACGCCCTTCACCTTTTTCAGCTGCGCGCGGCCCACCGCGCCGGTCAGCTCGTTCATGCGGTAGTTCGGCGCGTGAAACAGGTACGCGCGGGAACCCCAGCCCTTGCGCGCGTAGCCCTTGTCCACGAAGAGCTTCATCCGCTCGTGATGGGCCTTGTTCGAGGTGATCGTCATGCCGCCGTCGCCGGTGGTCATGTGTTTGGCCTGCTGGAAGCTGAAACAACCCAGGTCGCCCAGCGTGCCGACGTACCGCCCCTTGTATTCGGTCATGTGGGCCTGTGCGCAATCCTCGATGAGCGGGAGCTTGTGGCGCCGTGCGACATCGAGCATCGCGTCCATGTCGCAGGGATTGCCGAAAAGATGCACCGCCACGATCGCCTTTGTGCGGGGGGTGATGCGCTTCTCGACGTCCTTCGGGTCCATGTTGTAGCTGTCGTCCACGTCCGCGAAGACGGGGATGCAATTCTGATAGAGGATCGGGATCACCGTCCCGAGGTCCGTGATGGGGGCGGTGATGATCTCGGAGCCGGGATCGAGGTCGAGCGCGCCGATCGCGGTATGGATCGCCGCGGTGCCCGAGGTGGAAGCGACCGCGTACGGCACACCGTAGGCCAGCGCGAACTCCTGCTCGAACTGGACGACCATGTAGCCGTCGATCGCGAAGAGGTTCTGCGAGAGGAGCGCCTCGCGCACGAGCTTGAGCTCCTCCGGCCCGAACAGACGCCGCCCCTTGTGCGAGCGCGCCTGGCGCATCAGGAACTCGAAGACCTCGCTCATCACCGGACGCCCGGCCTTTTTGATCCAACCCCTGAGCTTCTCCTTAGACATTTCTCCTCCCGGTGTCAGTTTTCGGCGGAGGCGCGGGATGGAAAATCCTCAAAATTTTCCCGGCCACGGCAGGCAGGTCCAGAGCTCTGAAAACTCGGGCCATCGTCCGGTAGTGCCTCACCTGTCCCTGATCCCCCGCCCGGCCGTACCAATCGGCGACGACGCGGCAATGCTTGGCCATGACGGTCGGACCTCCCAGGCGCAGGATCGCCCAGAAGTGCTTCCGGACAATTCTCCAATAAAACAGGGCGTTGCGGTGGTCATTGATGGAGATCGTGTCCGTGCCGCGGCAGTCATAGAGAAAGGTCGGCTCCGGCACGAAGGCGAATTCGAAATGTTCCGCCAGGCGGATCGCGGTGTCCCACTCCTGATAGCCGGCGATCGATTCGTCGAGATAGCCGATGCGCTCGAGCGCCGTTTTCTTCACGAGCAGGCCCTGGAACATCGGCGCCGGACCCGACAGCACGGTGCGGTAAGCGCGGCCGCGGATCGGATCGGAATAGATCACCGTGCTGCCGTCGGGGTTGATCTTGCGGCAGCCCGAATGGACCACCGAGACGTTCTCGCGGCGGACGGCCTCCAGGCGCGTCTGGAGACTGCCCGGCAGCCACTGGTCGTCGGAGTCGAGGAACGCGATCCATTCGCCCGCGGCCGCGCGGATCCCCGCGTTGCGCGCGGCCTGCGCGCCGCGGTTGGTCCCCAATTCGATCACGCGGACGCGCGCGTCGCGCGCGATCAGCGCGCGCGCCGCCGCGGGCGTGCCGTCCTTCGAGCCGTCGTCGACGACGATCACCTCGAGGTCCCGGAAACTCTGGGAGAGCACGCTCTCCACCGCGGGCCCGATCTTCGACGCCCGGTTATACGCCGGGATCACCACGCTCACCAGCGGCATCTTCAGGCCTCCGGCAGGCGGATACGCCGCAGCCAGAAGCGGTTGGCCCGGTACCATTCGACAGTGCGCCGCACGCCTTCCGCCAGGTCCGTACGCGGTTTCCAGCCCAGACGGCGCGACGCGCGCGAGATGTCCGCGTAGGTCGCCTTCATGTCCGCCTTGTGGAACGGCAGGCGCTTGATCCGGGCGCGCTTGCCGAGATTCTTCTCGATCAGCGCGATGAGCTCGCTCAAGCGGTACGGACGGTGGCCGCCGAGATTGATCGTGTCGAAGCCGACCTTCTTCAGTCCCCTCACGGTCCCGTCGGCGATGTCGTCCACGTAGGTGAAGTCGCGCCGCTGGGAACCGTCGCCGTGCACGAGAACGGGCTTGCCTTCGTCGATCCAGCGGATGAAGCGGAAGTAGCTCATGTCCGGACGGCCGGCGGGACCGTACACGGTAAAATAGCGGAACACCGTCACGTCGATCCCGTAAAGATAGTGGTAGGTGTAGCAGAGCGCCTCGGCGCTTTTCTTGGTCGCCGCGTAGGGCGAGATCGGCGTGTTGACCGGCAGGTCTTCGCGGAACGGCATCCTCTGTCCGGCGTACAGCGAGGAGGTCGAGGCCAGCACGAACTTGGGACAGCTGTAGGCGCGGCAGGCTTCGAGCAGGTTCAGCGTGCCGAGCGCGTTCGTCGAGAGGTAAACATGCGGGTTCTCCATGCTGTAGCGCACCCCCGCACGGGCGGCCAGATCGATCACGGCCTGCGGGCGGACCCCGCGGAAGAGCGCGTCCACCGCGGAACGGCTCTCGATGTCAAAATGATGGAAACGGAAACGGCGGTTCGCCGAGAGAGCACGCAGGCGGTGCCTCTTCAAGCGGACATCGTAATAGTCGTTGAGATTGTCGACACCGATCACCTCGGTATCCGGCCGCTTGAGGAGAACTTCGGAGGTCTTGGCGCCGATAAAACCCGCCGCTCCCGTCACAACGATCCGCTTCATGCTGATCCGGTTCTCCCGTTTTTAGCGAATTTAAGCCGGCAGTCCCATAACAAAAACGACCGGACCCCGACCCGTCCGGTCGATCACCCTAACTACCTATCTTATGAAGGGCTTAGTTATGGAACGACGTCCTCAATTAGCTTAGAGGATACATTATCATATTCGGCGTTTCAAGTAAACCGGCCGGAGCCGCTTTTTAGCCTGTCTTCCTTTAATAGGGTATTTCTAAACCTTATTAATACTATCATATTCTATTAAATTATATAATATAATATGTTATTCTTGCAAAACGAAATTCTTCATGTATACTTTGATTAACTAATATTTTAACTATTTAAAATGATGAGCCTGAAATCCCGTTCCCTAGTGACCGTCCTCCTCTTGTCGGCCTTTGTGCTGGCGGGGATCCCTCCCGTCTACGCGGCAGACTGGCTGGGGATGGCCACGCCCTCGACCCCGTTTGATTCGAAGATGGCTTCGGCGGGGGTACTGGGGCTCCGGAGCGTCTCTTTTGGGCAGATGCCCGTTGTCGAGGCGGATGAGCTGTTCCGCGTGGCTCGCTCCTTCCGCTACCGGAAGGATACCCGCGGGGACCGCTGGCAATCCCCCGAAGAGACCGGTCACATGCGGGCCGGAGATTGCGAAGACATGGCCCTGTGGCTCTATGCCAAGCTTCTGGAAGGAGGGCGCTCCGATGCCCGGCTGGTTATCGGCCGTTACCAGCGTCTCGACCGGGGCCTGCATGTCTGGGTCACTTTGACTACCCCCAAGGGAAAGGTCCTGATCCTCGATCCGGCCAAAAATAAGCGTGTCTGGGAAAGCTCCTCGCTGGGCACCGACCTCTACCTCCCCTATTTCTCCTATGGTGACGGTTCTTCGTACCGTCACCTGCAGACCCTCTAATCAAGATATTCTTTCTACTAACAAATCCGGGTCCCCTTTACTTCCGCGCTAGCGCCAGGTATACTTCGCTAACCAAACGAAGGAGACCTGACCCGTGAGTGCCTCTCCGTTCCACCCCGAAACTCGGCCCCATCAGATATTTACCCAGGGCGGTAATCCCGACCGCGTGACAGTCGTCATGACCCCCTTCGACCGCTACGGGACCTTCCCGAAAGCGGTCGACGACCTCTATCAGCATGCCGACCATCCGTTCGACCTGATCGCCGTCGAGTCGGCGGCGCCGCCTTCCGTCCAAATAGCCCTCGAATCCCGCAAAAAGCGCTTTCAGAACGTCCAGATCCTCTATAGCCGCGAGCCCCTGCTCCAGCCCGCCGCGCGAAATCTGGCGCTGGCGCATATCCGGACCCCATGGGTCTTCTTCCTCGACAATGACGTGCGCTGCGCATCGGGCTGGCTGGGAAGCCTTGTCCGGAACACCCGCTCCCTGCGGGCTTCGGTGATCTTCCCCTCCGTCGCGCCGGCCCTTCTCGGCCGGCCGGCCGGCTTGCTCGAGCGTTCCGCCCGCAGACGCCGGGCGATCCTGATCTCCCGAGAAGCGATCGATCGTCTCCACGGGTTCGATGAGGACCTGGATCCGGCCGGAGCGGTGGCCGACTTGGCGTTGCGGGCCGAAGCGACCGGGCTGACCTGTGTCGATGCCGGTTCCCCCGATATCACGCCCTTTACCGTGCCCCAGCCCTTCCGCTTGGGACGTTCGGACAAGACGCTTTTCGAGGCGCAGTGGGACCCTGCCCGGACAGCGCTCTCCGTCCGGACCCTGGTCTCGCGCTGGGAAGGGCGGTCCTGGGATGTGGCCCGTTACCTGCGCGACTGCGAGCGAACAGCAAATGATAGACGTAACTCTAAGATTCTATTAGGGTTATCAGCTGTCGGTTCGCTGACGGCTCCGATCCGGGGCGCCCGGTCGCTCTTCAGTCTTCTGGCACGCACCTAATACAACTCGAAAAAAAATTGCCCCATTCTCCGGGGTTCGGGTATAATAGTAAACCGCGGCTCCAGATCTCTCATCTCGCTCACAAAAGAAGGGTATGCCATGAAAAACAGTAAAGTTCTTCTGGGTATGTTTGCGGTCCCGTTCCTGACCCTCGGCTTCGCGTTCCTGTTCGCGGGGGCGGCTCAGGCCGCCACGATCGCGACCGCTCTGGACGTCCAAGGCGAGGTGCTTTTGCTCAAAAGCGGCGCCGCCGAAGATGCTTGGGTAAGCGTTTCCACGGATACGGCTCTGGAGAACGGGGACTCCATCCAGACGAAGGAAGGCTCCTGCTCGATCTCGTACGCCGACCAGGGTTCGTTCCAGCTGGGCTCCAATTCCAGCGTCACGGTGCAGGATAAGGATGCCACTCAGGACCTGCTCCTCAACCTCGGAACCCTTCGCGGCAAGATCAACAAAGAAAAGGTCATCAAACCGTTCCAGGTGGTGACGCCTGTCGCCATTGCCGCCGTGCGCGGAACGGAAGTGGATTTCGACCTGAACCCGTCGGGTGAGCTGACCATTGATCTCCACAACGGCGCGATCCAGGTGTTCAACGGGGACGATAACGGCGAGATGCAGATCGATCTCGACGGCGCCAAGAAGATCACGCTTAAGTTCAACAAGGATACGGGCGTGATGACGGTGAAGAACGAGTGCGGTTCGGACGGTCCGATCGTGTTCGCCGCGCAGGGAGCGAACTATTCGGCGGCGGCTTGCGAAGAGGTTAGCGTCGAGTTCGGCACCGCCGGCGGGGACAACGAAGCGCCGGGAACCCCGGGCACGGATAACTTGAGCGAGACGATCCCCAACGAGAACGAAGAAGAGCAGATCCCCCCGCCCGTCACGCAGGTCGAGTAATACCGAACTTCCTTCCGGACCGCTCGGGCGTCTTACTTGGCGCCCGAGCGGTTCAGTACCGCCCAAGCCGTCAGGAACATGATCCGGATGTCCAGCCACAGCGACCACCGGTCGATGTACTGAAGGTCCATCTTCATCCAGTCCTCGAAGTCAACGTTGTTGCGCCCCGAGACCTGCCAGATGCAGGTGATGCCGGGTTTCATCGACAGGCGGCGGCGCTGCCAGGGCTCGTACTGCTCGACCTCCTTCGGGAGCGGCGGGCGGGGCCCCACGAGGCTCATGTCGCCCTTCCAGACGTTCCAGAGTTGAGGCAGCTCGTCGAGGCTCGTCTTCCGTAGGAATTTACCCACCTTGGTCAGACGCGGGTCGTCCGTCATCTTGAACACCGGGCCCGACATTTCGTTCTTCGCCCGCAGATCCTCGAGCTTTTTCTCGGCGCCCACCTCCATCGAACGGAACTTATAGAGCATGAACCGCCGGCCGTTCCGGCCGGAGCGGACCTGCCGGAAGAACACCGGCCCCGGAGAGGCCAGCTTCACCGCGACCGCCGTCGCGGTAAAAACGGGAAAGAGCGCGACGAGCAGGGCCGACGAGAACAGCAGATCGCACAAGCGCTTCACGATGAGCTCGGAAGCCTTGAGGAGGCGCGTCTCGAAGGTGATGTACGTGAAGTTGTCCATCGTCTTGGGGCGCCCCAAAGCGATGTCGAGATTGAAGAAATCGGTGGAGAGCGTCGCCGGCACACCCACGGCCTCGCAATAAAGGATGCACTTCTCGATCGATCCGATCCAGCTGCGCGGCACGACGAACACCACCTCGTCGACGACGTTCTCCTCGAGCAGCTTCGGGAGCTCGTCGAGGGTACCGATCACCGGATACCCCGCGATGCGCTTGCCCCTCTTGTCCGGGTCGGTATCCAGGAGGCCCACGATCCGGTAGCCCCATTCCGCGTGCTTGGCCGCCAGGCTGACGAACTCCTGAGCGCGCCGGCCGGTCCCCACCAGGAGCAGGTTGCGGTAATTGTAGCCTCTCTTCCGCACATAGTACGCGATCGTGAGCGCCAGAAGCCGTTCTACCAGGAGCCACAAGATCGTCGTGGCCGTATAGATGATGATGAACAGGCGGCTTAAGGATTGCTGTTTGAAAACGAACGCCGCGCTGGTATAGAACCCGAAGAAGATCGTCCCGTTCAGAAGCTGGTTGGTGATGACCTTGGGGTAGGTCTGGAAGCGGAAATGGTGGTACTCGCCGCGGACGCGCAGGAGCACCGCCCAGACGGCGAGAGCGATCCAGTAGCCCGGCAGATACTCGCCGATCGGGGCCGGCAGCGGGATGTCGACCGAAGGCTCGATCCAGCCGCGCGCGTACAGGAAGTCCACGCGCAGGAAGAGCAGATAGACCGCGAAAAAGTTCAGCGACACGATCGCCAGCTCCACGAAGTAGAGCACGGTCCGCATCAGGTCCGCCCGTTCTTTCAGCATCTCCGGTTCTCCTTCATGCTTCGGCGCCGCCGGTGTCCGCGCACTGGACCCGGATCGACTTGAGCCGCGCGTTCCGGTCCTCCTTGGACCAAGGATCCGCGTGATCGTTCAGGAATTCCACCGAGAGCGTGTGCCGCCCCGGTTCCGTCTCGAGATGGACCTCGTAGTTCTTCAAACGCGCATAATCCAGATACAGGCCGTCGATCAGGCGCCCGTCCCATTTCACGGCCAGATAGGGGTACGAATTACCCGACCGGGTGCCCGATGCGTAGAAAAAGATCCGCACCGCGCGGGAGCGCACACTCACGTCGGCCAGAAGCTCCCCGTTCCGGAACAGGGTCTCCCCGCTCACGAACTCCCCGTAAGGGGCCCACCCCTGCCGGAAATCCGCCGGCGTGAGCGTGGCGGTGTCGCTCCAGGCGGACGCGGGGATCTTCCCGAAAACCGGCCGGGGCGCCACGCCGGCCGCCGCCAGATGAAAGCGCCGGTAATAAGCCCAAAGGTCGTTGCGGGCCAGGAACAGCAGGCACCCCTCCGCCCCGCCCGCGACCTCGTAAAAAGCGTCGAGGGCCTGCGCCCGCCTGTCGTGCGTCCACAGCAGCCGGTACGCCGGTTCGGCGTAGCCCGGAGCGGTCCGGACGCAGCCGGCGAGGATCCCCCGTGCGGTCTCGAAAACCGCTGCATCGCGCGGCGTGTTCGCGCGGAACAGCGTCCTGGCCGCCAGAAACGCCAGCCGCGGATCGGACGGATCCTTGGCGACGGCATCCAGGAGGATCGCCGAGGCGCGACGCAGCTCGGGCGCCGTGCGCGCTTCGGCCACCACCCGCCCCAGATGATACTCATAGTACGGTTCGGACGGGTCCAGTTTCACCGCGCGGGCCAGGTCCCGCTCCGCCTCTGCCGAACGCCCCGCGGCGGCGTGGAACTGGCCTCGCCGGTACAGCGCCTCGGCGTTCCAGGGGTTGGCCGCGACGCTCGCATCCAACAGGCGGCCGGCACGTTCCGCGGATCCGCCGCCTTTCAGACCCACCGCCTGCCGCAGGCAGTGATCAGAGATCCCGAAGGTTGCGCCGCCGGCCAGCAGCACCAGGGCCGCAAGTACGGACCCTATCATGTTAGCTGTTTTGTAGGGCCCGGTAAAATAAAGTTTTCGTGAATCCACGGTGACAGCCAGTCCCGCGACGACCGCCACGAGCGCCCAGTTGGCGGGGATGTGGAAATTAAAATCCACGAGAGCGTGTACGGCCAGCGCCGTCAGACCCGCGGCGGCTCCCGCCGCAACTCCGGTGCGAAAGCGGCTCGTATCCCGGTGGGCGGCGTTCCACGCGGTGCGCCACGCGGCCGCGTAGAGGAACGTGGCGGCGGCCAAGCCTACCAACCCCAGATCGGCGGCGGTCTGCAGATAATCGTTATGCGCGAAACCCGGCCTCTCGAAAAATCCCGGAGGCCGGAAACGAAGGAACAGCGTCTCGAAAGTCCCGGGACCGTGGCCCCAGACAGGGCTTGCGCCGATCATCGCGAGCGTCCCTTTCCAGATCGCCAGACGCTGCGCGAAAGACATCTCGCCGCTGGTACCAAGACGCCCGATCGTGCCGATACGCTCACCGACCGGCTCCAGGCCGAACATCACGGCCGCGGCGGCTCCCAGCAGCACGGCCGCCGTGAAGACCCACCGCAGGTCCCGCGCCAAACCGCGGCGACGGAGGATCGTCACGAAGACCACCCCGCCGGCTCCCAGGGCGACGTAACCGCCGCGCGAAAGGGTGAACAGGAACGCGACCCCCATCAGCGCCGAGCAGAAGAGCACGAGCACGCGCTTGGCCGGCTCCCTCATGGCCAGCGCCACGCCGAGCGAGAGCGGCAGAACGAGCTCCAGGAATCCGGCGAAATGGTTGTGGTTCACGTAGACCGAGGAGATGAAGTTCGGCCGGTCCCACCAGGTCTTGGGGATCGCGTCCAGATACTGCAGGAGACCGAACGCCGAGAGCACGCCGCCAAGAATCGTCAGCGCCAGCACGAACCGGCGCGCTCCGTCCCGACCCGCGAGAAAGCGAGGCACAGCCGCGGCGAAAGCGAGGACCGCGAGGGTCTTATAGGCTTCGACGGCCGTCTGGGGACCCAGCCGGGTGAAGACCGCCGCGAGCGCGAACGCAGCCAGATAAACGGCGGACGGCCGCTCAAGACCCGTCGCCGCCAGGCGCACCCCGGGATCGAGCAGAAGACGCAGCGTGTCGATCAGGAGCGCGGCGGCCAGCACCGCCACGCAGAGCGCGAACCAGGAGAGCGGCACCGCCCCGATATGCACCGGCAAGGCCAGGGCGGCAACCGAGAACAGAACGGCCGTCAAAGCATACAATGTCAGTTGGAGTCGTTCGGCCATATGCTGTGGCTTCCAAAGCCCTCCGCAGGGTACACGCCGCCGCGGAAACCGAACAACGCGCTTAGCGCGGTTTGGCGACCTTTTGGTAGGAAGTGTAGTACTGGCTGTACAGCGACATGTCGCGGCTATGCGAAGCGTTGAACACGACGCCGATCAAATTGGCCTGCGATTCGGACAAGATCATCATCGCCTTCTGCAGGATGCGGGAACCGGCCAGACCGCTGCGCACCGTCAGGACCGTGCCGTGCAAGCGGGAGATGATGATCGCGGTGTCCGCGATCACCGTGAGCGGCGGCGTGTCGTACACAACCATATCGAACCGCTCGCGGCTCTCGCGGATGAAATCCGTCATCCGCGGCGAGCTGAAAAGCTGCGAAGAATCGATCGGGCTCTTACCGGAGGCCACCAACAAAAGGTTCGGAACATCGGTCTTCTGGGCCACGCGGTCGAGGGGCATCTTTTCGGTGAGATAGTGCCCGATCCCGCGTTCGTTCGACAGGGCGAAACTTTCGTGCAAGCGGCCCTGGCGCATGTCGGTATCGACCAGCAGGGTCTTCATGTTGAGCTGGGCCAGGCTGATCGCCAGGTTCGAGGCGACGGTGCTCTTGCCCTCTCCCGGGATGGAGCTGACGATCGCCAGATCCTTGAATTCGGTCTCCTTCGAGACCGACCAGAGGACCCGTGTACGGATCAGGCGGTACGCCTCGGCCGACGCCGATTCCGTGCGGTCATGGACCAGCCGATCCACCGCGATCCGGGGGTTCGCGGCGCCGCGCGTCGAACGCTCCAAGAGCAGCGATCCCAGGAAGAGTGTTTCGCCGATACGGCGGCGCACCTCGTCCTCGGTCTTGACGGTATCATCGAGATAGTCGACGAAGAAAGCCAGCAGAACCCCGCCGACGAGCCCCGCGATGATCCCGAGCGCGATGTTGAGCACGCGTTTGGGCTTGTAGATCGATCGCGGCACATAAGCAGCGTCGATCACGTCGATATTGTTCATCTTGGAGCTGGCCAGCACCGAGCTCTCCTGGATCTTCAGGAGCGCATCCTCGAGCAGGACCTGGTCTTCGATCTCCGGCGTCGGAACGGACCCCGGAGGAGCCTGTGCGAGGATCCGTTCCTTCTCGATCCGCCTGCCGATCGCGCCGATCTCCTGGCGCAGAGCGATCATGTCCGGGTGCTGGGGACCGAACTGGTTCGAGAGACTGTCGAGCTTGGCCTGCAGGCGCAGGAACTCGCCGTTCAGCGAAGCCATCCGCTGATTGCGGATGAACGTCAGCGCCCGGCGCGTCAGGTTATCCTTCGCGTAGACCTGGGCCAGGCGGTTGGTCAGTTTCGTGGCCAGCTCCGGATCGGGGTGTTCGACCGCCATCACGACCATCCGGGTGCTGGGCATGCGTTCGAGATAGATGTCTTTCGTGAAGTAACGCTGGAAGATCCGGTCGATCCCCTCGCGCTTTCGGTAACGGTCGGTATCCTTGAGGCCGAACTCCGCGGCGACCTTGCCGGCGACGCTGTCGGACTTGATGAGCGCCATCTGCGTTTCGAGATAGTTCTCGTAGATATCGTAGCTGGTGCCCACCGAGGAATTCTCGTCGGTGGCGCGGACGTTCATCTGCTCCCCCTCGATCATGATCTTGGTCTCGGCGCGATAGAGCGGGGTCATCAGGAAGGTCCCGATCGCGACGGTGGTCGAACAGATCAGGAAAAAACTGAAGATCGTCCAGCGACGGCGGGTAAGGACCTGCCAGTAATCCGTGAGATTTTTTTCGTCGTTCCAGGTGGGAACGGTCCGCGAACGGCGTTCGTCCATTTAAAAGAAGCTCTTGGGGACAACGATCACGTCGTCAGCCTCGAGATAGGCCTGGGCCGAGGTTTCCCCGCGCTGGGTGATGCGCGTCGTGTCGACGGGGATCGTGGATTCGCCGACCTCGGTCTTGCGGATGATCTTCACGTCCCGCTGGTTGGCGACCGCGGTGAAGCCGCCGGCCATTGAGATCGCCTCGATGATCGATACGCGGCCCGTGATCTCGAAATTCCCGGGACGGCGCACCTCACCGATGATCGAGAACTTGCTGTATTCGAGGACAAAGATCGTCACGTGGGGGTTGATGATGTAATCGACGTCGAGAGCCTTTTCCACCAGGCTCTCCGCCTCTTCGACGGTGTAGCCTCCCAGCTTGAGACGGCCCACGAGCGCGTGCTTGATGTACCCTTGCTCGTCCACGCGGTAGATCTGGTGGGTGCTGCCGTCGCCGTAGATCTTGATCTGGAGGGAATTCTGCGGACCGATCCGGTAGGCCTGGATCGAATCGTCCCGGCGCTGGACGGCCCGCTCGAGCGTTCCGGGGGCATCGTCGATCCCCGCCGCGACGGCCGGAGCGGGCGTCAGGGTCGCCGGAGCGCAGGCAAGGCCCCAGAGCAGGGCCATGACGATCTTGGGGAACGTGAGGCGGCGCAGCATCTTGACGGGAAGGTTAGAACTGGGAGCGGACGCCGAAACTCACGGTCTGGTCTTCGTAATCAAAGCCGGACAGGTTCGAGTTGCGGCCTTTGAAAGAATATTCGCTGAAGAGCGTGATCAGATCGTTGGGCAGCGTGTACTCGAGCGCCAGGCCCGTGGACCAGACGTAATCCCGGCGTGTCTTTTCGTCGCCACGGCGGACCGTGATCCGGGAGTACTCATTGTACTGGAGGGTCTCGCGGGTCGTGAAGAAGATCCGCTCGCGGAGCTGTTTGCGGTAACCCAGCTCCAAGCGGTTGCGGACGTAAAAGCTCTGATCGTCGAACGTGGACTGCTCGGGCCGGCGGTCACCCTTCAGCGTCAGGCGGCTCGTCGAGGTCATGTCGTATTGCAGGCCGCTGCGAAACACCAGGCCGTGGAAGTCGGGACGGGATTCCTCGTCGTAGATCCGGGACTGCATACCCAGCCAGACCTGATAAGCGACGAGCGCGCTCAAAGAACCCCGGAGGCCGAACATGAGCTGGTCGGCGTCGCCGTCATGGTCCGGTCTCCGACGGTAATCGATCCATTCGTGGCCGTACTCCAGAAGGGCCTGGTGGGTCGGGCGGATGTCGTAGCCGACGCGCTGGTAGAGGTTGAACACGTTATGATTGAACGCGCTGTTCGAGACCGCCCGGAATTCCTCGTTGTAGTTGATGGCTTCGGTCTCGAGGAAGAACGAGGAGAACGGCACCTCCAGAAGCCCGTGCGTCGTGTTCTCATAGCGGCCGATCCGGTCGGTGAACTCGGTGCCGGAACGGTCCACGGTCTTCTTCCAGTTGTGGTCCATCGCCAGGCTGAACGGCACGTAGTTCAGGCTGATGCTGTTGGTGAAGGTGTGGTCTTTGTGCTTCTGCGCCTCGAATTCCTCGAACGTCTCCATGTTCAGCGTGTACGCCGTCGTGTACAGATGCTGGCCGCCGCCGAGCGGGAGCTCGCCGGTCAGATTGCCGGTATAGATATTGCTCCAATCGGACTGCCGGGCGTCGTCGGAATAGAAAACGTTATTGTCGTACTGGCGGGTGTAATAGAGGCTCGGAGAGACGTGCAGGGGGCCCCAGTAGATCCCGCGTCCGTATTCGTAAGTCGGGGCGCCCGCGCGGCCTTGAGCCTCGTACTGCTCGGAGGCCTTGGTCCCCTTTCCGGGTTCGAACGCCCCGGCGGAACTGGGTTCCGGCATGACGGCATGCGCGGGAGCGCAGAACAGGACGGTCAGAACAGCCAGGACGGTCAGCGAAAGCGGTGCGCGTAGATTCGATTTCATGCGTTGTTCCCTTTGCGAATAATGGGGTTAAGAAAGCCTAATTATATTCTGGAACGACCTGCAGGGCAAGCGAAAATATACGAAACGTTCGTCCATACGCCCGCATTCTGCTTTATCTCTCTACTGATTTAATCATCAAAACTAACTGAATTTAATCCCCCGAACCGGAAAGCGCTATTCACTGCGAGCCGTCTCCTCCCAGCAGCGCGCCAAGAAGTTGCTGGGTGCTGTTCGACGGTGACGCCGAAGCGCCCGCGCCAGCCGAGGGGGCCGGCGCCGTGCCGCCCAAGAGAGCGCCGAGCGGGTTTGCGCCGCCTTCCGAAGATCCGCTCGTCAGGTTCTGGGCCAGGCGGCCGATCTGGGCCGTGGCGATCTTCTGGGTCAGGTACTGGGTGTCGGGCAGGACCGTTACGGCCGGCGGCACGCCGTCGATCCGGAGCGGGATCGCCAGTTCCCCGGACGCCTCCATGACCGGCGCGATCGCCGGCGCGGCGACCGTCAGCGCCTGGGAAAAGCCGGGAGCGATCCTTAAGACCCCCTGGGCATGAACGGAACGGTCGACCGCCGAAAACTGTCCGCCGCCGTCCAGCTTGATCAGTTCCGTCGAGACGGAAAAGCGCGGCGCGACAAAAACCCCGCGTTCCGCCGTGAACGGCAGCTCGAACGGAAAGAGCACCGTCGTCCCTTCATCGAGCTTGACGCGCCACTGGGGAGGCAGACGATCGCGCAGGTTCTCCCCCAGGCCCGGCACGACCGAGGCTTTGCGAAGCGCCTCGGCGAGCAAGTTCATGTTCAGCCGGACCCCCTGCGGAAGGGCCACGCGGCCGCGCCCTCCCAGGGAACCCAGGATCTGCGGAGCCGACGCTCCAAACGCGCCGCCCTCGAATTCCAGATCGAAGCGGCCGACCGGTCCGGGAGCGCCGCTCCGGCCGGGCAGGAGTTCCGCCAGCTCGAACCCGTTGCCGTTCAGCCGCAGCGAGGTACTTGGGTTCCCGTCGATGCCGTCGACGACGCCCTCCAGACGGAACGAACCTCCCGCGAATTGTCCCTCGAGAGAGCGGAGCGTCAGGCGGCGGCCATCGAGCGCGGCGTCGAGCTCCATCCGGCGCAGTTCCGAAGACAGGCCGGACAGCGCGAACTCGCCGTCTTTCAATTCAAGAGAAGCCCGCGCCGAGTCCAATATATCCGGCCCCAGGGATAGACGTTCAGCGCGGAGGTTGAAAGTGCCGGCCATCCGGTCCGGAAGCGACGCGGCCGAGGCCGGGAATGCCTCGATGAGCGCTCGGCGGTCGAATTCTCCCAGGTCCAGCCCGATCGCGGCGGTCGTCAATTCGGCCGGCTCGGCGCCGCGCGGCAGCCGCAGCGTGCCGCGCAGGTCGATATTCTGCTTCGCGGCGAAGACCGCCGCGCGGGCAGCGAACGAGAAGGGCGCCTCGAGCGAAAAACCCTTCACCTCGGCGTCGAGATCGCGGACGACCAGGTTCAAGGACGGCGTCACGCCGAGATCCTCGAAATGGATCTCGGCATCCGTCAGAACGAACGAAGCGATACCGACCGCCAGGGACGGCGCGGCGGCATTCTTGGCGGAGGGATCGGAAGAAGGGGACGCGGCACGGGGCTTCAGGCCGGTCAGGCCCACGCGGCCGTCGGCTTGGCGCCGCAGGCGGACCACCGGTTTGTCGATGCGGATCGAGCCGATGCGGACCTGGCGGCTCAAGAGCGGCAGGAACTCCACGACGGCGCTGGCGCGTTCCACCTCGAGGGCGGGTGGCTCTTCATCACCGGTCACCGACAAGCCCCGCACCTCGAGGGCCGGTCCTCCCCGCCAGCTCAAGCGCATTTGCCCGACCTCGGCACGCCCGCCGAGCGCCTGACCGAGCGCCTCGGCGACCTGCGGACGATAACGGTTCGCATCGAACGTCGCGATGAAGACCGTCAGCGCCGCTGCCGGAACAACGACGAGAAGCACAGGGATCCAGATCCATTTTTTCATCACCGGCCTCCTCGAGAAGTAAGGGAAAGGGCGGTCGCCTTCAGCGGCCGCCCTTTCGTTCCTCGCTTACTGCATGGTGGTTAACGGACCTGGATCACCGCTTCCGGGTTCGTGTTCACGTTGGCCGTGAACGAATCGCTGGAAGAGCCGCAATCCCCGCCGTCGCTGTCCGACACGGTCAGGATCACGCGGTACACGCCGCTCTTGGAATACGCATGCGTCACGCGCGCGCCTTCGCCGCCCGTGCCGTCACCGAAATCCCAGTGATAGTTGAGAGGCTTGCCGTCAGGGTGGACCGACTTGGAGCCGTCGAACGTGGTCTCCTTGTCCACACAGCAGGCGAGATTCTCACCGGCATCCGCGATCGGACGGCTGCCCACCCGGATCGTGAACGAATCGGAAGCGACCGAGCACGTCCCGCCGTCCCCGTTGTCCGCGGTCACACGAACGGTGTACGTGCCGCCCTTCTGATAGGCATGGCTCACCGAAGAACCTCCCTCGGAGACGGTGCCGTCACCGAAGTCCCAGCTGTATCTCGAGATACCGCCGCTGCCCTTGGCGACGAAATGCGCGGTCTGTCCGACGCACAGGCTGTCCGAGCCGGTCAGTTCGACGCCGGCGCGGTCGTTGATCACGACCTCCGTGACATCGGAATCCACCGAGCACTCGGTCTCTTTCCCGTCATCGACGGTCAGGGTCGCGCGGTAACGTCCCGGCTTGTCGTAAGCGTGGGTCGCCCGGGCGCCTTCGCCGGTCGTGCCGTCACCGAAGTTCCACAGGTGCTTCGCTCCGGAGGACGACGCGCTGGAAGCCGAGCCATTGAACGATACCGTTTCACCCACGCAGGCGCTCAGATCCTCGCCGGCATTGGCCGTCGGCGGGAAGTTGGCGGTGACACGGGTCGTGGCGATACCACTGTCGCAGATCATGCCCGAGCTATCGCGAACGGTCAGGGTCACGTTATAGTCCCCGGACTTTTCGTAGCAGTGGTTGACGACCGGCTCGTTGCTCGTCGTGCCGTCACCGAAATCCCAGGTCACGGACAGCTTCTGACGGTCCACATCGTAAGACTTGGTCGAATCGAATGTGAAGCAGTTGCATCGACCCAAAGGGGCCGGAGCGAGAGCGACCGGCGCTCTTTCGCCGCCCACTCCGTAATCGAACGGGCCGGTGAACGATCCGCGACCCGGGCGCTTATAATAGCTGTGCTCATCTCCGCCGTGGATCGACTTGTTCGTGAATCCTCGGGGCGTCTCTTCCTGCCCGACTTCCGCCCAGGCGCGATCCGAGAAGACCACCGCGGTGACGACCGCCATGACGAACAGCGCCGTGTATCCCAACACCCTTCTACACCTTAAGAAACAGTCGCCGATTTTCATGGCGTATCTCCTTTTATGACCACAAGCGAATGGACAATGAACGGAAGTGGTTACTGGTTCTTTCGTCCCATCAGGTAATAGAGCACCAATCCGATCAACGGTAAAATAATGATCAAAAGCGTCCAGAGGACTTTCTGCCCCGTGGGTTTAGCGCTCTTGAAAAGATCGACGATCGCCAGAATATCCAGAACCAGGATGACGATACCGATAATACCGTTCATGGGAAAGCCCTTTTCATTGGTAACTCAAGCCACTGACGACGTCATTCTATCGTTCTCCTTTTACTTCGTATATTGGGTTAAAACCTGATTTTTATTTTACTAATTAATCGACGGGTTGGTTACGAAGAGGCCTGCGGGGATGTCGAAACAGCGGACGGAAGGGTGAAAATAAAGCGAGAACCTAGGCCAGGGGTGCTATGCGCGAAGATGTGGCCGCCGTGGCGCTCGACGATCTTGCGGCAAGTAGCCAGGCCCATTCCGCTGCCTTCGGCCTGCGGATGCAACCTCTGGAAAGGCTTAAAGATACGATCGGCCTGACGCTCATCGAAACCCAGTCCGTTGTCGGTCACGGTGACCTCGATGAAATTTTCGGGAAGTCCGCGCGCCTCGATACGGATCAGCGGAGGGACATCCAGCTTGGAGAACTTCAGGGCGTTCGAGACGAGGTTCTGGAAGAGCCGTTTGGCCTGCGCGCGCTCCACCCGCGCCCGTCCGAGGCTCGCGGGGGTCTCCACGACCGCTCGGCATTCGGCGACACGCACGGAGAGATCCGCGAGCGCCTCTCGCAGCACCTCATCGAGGTCCGTTTCCGCGGTCACGGGCTCCGTCGCCGCGGTCTTCGAAAAGATCAGCAGGTTCTCGACGAGCGACTGCATGCGCCGGCCCGTTTCCTGCATGCGCTGGAGAAAATCGCGTTCGCGCTCGTCCAGCGGCGCGGACGACTCCCGGAGACGGTCGCCGAAGGTCAGCATCCGGCGCAGAGGCTCTCCCAGGTCACGCGACGCGGTATAGGCGAATTCCTCGAGCTCGCGGTCCGAGCGCTCGACCCTCTCGGAAAGAGAGGCCACCCGCTCCTCGAGCTCCTTCTGCGCGGTCACGTCCACCAGGGAGCCCATGAGCCGCTGGGGTTTGTGTTCTTCGTTCGCGAGAACGGCGCCGCGCGCCAGGAACCGGCGGTAGGCTCCGTCCCGGCAGCGCATTCGGAAGGTCCGCTCGAATCCGGGGGCACGCCCTTCCAGGGCCGCGCGAAGCGCCAGGATGACCCCGGCGTGGTCGTCCGGATGGATCCGCCGGGTCCATTCCTCGAGCGTGGCGGGGATCTCGTCCTCGCTGTAACCCAACAAACGCTTCCAGCGCGGGGAGTAGCGGACCGAGTCGTCCCGAAGATCCAGCTCCCAGACGCCGGATCCTAGACTTTCGACGGCGGCGGCGTAGCGCTCGCGATCGTGACGTTCCGCGGTCAGCTCGGCCTCCAGACGGCGCAGCCGCTCCGCGTCGTAGGCGCGCAGCTGGCGCAGGACGTCGAGCTCCCGGAGCGTGCGCTTGAGCTCGTCCTCGGCGGCGCGGCGGGCGGTATTGTCATAGAGCGTGCCGACGACATAGCGGGTGCCGTCCGCGTCCGTGAAGAGCCTGTGCTTGAGCGTGACGTGGCGGCGCAGGCCGGTCACGTCGGCATAGTCCTCCTCCCGGCAGGCGGACTCGCCGTCGGCCAGAGACTCCTCGTGCGCGGCGCGGCGGGCGGCGGCACGCGCTCCGGTAAAGAGCTCGTCGTCGGTCCGCCCGGGCAGCTCCTCCGGACGGCGCTCGACGAGCGCCGCGTAGGCGGTGTTGGCGTAAACGTAGCGGCCCTGGACGTCCTTCACGAAAAGCGGGGTCGAAACGGAGGCGAATGGGGCAAAACGGCGCAGCGGATACGGGATACGGGGGGATTCGGGGGCGTTGTCGGGCCGCCGCACCATGCGTGGCGGGTCCGTCCGTGTCTCTTCGGCCAAAAGGCTCTCCTACAAAACGGAGCTCCGTGCTGTTCCTCCCAGTATAATCCTATCCTCGCGAAAAATCACCGTGAAATCACGAGCGCCGAGGGGCCTCTTTATCCCCGACACAGACCAGCATGTAGCCCTGGCGGAACCGTGCCCGACTCGGGCTATCGGCCGGACCCAGGAACGGGGTCATGATACGTTTCAACACCCCGCTGCCCCTCATCTTCAGGAAATCAAGCGCGTGGCGGGCGGTAACGCTGAATTCATCGACCTCTCCGGCTCCCGCCGACATGAACAAAGGCTTCAGCGTCGCGCGCGGGCGCTCTGCTCCCCAGGGCCACCGGCCGGTGCGCTCCAGGTGCCATTTGCCGATACGGTACAGGAGACAGCGCGCGTTGGGCAGGATCACGATGACCCGGCGGCGGCTCACGCGAAAAGCTTCTTTCAGCACCGCGCGGATCTCCTCGTCGGAGAAGAACTGGAGCACCGTGCAGCTGTAGACCGTATCGAACGCTCCGTCGGCGAACGGCAGCGGCCGTTTGATATCCGCCGTCCGGAACTCCCCGTCGAGCGAAAGGCTCTTGAAGAGGCTCCTGGCGAACACCACGTTCTCTTCGGACACGTCGAGCGCCGTCACGCGGCTTCCGGACCGGGCGAGCACCGCTTCCACATCCCCGATGCCGCTGCCAAGGCTCAAAACTTCGGGCGAGCCTGCGGCCAATTCCTTTAAAGCGGATACCCACGGCAGATACCGCCCCTCGCGGACCTTTTCGGCCCATTCCGCGGGACTCTTGCCGTCGGCCAAAAGATGGGACCAGGAAACGGACATTCCCCCTCCTATTGATGACAGCGCGGGAACGATAAAAACACCGGACGATCCGGTGCTATTTCTGGATCTTGGTGAATTTCGCGCCCTCGAGGGTGAGGTTGTACATGAGCCCCGCCTGGCCGATGATGAAGCCCAGGATGGGTTCTTTGAGCTTCGCGGTGTCCATCTCCCCGCCCGCACCGACGGTCACGATCGCGACCGAAGCGTCCACGCCCGCCTTCCAGCCGGAGCTGGACCGGAACTTCTCGAGCGCGGCGTCCTGCATGAAAAGGATCACGATGGACTTCTTCTGCGCGCCCAGCTGAAAGCCGAGGGACGCGGCCGCCGTGCTGTAGTAATCGACGGTCTTACCCTTCACCTGCAGCGCGCCCTCGCCGTACTCGCCGCCGATCCCTATGCCGGCCTTGAAAACGCTCGGGAAAACCAGCACGCCCTTGGCGTCCTTGACGAGCTGTTTACCGCTCGACACTTCGCCGTAAAACCGCTCGAGCGTGGCCTCGGCGCTCAAGTCGATCTCCTTGGCCGTACCGGCCGACGCGCCGGACACCGTCAAACCCGTCAACACGAAACAGATCATCGATCCCGCCAGAGCCTTCTTCATCACGGAACACCTCCCTTTTGTCAGGTTATAGAAACCGTTATAGCCTTCTCCCCCGCGGGCCGTCAAGAACATCGGGGCGGCGGGAAACGCGCCGCGACTCAACCGGAGACCAGCGGCGCCACCCGCGGGTCCTTGGCGAGCTCGTCGAACAGGATCCCCGCTTTGACATCCTCCCCATCCGGCGTCAGATGACAGCAGTCCCTGAATTGATCGTCCGAGAACCGCGCCTGATCGGGCTCGACGAACCGTATGCCGTACTTCCCGGCGAGCGCCCGCAGAATTCCGTTGTGAACGGGCAGCCCGGCCTCGAAGATCGGTTCGGTGCCCGCCAGGTCCGGCCGGTTCCGGGTCAGGTAAGGGGTCCGGGCGATCAGGAACCTGAACAACACCGGCTGGGCTCCGTCGTTCACAATGGACCGGATCAAAAAATCCATGTTCCGTTCGAAACCGGCCGGACGGACCGTCCGCACCCGCTCGAGGGCCGCCGGCCGGTCGAGACGTTCGGCCGGATAAGGCTCGTTGACGTAAACGAACTTCATGTCCCGCAGCCAGAGGATGTAGACCAGCCGGCACAGGTACGACCGCAGCATCGTGCGCTCGAACGGCCGGGGGAGCGTGAGGTTCGACGCCGCGCGCAGGTGCGTGTACTCCGGGTGATAATTCTCGTACGCCAGCGCCAGCAGATCGTTGCCGCCGTCGAGGATCACAAGGTCCGGCTGAAGGTAGCGGTGCCGGAGCACGTAGCCCGACAGGATCTCGGGCGAGACCGCTCCGGGCAATCCGGCGTTGATGACTTCAAAGCGGGTCCCTTTGGAAGCCGTGTTCAGTTTCGATTCCAGCTTCGCGGCCCACGTGTCCGCGGTATCCTCGATCGATTCCATGAACGCGGTCGAACCGCCCAGTACCAGGACCCGGAATACGCCGGGGGATTTGGCCGGCAAGAACTCCGGGTTGCGATAACCCATGGAGTTGGTCCGGTGGCGGCCCTGCGCGTCGGCCTGGCCGGGCGCGTTGACATAGAGCATGTAGGGGTGGGAAAGGTACCGCTGCGGGACCGTCGTGCGGCCGTCGGCCATGAGCTCGGTGACGGCCCGGCCGCCGCCCAGACCCTGCGCATACCGGGGCAGGACCCGGAAATAGACCAGCCGCGCGGCGCCCTCCGCCAGGAGCAGGGCCGCCGCCAGGATCAGGAGATTGGCCGGCCACCCGGAAAGCTTGGCCGGCGAGCCCGGGCGCTTTCCGGTCACGGGCGGCGGGCGTACAGGACCGGACGCCGCGGCAGGAGCGACACGCTCTCCAGGAGGAAACGAACGGACTTTTTCGACACGATCCAGGCATACTCGAGGACGTTCCGAAAGGAGGGGTCGGCGGCCAGCCCTTCCCGGAAATACCCGAACGCCTCCCGCGCGCGGCCCGCCGCGTAACTCAGATCCCCGAGATAGTAATCGATACGGGCAACGGCCGACCGGCAGATCCCCTCCAGGCCGTGGGCGCGGATGTACTTCCGCTGGATATCCAGAAGGTCCAGCAGCACTTTGCGGTGGCTTAGACCGTTGCGGATCTTGTCAGCGGAAAGGTTCCGGTCGTGAGTGCGTTTGTACATCTGGACCTCGGACAGGAGCACGAAGTTCGTCACGACCGCGCAGCGCAGCCAGTACTCGTAGTCTTCGGAGGGCCGATGGGCGTCGCTGAAAAATCCGATCCGGTCGATCACGCTCTTTTTGACCACCGCCGCGGACGGCGTGCCGGTGAAGTTCTCCCGGACGAGCAGGCCGAGCGCGTTCGCTTTCAGCGGCTCGTCGAAATTGAGGAGGCTCCGGGTCTGCAGGCCCTCGTAATGGTTGGTGAGGCGGTTGCCGAAGATGTCCACCCGCACGACGTAGTTGCAGAAGAAGACCCCGATGTCCGGGTAACGGCGGATCGCCTCGGCGTGGCACTCCAGCTTGTTGTCGATCCACACGTCGTCCGCGTCGAGAAAAGCGATGTAGTCGCCCGTGACCAGCGGCAGCGCGGTATTGCGGGCCTTCGAGACCCCGCCGTTGGCCTTTCGGACCACCTGTATCTTGTCGCCGTAGCCCGCCAGCACGTTCGGAGTCTCGTCGGTCGAACCGTCGTCGACGACGATGATCTGGTGCGCCGGGACCTTTTGCTTCAGGACGCTGTCGAGGGCCTTCTGGATGAACGGGATGCCGTTGTAGACCGCGATAACAACGCTGAACCGGGGATCGCTCATGCGCCGCCCGAAACCGGCCGCCGCTTCTTCGACGGACCTTTGACGGCGTGATAGAGCTTTCCGTAAATTTTACCGGCGCCCTTCTGCAAGCGCGGGAGGCCGTACTTGGCCTGGTTGGCGGGTGACAGGTTCCCGGGGTAGAACCTCACGAAGCGGGGGCTCGGACGGCCTTTCTCGGCGATCATAAAATACGGCGGCCTCACGTAAGGGTCATAGTCGTTCGCGGACATGAACTCGACCACGTACGCGACGCGGTCGGTGTGGGTGTGGTTGGGTCCGGTGCGATGCAGCAGGAGCGACGAGAAGACGAGCATGTCTCCCGGTTTGGCGTCGATGTGAACGGGCTTTTCTTTGGCGTCGTCCCCTCCCGTCCAGACCGCGTGCGTGTCCTCCAGACGGTGCGGCAGGAGTCCCCGCCTGTGACTGCCCGGGATGACCCACAGGCCCCCGTTGGCAGGTTTCATCTCGGTGATGGCGACCCAGAACTGAAAGTACGGATCTTTGAGGCCATTGTAACCGTTGTCCTGGTGCCAGGGAAATTCCACGCCGCCCGGGGCCTTGAGAACCGCCTGGTCCTTGCGTACCCAGAACGACGGCCCGGCGAACTGTTTCAGCAGATCGACCACTTTCTTCTGACAAATGAACGACTGCAGGAACGGGCTGTGAAAATAGAGATGCTGACGGAACGTGAGGCCTTTTTTGTCGAGGCGGCTCGGGTAGCGGGGACGGCAGGTCCGGATCTCCTCGTGCAGGCGCGCGACCTCCTCCGGGCCGAAGAACGCCCGACGCATCACGAAGCCTTCGTTGAGGAACTGTTGCCGGTCACCCATGGCGGTAGCCCAGGAACGGAATTCTACGTGAACCTCTGTGGCTTTGCAAGAACGCCGGCTCCGCCTCGCGCAGGGCTAGGAGACGGAACCAGCTCGAGAAGGTGTTGCTCGCGGGGGCCGGGCAGGACAGATGCCGCCAGCCGTTCTCGTACGTCCCGCCTGCGATCCGCGCGGCCAGCGCGCGCGGGAGCGGCCGGCCCAGCAGTTTGCGGACCCGCAGTTTCTGGTGGGAGAAACCGCCGTCCGGATTCTGCAGGGCCAGCAGGTCCGCCACTGCGCGGCGCCGGGCGCTCTCGACCTCGGCCCGGCGGTGCTCCGTCACGGCCGACGCGGCTCCCAGGAGCAGCAGCGCGTCGTAATCGAAACAGGAGTGCCCCACGAAGTCCGGGCAGAAAAGCCCGTACGGCCGCAGGAGCGCCAGGCAGCTGTCGATCACCTTCGTAGGATAAGGAATGGTCCGGCCGCGGTAAGCGAAATAGAACGTGAAGTGACAGCTGGTGGCCATTGCGACTTCGGGCTCGGACGGGAACGGGCCGGACCAGAGCCCCGTCCCGGGGGCATGGCGCGCTTCGAGCCAGTCAAGCGCTTCGTCGAGCTCCGTCAGGAGCCCGCGCGCCGAACGGCCGCGCTCGATCTCGTAGCAGGCCTGGCTCAAGGCGAATATCGCGCGGTTGGCGTCCGTCCAGGGCCGCCTCCATTCCAGCGACTCCAGATAACGCGTCAGGCCGCCGGTCCCTCCGGGCCGGGACGCGTCCGACCGCGGCGGCGCGGGCTCTCCCAGGACGTCCAGGGCCTGCTGGCAGAACGCCGTCGTCTCCCCGTCGAAGTAAGCGGCACCGTGCCCGGGCTTGCGCGCGGCGTCCTCCTCCGTGAAAAGCGGGTCACGGAACGACCCGTCGGGACGCACGCCGGACAGGAGGAACGCGGCGGCGCGTTCGCGGGCCGGACGGTCGAGACGATCGAGACCCGAGGCCGCCTCCAGACCCAGCAGCGCGTAGGACGCCGCCATAAGGGTCGGCGGCTGTCCCGCGGCGAACCGGAAGCCTCCGGAGACCGGGTCGCACAGGCTCAAGAAATAGCGCGCGGCCGCGTCGGCCGCTCGGGCCATGCGGGTCCTTTGTCCGTCCTGTGCGATCCGGTTTGCGCTCATGGGAACCGGCCGGTGACCTGTCGGGCACCCCACACCTCGGAAGCCGGGTCTTTAGTATAACATCCCGATACGGACGGCCGGCGGAGGATCCGCCGTCAGGGGACGGGGTGGGCGGGAAGTTCCACGTGAAAGTGCGCGCCTTCGCCGGGCGAACTCCGGGCCTCGATACGCCCTTCATGCAGATCGACGATGGACCGGGCGATGCTCAAACCCAGCCCGAATCCGTCGTCCTGGACGCGCCGCTGCCGCGACCGGTAAAAGCGGTCGAAGATATGCGGCAGGTCTTCCTCGGCGATTCCGATCCCGGTGTCCTTGATGTCGATCGTGACCGTCCGGCCGCTGCGCGCCAGGCCCAGGTCCACACGGCCGGACGCGGGAGTGTACTTCACGGCGTTCTCGAGCAGATTCGCCAAAAGTCGTTTCAGGTGCGCCGGATCGCCGCTCACGATCACCGGCCCGGTCGACGGCAGGCTCATCCGGATCCCTTTCGAGGCGGCGAACGCCTGGAGATCCTCGGACACCGAACGGATCACCTCCTGCAGGTCCACGGGCTTCATCTCGAGGCTGACCTTGTCGGAGTCCAGGCGGGCCAGCGTCAGCAGGCTGTGCACGATCCCGCGTATCCTCTCGATCTCGTGAAGGCCGCTGTGCAGGACCCGCCGGTATTCCGCCTCGGTGCGGTTCTTCTTGAGGGCCAGCTCGAACTCGCCCCGCGCCACGGTCAGAGGGGTTTTCAGCTCGTGCGAAATGTCCTGCACGATCTGCCGCTGGGCGTTGAAGGAGCGCTCGAGCCTCTCCACCAGGTCGTTGAACGTCTCGGCCAGCCAGGCGACCTCGTCGCGGGTGTGCGGAACGGGCACCCGCACGCTCAAGTCGTCCGGCCGGATCCGGCGGATGATCCGCGCGATCCGGTCGAGCGGCCGCAGCGCCGCGTGGACGAAGATCATGCTGGCGCCGCCGACGATGAGGAGCGTCACGCCGACCAGCATGAACAGGATCCGCCGCACGACCGCCAGCTCCTGCAGGAGCGGCAGCATCGAAGCGCGGACCCGGATGACGTACTGGACCTCCCGGTCGTTCAGGACCGGCCGGATGATCGCCCTGCCGGGAACGGCTCCCCTTGAAATCGTAATAACGCGTCTGGCCGCGCAGGACGTCCTGGAGGACCGGCGGCGGCGCGGGGGCCGGGGGCATTTCCGTCAGGGTCGAAGCGATCGACTTGCCCGAAGGATCGAAGATCTCGACGGTCATGCCGAAATCCCCGGCCGACGGCCGCGCCTCCCGCCCGGTCAGAAGTTCGGCGATCGCCTCGAACCGGTCCTCCTTCTGCTGGAACGTGGCGAAAAAAGCGCCCCACCCGCTGGTCTTGTACTTCTCGGTCTTGAGATACGTGCGCAAGGAGGCTTCCACGCCCTTGGCCTTCACTTCGAGCAGCGAATCCATCTTGCGGCGCAGGGCCTGGTCGAAATAAACGTGAAGCGACGTACTGAAGAAAAGGAGCGTGAAGAACAGGGCCAGGATATAGAACAGCAGATTGCGGAACCGGATGGAATGAAGGTAGAGTTTGGGCATGACGTCTTTCTACCCTTTGATCACGTAGCCGCGGCCCCGGATGGTGTGGATGAGCTTCTTCGGGTGGCCCTTGTCGACCTTGTTGCGCAGGTAATTGACGTACACGTCGATCACGTTGGAAGAGACGTCGAAATGCAGCCCCCAGACATGCTCGGACAGCATCGTGCGCGTCACCACTTCGCCGGAATGGCGCATCAGGTATTCCAGCAGGGCGAACTCTTTGGGGGTCAGATCCAGAGGTTTCTTCCCGCGTTCCGCGCGGTGCGCGATCAGGTCGACGACGAGGTCCCCCACCTGGTACAACGCGCCCGGGGTGTCGTTCTTGCGGCGCAGGAGCGCGCGCGCACGCGCCAGAAGCTCCTCGAAAGCGAAGGGCTTGGTCAGGTAGTCGTCGGCGCCCGCGTCCAGACCGGCGACCTTGTCGGGCACACCGTCCCGCGCGGTGAGCATCAGGATGGGAGCGCGGATCTTCTGCCGGCGGAAACGCCGGCAGAGTTCCAGACCGCCGATCCGGGGCAGCATGAGGTCCAGAAGGATCAGGTCGTAATCGTTCACGACCGCCAACTCGTCGGCCTGGTCGCCGTTCAAGGCGACGTCCACCGAGTACCCCTCTTCCCTCAAGCCGCGCTGGATGAACGTGGCGATCTTCTTTTCGTCTTCGACAACAAGGATCCTCATGATGGACCTCTACCCGCTATCCTGCCACCGGGAAGCCTCCCTGTCACGCGTGTCCCCTTTCCGGCTTTCACCCCCGGCTCGCCGCCGCCGGCGGGGCGTCCAGCGTCTGCTTCACCTTGCGGACCAGCAGATCCACCCCCATGGATTTGTCGAAGTAATTGTCAGCCCGGATGATCAGGCGTTTCTGCTCGTCGAGCGAGCGGACGCTCGCGATGATCACCCGGATCTCCGGGTTGTAGAGCCGGACGGTATCGTAGATCGCGTCGCCGTCCACGCGAGGCATCTGAAGGTCCAGAAGGATCAGGCGGATGTCCTGACGGTGCAGCAAGGTGTCGACACAATCCCTCCAGTCGGCGGCCTCGTCCACCCCGAAGCCCTCTTCTTCCAGGACCTTCCGGTAGATCGAACGGATCTTGGGATCATCGTCCACGATCAGGATCTGCTGTGTGACCGGCATCGGGGTATCTCCTCCATTAAGCCCTGCGCTGAGGACCAATGTAGCAAGACCTGGATTAGAGGATCATTAGACCTAGATTATTTTTTTCTAATGCTCGTCCCCGCCGGCGCTCAAAAAACGACGGTGAGCGAAGTTCCGAGGATCTGGGTCTCGTTCCAGTCGCGGCCCGTCTTGTCGCTTTTGACCATGTAGTACACGTCCAGGGTGACGTTCTCGATGAGCTTCTTCGTGACCCCGACCGAGACGCGATTCTGGTTCAGCTCGTCCTTCTTGAAGTCGTAAAAGATCTCGTCCGAGACGTACGGTGAGAATTCCGAGCCCCAAACCTTGACCGGCTTGGCGATCTTGAGCGCGTTCCGGTAACGCCACTTCTCCTTGTCGTCCACGCTGCGGTACTCGAAACGGTTGCGGTCGCTCCACTTGAGGTCCCACAGACCCCACTTGCAGGTCGTCTGGAGCTCGAGCCGGTTCTCCGGCACCCACCTCCCGGCAATGTTCTTCTCTTCGGCATAGAAATACGACGCAGCCAGGTCGAGGCTCTTCGACACCTTGTAACCGACCCCCTGGCGCGAGGCCAGATAGAAACTTTCCGAAACGTCGTCCCGCACCCGCCAGAGCGGGTTCCAAATGATCCGGACCTTGTTATTGAGGGGGTGCTCCAAGGTCACGCTCGCCCAATAGTTGACATCGTCCCGGGCATAGAGGGTCGAGGTTCCGAAGGTCAGCAGAAAAGCCGCGCCGGACAGGGCGGACAGGATAGCTTGGGTTCTTATCGCAACGCTCCTTATGAATAGGATAGCCGTTGCCACTCGCGGACGCTAAAACAAAAAACCCGTGCTGATCCATCAGGCACGGGCCGGGTAGACTCCTACCGACGCTTTAGCACATTTTCCGCCACATTTCGTGGCGGATCCGCCAAGCTTTCTGGCGGAGTATAGCGGAGCAAGTAGCCTTTTTAAATCGCCGCTTGGTACGGGGGATACTTTACGACCCGCAGGCCGGGCCTGTCAAGTCGGTATATTATCGGCTCCGGGCAGCGGGTCCGTGAGCCCCGGCGGGATGGTTCCCGGAAGCTCCTCGGGGGGAACGGTGCCGTCGGTCCGTTTGCTCAAGCGTTTGCTTTGCTTGGCCTCGCGTCTTTTCCGTTTCATTTCTTCTATCCGCCGCTTGTCCCGCCCGAAATTCTGCGCCACCCATCCCCTCCTTATTTATCGCCTCGCCAAAACGAGGCGGCCCGCAAACCCTCCGTCAAGACAGGCTATATGATACAAGTTTTTCGGACGAAAGGCTCGCGAAAACACGTAAAAACAGGGACCGGCCGCGATATCAGCGACGGGCCCTGCGCGACGTGTGCCCGTGCTCGCCCCAATAACGTGCCCGGATACTGGCTTCGGCGTCGCTTCGCGTCTTCGACGTGCCCACCACTTCGCCCGTATCCCGGCGAACGATCTTGTACGGCCTCGCTCCCGTCCCTTTCCTGACCAGATACGGCATCAAGGCACCCTCCTATTCCCGCGGCAATACGTTCATCGCAACAACCCGCCACGCTTACCGCACCACGGTCTTCGGGCGGCGGCCCGGCGCGCCCAAATGATCCGCAAACCATGCCGCGGCCAGGACGGCGACCCGCTCCAGGGTACCCGGCTCTTCGAAAAGATGCCCGGCACGCGGCACCACGACGAGCTCCTTGCACTCGGAAGCAAGTAGGGATAAAGCGCGTCGGTTCAGCTCCAGGACATCCGGATCATCCTCTCCGACGATGAGAAGGGTCGGGACCGTGACTTTCCGGAGCGTTCCAGCGTCGGCAAGGTCCGGACGGCCGCCGCGACTGACCACGGCCGCGACCGCTTCCGGGCGGGCGGCCGCCGCGGCAAGCGCGGCGGCGGCGCCGGTGCTGGCCCCGAAATACCCCACCGCGGGCGGTGGCACGGTCCGCCCACGCGACCAATCGGTCGCGCCGATCAGGCGTTCGGTCAGAAGGGGGATATCAAAGCGGTATTCGGCCGTCAGGACGTCCTGCTTCTCCTCGTTCCCCGTCAAGAGGTCGAAAAGAAGCGTCGCCAGACCGACCCGCTCGAGCGCCCCCGCGACGAACCGATTGCGGGGGCTCAGACGCCCGCTCCCGCTGCCATGCGCGAAGAGCACCATGCCCTGCGCGCCTTTTGGGACGCTCAAAACCCCTCTCAAGACCACCGTGCCCGCCGGGATCTCGACATCCGTGGAACGATCGCGCTTCATGGCCTTACTTCTTTCCCTTCCTGACCGCCGGCCGCTGATGCGATCTTTTGTCCGCTTCTTCTTTCAGCATCTGGAGGACCTCACTGTCCTCCACCTGTTCAAAAACGTCGTAGAACTGACCGACGCTCTGAAAATACCGCGGCGCCCGGAGGCAGATGACCCGGTCCGCCAGCGGCGCGAAACGCCCGATCGAGATCTCGGCGGCCACGGGGATCGCCGCGATGAGCTCGGCCGGACGCTCCTGCCGGGCCGCCCACAACGCAGCCTCCATCGTGAACCCCGTCGCCACGCCGTCATCGGTGACGATCACGCGTCTTTTTTCCAGAGGCGTGCGCGGAAGGACCCGGCGGTACGAGGCGAGCCGCCCGCGCAGGCGTTCCCGTTGGCGCGCGATCTCCTCGCGGAGGTATTCCCTATCCTCCGCCGCCGACAGACCGTTCATGAAAAGCTTCCCGGTCTCGGTGACCGCGCCGACGGCGAACTCGCTCTGCCCTTGCGCCCCGACCTTGTGCGTCATGATAACGTCCAACTCGCCGTCGAGCCGGCGGGCGATCTGGCGCGCCACCGGCAAGCCTCCCCGCGGGATCCCCAGCACAAGCGGCCGCGAGCCTTTGAGATCGCGCAACTAATCCGCGAGGAGCGTTCCGGCCTCCGTGCGGTCGGTGAACGTTTCGGAACTCCTGGAAAGGATATGACGCTCGATCATCCGGACACCCCTTCGTTCTGGACCGTTTCCGAGAACAACCTGTTCACGAACTATCTCCCCGCCCGATCTTCTGATTTATTTTCAGTATATCCCCCGGCCGAGGGATCATGAGTGACATCCATCACACTCCTCATTAATTTTACAGATCGCCCCTGCGGCATCTTCATAAGTCTAGTTGAATACATCGGATAAGTTTATACGCCGTGTCGAAATAAGTGGGCTCGGATATGCGGCGAGCGGGAACAACGAACGGGTTTTGGGTCTTCCGGCGCGGGGAGCGTGTCTGTGCCTCCGGGGCCGAAAAATGGGGTCCCAACATCGTCGAACACATGGGAACCTTTTGGAATCATGGCCATTATCATAGCATAAGGTTTATAGAAGAATCTCCCCGAAATGGCTGTTCAGAGATAGCGCCTTAGGCGATTGTCCGCCAAAATGGCCGATATTTGTCCAATTTGTCCGCTTTTATAGGCCATGGATGACCATAACGTCCGCATAGCCAAGGGCTTCTATAATATCTTAAGGAGGCGCGGCTCTCTCCTCCGAACTGCTTTATTCGACGAGCGGGGTCGCTCTCGCCAAGGACATTTTCGCTAGCGGCCCTTCGGGGCCATGAAACACCAGACCCAGAGTACGAGGAGGAATGCCGTGCCCGCCCCATGCGCCTGGAACGCGCGGATGCCGCTGAGGGCGTAAAGTGCTCCCGCCGAAAGCGCGAATGCGGCGGACGGCGCCCGCGAAGCGAGGAAGCAGACTGGGACGAGCGCGAGCGCAAAGACGTGCGTGCGGGCGACCGGCGTGAAGAGGATCGTCGTGAGGATGAGCGCCGAAAATCCAGCGGCCGGGTCCTTGATGGCCAGCGCCGCCGAGAGCGCGACGAGCGCGAGGGCCAGGACCGCGAAAATGACGCGTACCGTGCTTTCGGGCAGTTGGACCGGCGAAACGATCCGGTAGCGCCGGGCCGTGTAGACGGGCAGGTATTCGTGGTTCGCCTTTCCTGCAACGTCGCGCAGGAGGACGCGGTGGAGCGACGCGTCGAGCGCCTGGTTGCGGCTGTTCAGAAGTCCCTGAAGACGCCGCTGGTAACGCACGGCTTCCGCGCCCCGCTCGGGAGCGCCTGCTTCGGCCGCGAAATCGTCGTAATAGCGGAGTTTCTCCGGTTCGGCGGGCAGACCCGGGCCTTCGGAAAAAGCGACCGCGCTTCCCCATTCCCGCAAAAGCGCGAGATTGCGCTCGAATCCGAGGTTTGCGCCAGGCACGGCGACAAGCCACAGTGTCGCGCCGAGCGCCCACCCGAGCAAGACCTTCCATTCCCGGCGGACAGCGAAGAAAACGATGAGAAGGTACGGGGCCGCCTTCACGCTGGCTCCGAGCGCCATCAGTACGCCCGCCGGGATCGGCCTGTCCGCGCGGCGCCACAGGTAAAGTCCCGCGGCGAGACAGAAAAGGACGAAAATGTTGGCCTGCGCCATGACGAGGTTGTCGGCGAGGGTCGCTACGGCGAAAAACACCGCAAACACCCGCGTCGCCGGCGATGCACCCGGCGGAAAAAGCGCCAGAAGCAGGCGGCATGACGCGGCAAAGAGCACCGTATTCAACGCGAACCAGAGCGCGTGCGCGGGCAGATAAGGCAGCGCGGCGAACGGGGTGAAGAGCACGGCGAAGACGGGCGGATAAAGATAGGGGCTCTCGACCGCCTCGCGATAAGGGCTCCGCCCGGCGATGAGGTCGCCCGCAGCCGAATAATAAGCGTCGAAGTCGGAGGAGCCTTTGACGGCCTTACGGTGCGCCGCGGCGAAGCAGGCGATCAGTAGAACGGCCGCCAGCGCGATTGCGGCCGCCCGGCGGCCGCGCGGGGGCTTCACGGGCTGGCGAATGCCAGCAGCGCCAGGGCTCCGAACGCCAGTACGGCGCACACCAGAAGAAAAAAAGACCGTATGGGGGTCCAATCGATCCGGGGCAGGAATCGTCTCAGGCTGCGGGGCGGCCGCACCGGGTGCGGCTCGGAAATCGATCGCTTGCCGAAAACCATCTCGATCGTCTTCTTGGAAAGTAAAAGCTTTGTGTAAACAGAAGTGCGTGCGCGGCCCCGCAAAAGCGCGTACGCCAGGCCGCCGCGAACGAAATAAATCAGGTGCTTGAAGAGAAGCAGTTTTTTCACCGCGAGAGCTCCCGCCGGCCCGAAATGCTTGCGCGAAAAATGAATCTGGCTCCGGCGATATTCGACCTGGGCACGTAGGCGGTTTTTCGACGCCGACACGCCGCCATGGTGGAGCGCGCGGACGGCGGGCTCATAAAGGACCTTGTACCCTTTTTGCTGGATGCGGCGGCAGAGGTCAATGTCCTCGAAATACATGAAAAAACCTTCGTCAAACAGGCCCGCTTCCAAGAGCACGCGCCGGGGCGCCATAAAGCAAGCGGCCGTGATCCAGTCCGCCTGCTTCGACGCCACGCACTGCATCTCGACGTAGCGCACCGCCCGGGGATCGCCGAGCGATAATCCCCGGTGAGCCATCTTGCGGATCACTTCGCGCAACAGCGACGGAAAATATCCCCAGGACCATTCGAGCCGGCCGTCGGCGTTCTCAAGACGCGGCCCGACGGCGCCGACGGCGGGTTCCGCGTCGAGCGCACGCATCATCCGGTCGAGCGCAGGCTCGAGGAGGTGGGCGTCGCTGTTGAGGAGCAGCACGTATTCGCCGCGGGCGTTGTGGATACCCAGATTGTTCGCGGTGCCGAAACCCAGGTTGCGGCCCGTTTCGATGCATGCCGCCTCGGGGCAGGCCTGCCGGATCACGTCGAGGCTGCCGTCGCGCGATCCATTGTCGACGACGATGACCTCGAACCCGCACGACGGCGGGAACGCGAATATCGATCGGACCCCTTCGATTGTGTGGTCGGGAGTTTCGAAATTGACGATAATGACGCTGAGGCGCGGGCCGTTGTTCATGGGATACGATTATACAACGAGCCTTCGAGGACTGTCTGCACCGCTCGCGCCGCCTCGGACCACCGGAACCGGCGCGCATTTTCGAGGCCCCGCCGCTCCAGATCGTCGCAGTACCGGGGGTCCGCGAGCAAGGTTTCCATCGCCGAACTGATCTCGGCCGCACCGGAGCCGGCGGCATAATGAACACTGTCGCCCGCGATCTCGACGAGCGACGAGTTTTTCAGCGTAAGGACGGGCAGTCCGCGGCGCTGGGCCTCCACGACGGGGATGCCGAAACCTTCATATAAGGACGGGTAGCAGAAAAGGTCCGCCTCACCGTATGCGGCGCGAAGCTCGGACTCGTCCACGTAACCGCGGAACCGGACGCGGTCCCCGACCCCGAGATCTCGTGCGAGCGCCTCGAAGTCCTTGCGGGGCCTCGTGCGATTGTCGCCGACGACCGTGAGCGATAGCGCGGGGTAGCAGTCTTTCAGTGCCGCGACCGCCCTGAGGAGATTTTCCACGGGTCGTCGGTTCAACAGGCTTCCCACGAAAAGAACACGGCCACGGGGCGTCCCGGCCGGCCGCACCTTGGCGCATCCGTTCTCCGGCACGTGGTCGGCCCCGGCGTAGATCCGGCTTACCCGCGCCCCGGGAACGCTGAGGAACCGCCCCAAGTCCTTCGTCGTCGCGTCGGAGAGCGTGATCAAGCGGTCCGCGCGGTGCGCGGAGACGGCGGTCTTCCACCGGCGCACGAGCGCCTCGCGGGCCGAAAACCAGCAGGGGTCCACGAAGAACGTGAGGTCGTAGATATTGACAACATTTTTCCATCCGCCGCGCGCGCGGGAACACGAACCTCCCGCGCCCCAGAAAACATCAATGTGGTCCTCTTTCAGGCGGCGAGGCAGGAGCATTTGCTCCCACCAGAGATCCGGACACGCGTCGGGACCGAAATGTGCCGACCGTACGCGCCTCTCTTCGAGAAAAGAAAGGTCCGGCACGCGCGTCTTGAAATAAAGAGTGACGTCATGGCCGCGAAAAAACGCGGTGTCCCAGTTTTTCAGGATCTCGGAGAGATAACGGCCGACGCCGGTGGATTCCCGCTCGATTTCGCGCGCGTCGACGGCGATCTTCACGGTGCGAGCGTCTCCTCTGGATAAACGAAATCAAAACCATTCAGGATGCCGCCGCAGATGACGTCCAGCCCCGGGTCCCGCCCGGGGGCCAGCGCGTCCGGGTCACGGACCTCGGCGCGCAGAGGAGGCCAGAGCCCCTCGCGTTCGACGAGCGCGGCGACGGGGATCATGCGGCGGAAGAAGAAATGGAATGCGTACTTTCGCGCCCTTTCGTGCGTCGCGGGATCGAGCTTCTTTCTGAAGGGCAGTCGTACCAGGAGCGCGCGGTATTCCTCGACCGAAGAGGCGTCGAAGCCGATGCCCTTGTTGCGCATCCACGCCTCCCCCGCGACGATGACCGGCACGCCCCGCGCGGCAAGTTCCACGCCCATCTTCGTGCCGTAGATGAGCGCGCAATCGCATTGCTCCGCGAGCGCATACGTGTTTTCCTTCTCTTCCGGCCCGACCACGAACACGTTCGCGGGCAACGACGGATATCTTTTCCGGATCGCCTCGTCCGCCCGCTGCCTGGAGCGCGGCGTCCCAAGCGTCTCGGCGGGATGGATGCGGACGACGAGCTGTAGGTCGGGTCTTTCGCGGAAGCGTTCGACCGTCTCGAAAATCCAGTCCATCATGCCCGGAAACGCGTTCGTCGGGTAATGCAACCTGGCGTCCCAGGCCACGTTGGTCAAAAGAAGCGCCGTCGGCTTTTGGGTGGAAAATCCCGGACGCGAAAATGCGGCGCGTCCTCCGTGCCCGGAGCCGCCGTGCTGGAACGAAATCCAGTCTTCTCCGCCGTGCCGCCGGCTCTCGAGATAATGCTCGAGCCGTTCGTCAAGCGCTGCGTTCCAGCGCATGTTTTCCCAGGCCGAAATATTCTCCTGCATGAGCGTGTAGTGGTACGTATCGCCGTGGCTGAAGATGAGCCGTTTTTTACGGTAGGCGGGATTCCAGTTCACGACGCGCGCGCCGGCGGCCCGCGCGACGTCGCCGATCACCCCTTGCGGGACATAGATGCCGTGGTGAAACACGCTCACGTCGTAACGCTCGCGGGCGAAGAGCCGCTCGACCGCGTCCGCGGTAAGGAGCGCGGCCTCGAAGTAGCGCCGAAGCGCCTCCTCGCCGAGCGCCTCTCCGGCGAGATCGCCGCGCGCGAAAAAGCGGAGCGCGCCTGCCGTCGCGTGCTCGCCGAGGCGCACGCCGCCCTTTTCGTAACGGCCGATCCCATCGAGCGGGGTCGTGCGTGCCTTCGCGCGGATGCTCAGGATTTCGTCTTCGCCGAGGAGGGACCCGATCCGATGGATGGGAAGCGCCAACGGGCCGTAACTTTTTGCGGCCGAGTCCAGGCACGCCTTGCAGAGCGAACGGCGCGCCGCCTCGGAGATCCTTCCGTCCGGCGCGGCGAGGTCCGCGTACGTCTGCATCTGGCAGGCCGGGAGGACGCCGTCGCAGAGGAGGAAGTGCACCTCGGCCCCGCGGAGCGTGAGCGCGGCCGCCAGGAGCCCTTCGACGGGCGTCACGGCCTCATGGCCCCCGGTCGACGTGGCGATCAATATTTTTTTGCCGCGGCCCGCGGCATTTTGGATCGATTCCGCCCACCGCGCGGCGTGCCGTTGCGTCAAAGGACGCCAATCGGTCCGCGGCACGAAAGGATCGCGGAGACGTTTGGAGAGTTTGGAGCGGACGTCCGAAAGCATCACGAATTCGGGACCATGGCCGGCGAGCCGGAAAGCGCGCGCAAGATCCTGTCGGCGAGAGATTCGGCGTCGAGCGCATGAGCCTTCAGCGCCTCGCGGTTTTCGCCGCATTGCGCGATACCCTCGACCCCGAAACGCCACAGCCGCGTGCCGAGTCCCAGCCCGGCGATTTCGGCGGCGAGCATTTGCCCCTGGCCTCCCGCGACCGCGTGGTCGTCGACGGAAAACGCGTGCGCGTACGGCGCGAGCGTCGTCGCGAGCCATTCCTGGTCCACGGCATTGAGCCACGGAAGGTCGATGACCTGCGCGCGGACCCCCGAGGCGTCGAGCCGGACAGCCGCGTCCCACACTTCGCTCAGCATCACCGGGCCGTAGGCGAAAATCAAGGCGTCATTTCCCGGACGAAGCGAAACGCCCCGCCCTTTCCGGAAACGGTATTCGGCCGGCGGCGTGAACGCGGGCTCGACCGCGACGTGCGAGAGCCGCAGGTACGTCGCGCCGAGATTGTCTTCGACGGCCCAGCGGAACGCGTCTTCGAGCGCGGCCGCGCAGGAGGGCTGAACGAGCGTGAGCCCCGGCACCGCCGCGAGCACCGAAACGTCCCTCACCGCCTGGTGCGAATGCCCGGGCGCCGCGGGCAGGAGCCCCGCGAGTGTCGCCGTGTAGATGATTTTCGTCTTTTCCGTCGCGTTGGCGAAGATCTGCTCGTTGGCGCGCGCGCTCAAAAACGACGCGAACGAATGCACGACCGGCACAAAGCCGCGCAGCGCCAGTCCCCCGGCTACGGAGACCATGTGTTGTTCGGCGATGCCGCATTCGAAGAACCTTGCGGGAAAACGTTTTTCGAACCCGAGGAGGCCGCAGTCCTTCGCAAGGTCCGCGTCGAGGATGACGAGCTTCGGCTCCTTCTCTCCCCAGGATTCGAGGACGCGCGAATAATGGTCGACGAGGCCCAGCGGCTTGGGTGCGGACGGCCGCGGCGGGGCGGCACGCTCCTCGAACCGCACCGGCTCCATGCCCAGCGCGGCCGCGGCGCGCTCGACGCGCTCGCGGAGCTCCGCGAGCGCGCGCGCATATTCGTCCGGGGGCAACGCGCCGCTGTGATACCGGTAAAGGCGCTCGCCGACCTTGAGCGCGCGGCCCTCGGCGAAAGAGACGCCCTTCCCCTTCACCGTGTCGGCGAGGATCACGCTGGGTCCGCCAGTCTCTTTTTTCGCCGTCTCCAGCGCCCGCGAGAACGCCGCGAAATCGTGGCCGTCGCAGCGCAATACGTTCCAGCCGAAGGCCCTGAATTTTTCTTCGAGGTCCGGCAGCGGGCACACCGCATCGAGCCAGATGTCCGATTGGATCTTGTTGTGGTCGACCACGACGGTGATTTCGGAGAGGCCGCGATTGGACGCCGCGAGCGCCGCCTCCCACATCTGCCCTTCCTGCCATTCGCCGTCGCCGGTCAGCACGTAATACCGCCGCGCGCGCCCCTGGAGGCGGCCGGCGAGCGCCATCCCCTGCGCTTTCGAAAGACCCATGCCGAGCGACCCCGTGTTCGCCTCGACGAACGGCGTGCCGACGTCGGGGTGGCCGGGAAGACCGCCGAGCCGCCTCAAGGAATCCATAAGGCGCTCATCGAGGAACCCCATGGCGACGAGCACCGCGTAAAATGCGGGCGCGTCGTGGCCTTTCGACGAAAAACAGACGTCGTGCCCGCCCTCGGCAAATTCGGCGGCCGTGCGGGGCAGGCGCAGTTCGTGGAGATAAAGCCAGGACAGGACGTCCAGACTGCTGAAGCTCGACCCGAGGTGGCCCGATCCCGCGCGCTGGATCATGTAGAGCGCGTTGACGCGGCAGAGGTCGGCGAAGAGAGCGGCCTTCGCGAAACGGTCGCCCTCGCGGGCCCCGGCCCTCAGGCGCTCGAACTCCCTGACGGGAACGAACGCGGGGCCTAGCACGCTTTCACTCCGCTCGGCGCGCGCGAGACGCGGGGAAGTTTCGCCTGACCGCTCGCGACCAGGTGCTCGGCATACCAAAAATCTTTTTCGTCGTTGATATCATAGCCCTCAAATCCCCGGGTCAGGAACGGCATGGCGGTTCTGCCCGCGATCGAGCGGTCCTCGAACACGACGCGCGTCTCTGCGATCTCGAGGCTCGCGTTCTGGGCGTACACTTCCGGGAGCGCCGCGTACTGGATACTGTGCATCGGCGCGGCCGGGTCCTGAGGCAGCAGAGGCTTCATGCGCTTCCCTTCCACGATCCACATTTTTCCGGGATGCTGTCGGCATTTCTCGACCGCCCGGATGGAATCGACGCCGGTTTCGGCGGCGAACTCGTCCCACGCGCGGCGGATCGTCTCGGACGTCCTGAAGGGACTCGTCGGACGCAGGATGGCGAAGCGCTCGTACGTCTCACCGCCCTCCTTCAGGTGATGCAGGGCGTCCTCGAGCCACTCGATGTCCATCGAGCGCTCCCCGGCCATCGCGGCTGGCCTCAGGAACGGGACCTCAGCGCCGTAATGCCGCGCGGCTTCGGCATAACGCTCCGAGTCCGTCGAGACGATGACCTTCGAAAAAAGGCCGCTGTCGAGCGCGGCCGTCACGCTGTAAGCCAGGAGAGGGTGCCCCGCGAGCGGGCGCACGTTTTTGTGGGGAGCGCGCTTGGAACCGGAACGGGCGGGAATGAACGCGACGGCGGAATGCGGCATACCTAGGCCTTCGAGGGATCGAAGTTCACGACCACGTTTTTCAGCTCCGAATAGACGTCGAGCGCCTCGGCGCCGGGCTCGCGCGTGCCGTTGCCGGACTGCTTGAGCCCGCCAAACGGGACGTGCGGTTCGCTGCCGAACGTTCCCCCGTTCACCGAAACGACGCCCGCCTGGACGCGCTGTGCGTATTCGTGGGCGCGATGGAGACTCTGCGTGTGGATCGCGCTCGTAAGGCCGTAGGGAGAGTCGTTGGAAAACGCGATCGCCTCGCCAAGGCCCTTCACGCGGTAAAGCGCGGCGACGGGCCCGAACAATTCGCAGGTCGAGATCTCCTCCGCGGGCGCGGCGCCTTCGAGCAGCGTCGGGGCCATGTAATAGCCGGACGCGTGCGCCGGGCCGGTCAACCGGCCGCCGCCCGCGAGGACCTTCGCCCCACCCTTCCGGGCGCGTTCGACGGCCGCAAGCACGCGCGAAAGATGCTCCTCGCTGATCAGGGGGCCGAAATCGTCCCCTTCGGCGACACCGGCGCGGAGCCGGGCCGCGCGCTCGACGAGCTTCGCGCGGAACGTCTCGTAGACCGCGTCGAACACGAGGATGCGGCTCGCCGACGAACAGCGTTGTCCGGCGTTCGAGAACGCGGAAAGGACCGCCCAGTGGACGGCCTTCTCCAAGTCCGCGTCGTCGCAGACCACGAAAGGATTTTTTCCTCCCAGCTCGAGCGAGACGCGGCAGAAACGCTCGGCAGCCTTCATCGCGACCGCGCGGCCGGCCACGGCCGACCCGGTGAAGCTCACGACGCCGACGTCCGGATGCGCGACCAGCGCCGCGCCCGCTTCGGAACCCAGGCCCTGCACGACGCTGAACAGGCCGTCGGGAAGGCCCGCTTCGCGCGCGAGGCGCGCGAACGTCCAGGCCGTCGCCGGAGCGTCCTCGGCGGCCTTGAGCACAGCCGCGTTGCCGCAGAGAAGCGCCGGAAAAAGTTTCCAGGCGACGTTCGCCACGGGCGTGTTGGCCGGCACGATGAGCCCCGCGACGCCGATCGGCTGGCGGACGACGGAAATTTCGCGATTGGGCACGGAGCTGGCGACCGTCCTGCCGTGATAGCGCTGGCCTTCGCCGGCGAAATAAACCGCCAGGGCGACGGCACCGTCGGTCTCGCCGAGCGCGGCCGGAAGCGTCTTGCCGGTTTCGAGAGCCGCCGTGCGCGCCACTTCTTCGCGCGCGGCCTTGACCCGCGCCGCGAACTCTCCGAGGCGCGCGGCCCGCGCCGCGACCGGCAGGTCCGCCCACGCCGGCTGGGCGGCCTTCGCCGCGCGCACCGCGTCCGCGATCTCAGCGGCGCCGGAGCGCGCCACGCGGCTGAGCGGCGTTCCGTCGTGGGGATTTTTCTTGATGAACGTGGCGGGTGCGTTTTTTTCGGCGCCGCCGATCCAATTGGGGACTTCGCGGATGGCCGCCGGGGCCTCATCCTTCATTTTCACCATGCGGTCCACCCCCCGTCGATCACCAGATTGGAACCCGTCATATAGGAAGAAGCGTTCGAAAGCAGGAAAAGCACCGCGCCGTCGTATTCGTCGGGCTTGGCCATGCGCCCCATGGGAACGCGCCCGGCGTACCCCTTGAGGAATCGGGGGTCCTGTCCGTCGAGGACCCCTCCAAGCGTCAGGTTGTTGACACGCACGTTCCGCGCAGCCCAGTACGTCGCCAAATACCGCGTGAGATTCAAGAGCGCGGATTTGGACGCGGAGTAAGCGGCCGGCTTGAAAAACTGCTTGCCGCCCTTGGAACGGTATCCGTAAATCCGCTGGTCGGGCGACACCATGCCGTACACGGAGTTGACGTTTACGATCGAGCCGCTCCCATTTTTCGCCATCGCGCCGCCGACGACCTGGCAGGCCTGGAACACGCCTTTCAAGTTCACATCCATCACGCGGTCCCATTCGCCGGCCGGATAATTTTCGAACGGGCCGTTCGCCTCGGCGGGGCTGTCCGGCGGCGAATCCAGCGCCGCGGCGTTGATCAGGCCCTGCGGCCGCCCCCAGCGTTTTTCGACGGCCGAGAGCGCCTTTTCGAGGGAAGCCCTGGAAGTCACGTCGGTCCGCGCGAAGAAGAATGATTTTCGCCCGTAGGGGACCTCGAGAAAGCGATCGAGGCCCGAAGGAAATTCCGCGTTGTCGAGCACGGCCACCCGGGCGCCGCCGCGGACCAGCGCGCGCGTGAAATGCCGCCCGAGCCTGCCGATCCCGCCGGTCACCATGACGATCTTCCGGGAAACGTCGAATGGATTTTTCACCCGCCGCCCTCTTTTCAAAGGTTGTCTATGAACTTCGCCTGGGACCGGTGGAAGAACCAGGCTCCCGAAACGAAGACGAGCAGGATGACGAGAACCCCCGCCGAGAGAGACGCAGCATCCATGTGCCCCCGGCCCAAAAAGCTCCATTTGAAACCCTCGATGACCGGCGTCATGGGGTTGATCATCGCGGCGAACCTCCATTTCTCCGGGACAAGGGACAAAGGATAAATGATCGGCGTCGCAAACGACCACACCTGCAGCGCGTAAGGAAGGCCGAAACGGACGTCCCGGGTCTGTGAATTAAGCACGGAGGTCCACAAACCGATTCCCAGGGCAAAAAAAGCCGCCAGGAACACGAAGAGCGGAAAAAGGAACAAACGCGGCCCCGTGCCGATATAGGCCTTGCCGTCCGAGACCGAGAAAAAAATACAGGCCCCGACGAGAACCATGAAATTCACCAGAAACTGGACCACTGCGGGCGCCAGGCTCGTGATCGGAACGATCACCCGTGGAAAATACAGCTTCGTGATGAAACGGCTGCCGCTGCCCAGGCTCCGCGTCACCATGGCTAGCGAATTCGCGAAAAGGCTCCACACGCTCATCCCCGCAAGAAAAAAAAGAATGTAGGGGACGCCGTCCGACGGCACCTTGAGGAGCGAGCTGAAAACGGCCGCGGAAACCAGCGCCGGGACGAGCGGCTGGATCACGAGCCACAACCAGCCGAGGGACGTCTTCCGGTAACGCGCCTTGATGAAATTGCCCGCAAAAAACGGAAACAGGTGCCGGTACTGCCGCAATTCCCCGAGCAGAAAAGAAAACGAGGCCGCCCGCGGCTGGATCAGGATCCGCGGCCGTTCCCCCGTGAGCGTCGCCTCCTCAGTCATCGGCATGGCGCAGCGCGGCCTCCCCGGTCAGTGCGGGCTGGACATTCCCCCACGCGAGTCGCGGCGCGATCACGCGGGGGGACCGCCTTTGATCCAATTCGTCGCGGAACGCGTCGTCAGTCTCATACACTTGAAAGTTAAGCGCCTCATAAGCGACGATCTTCCGATGGATCGTCCGCCCCTTGTCGTCATGGACCACGGCGACGAAAGCGTTCACGCCGTAAACGATGTCGGCGAGCAGGCGGGCCGGCACCCGGCAGGCCGCTTTGTAGACGCCGGGGGCCGCCACGCGAAAATTCTCCGGCTGCATCGACCGGAACACGGTCACGCCGCCGGCCTGCAGGTCGAACCCGCAGCGAACATGAATGTTTGTCTTCGACATGCGGAACGTGAGCTCGACAAAGAAATCCGCCGACGTTTTGGCGGCGCCGATCCCGCCGCCATGAGCGTCCGCGAGACCGACGGAAACGATCTCCCCGTATTCGCTGAAAGGCCCTTCGGTTCTTCCCGCTTTCGTCGCGGGAGCGGCCTGGACGGCGCTCGCGTAATTTTCGATGACGCGATCCGGCGCGCCCTCGTCCACTATTTTTCCTTCGTCCAGACGGATGCATCGGCCGCAAAGACGCTTCACGGCGTCCATGTCGTGCGACACGAAAAGAACGCTCGTCCCCTGCTTTCCGATTTCGCGCATGCGCTCCATGCATTTTTCCCGGAAGCTCAAGTCCCCTACCGCGAGGACTTCGTCGGCCAGCAGAATATCGGGATCCATGTTGACGGCGACCGAAAAAGCCAGGCGCAGGTACATTCCGCTGGAAAAATGCCGGAGCGGGAGCCCGTCCACGAATTTCTCCAGCCCCGCGAAAGCGATGATGCGGTCAAAATGGCGCTTCACCTCCCGTGGGTTTAAGCCGTAAATGGCCGCGTTCAGGAAGATGTTCTCCCTCGCCGACAAATCGGGCTGGAAACCGATGCCCATCTCCAACAGCGAAACGGCCCTGCCGTTCAAAATGGCCCTGCCCGCCGTGGGAGGCGTGATGCGTCCGAGGACCTTGAGCAGGGTCGTCTTGCCGGCCCCATTACGGCCGATAATCCCGAGCGCCTCGCCCGGCCGGACCGTGAAGGAAACGTCCCTCAAGGCCCAGATCAGCATGGAAGACTTTTTCACCGTGTAGCACTTGCCGAGACTTTCCGCCGCGATGCTATTCAAGGATGGGAGGACTCCAGTTTTTCGCCGTGCCATGCGCGGCGCATCTCGGAGGTGACCATGACGGCGAGCTTCCGGCGGGCCTCCTGGCGAAGGTGCTCGGTCGCGTTGTCCGGAGTGAAAAAATGTCCGGAGCCGAAGGCCGCCGAATGGTCGCTCAAGCGGATGGCGGGCGCGGCGGCATCGAGCGCTTCCGCGATCCGCCGCTTGTTTTCGGCGACTCTCGACGCGAAGAGCCCGCCCAGAAGCCGGTTTCCGGCCTCGAAGTTGATCGGCGTGAAATATAAAGAGAGGGAAATGCCCTCGGCCGGCAGGCGCTGGGCCGCCCATCTCAAGTCCTCGAGCAGAGGGTGTCCCTCCCCGATCCGGTGCGCATAATGAAAAAGGAACACGTTCATGAGCCGGTGGCGCCGGCCCGCGGGGTCCTCGGGGCTGGTCTTGATGAGCCTTCGAAACTCCCCGGCCGTCCTGAACGGGGACGGGGGCAAATGCGCAGGCATCGCGTCGAACGCTTCGAACGAAACGTCTTTTTCCGAGAGCCCGGGGACGTCGACGGCGGGACCCGAAGGATCCGCGGCATACCGCTTCAAGATTTCGATCTCACGCTCGTAGCGCCAGAGGGGATTCAAGTACCACGCGGGCGAAAAGGAGCGCAGATTGACGGAAAGGATGACGCTGCGGGGCCGGTGTTTCATCCGCAGGACGGCCTCCAGGAGACGGCGGTAGACGGCCCAATGCCAGCCCGGGCGCGAAAAGCACTCCGTGCGCCCCCAATCCTCGAGTTCCTCCTTGAGCATTTCTCCGAGGAGGGCGCGGTCCGTGTCATCACGCGAGATCCGCTCCAGCACCGAGTCCCCCAGACAAAGGATTTCGGGCGGTGGAGAGCCGCCGCCGAAACAGGCTTCGAGCCGGACCAGGTCGGGATACGGCATCGCTTAATGAACCTCGGCTTTTTCCAGCAGCATTTTTTCGATGCGGCGCGCGGCCGCATGGGGCTTCAACAAAACGGCCTGGCCGGTGGACAGCGCCAATGACGTCAGGCCGGACTCGCGGCAATATTCGTCGACGGCGCGCTTGGCTCCGGGCCAGGCCGGGGAGGCGTAATCGTCGCAGACCAGCACGCCGCCGGGCACGAGACGCGGGTAAAAATATTCGAGGGAAGATTTCGTGGCGTGATACAAATCGACGTCCACGTGGACGAATTTGTAGGCTCTTTCGGGGAGTCCTTCGAACGTCTGCGGGATCCATCCCGGGTAGTAGCGGATCCCCGGAAAAAGCGAGAGATTCCGGCGCACGGTTTCCAGCGACGCGGAAAACTTTCCTTCGGTCCGCGCGGCCTTTTCCGCGGACAGGCCGTCCTCCGGGGCGGGGGCCGGCAGCCCCCGGAACGAATCGAAGATATGGAACCCTTCGCCGGAGAACCCGGCATCCTTCTGCCGGGCGTAGCGGCACAAAAGGTAAGAAAAAAATCCGTGCCAGCACCCGCATTCAACCATGTCCCCTTCCAGGGAGAGCGTCTGACGGAAAAATTGGATCGAATTGTAGAGCCTGGGCTTTTTTCGCTGTTTCAAATCTTCGATGCCGATCCGGCCGAGCCCTTCCCTATAGAGGGCATCGTAATGAGGGTCTCCGCCCTGCATCAAGAGCAGGTCTCGCGCGGGCAGCAGTTTGGCTGTTTTGCTCCCGGGACTGGTTTTTTTCGAGGCGCCCGTCGTTTTTTTCTCGGACCAAAAACACAAGGCTCCCAAAAAGACGAACGGATACGCCACCGCGCGGATCAGGGAAAAAAGCGCGTTTTCTCCGGGAAGAGAAACTTTCGGCCGCTTCAGGAGGTCTTCGACGGCCCGCACGACGAAAGGAGTGGCAGCGGCGTCCAATCCGTGGGGCCGGACGAATTTTTGTATGAACGCGCCGATCCTCTCCGCGCCGCGGTCCCCGCCGTCGAAGAGGGCCGCTTTCAACTGGCGGAGATGCTCTTCCAAAGATCCCGCAACCGATAGAAGGCCGCCGTCCTTGAGATGATGGAAATGAAGCGTCCCCTCCTGGGTCTGCTTGAATTCGTCCGCTAAGACGGTAAAAACCAGCTTTCGGTGGATGCCCGCTTCGATCATGGCACTGGTGTTGATCCCTACCACGGCGGCGGCATGGCGCAGCGTATGAAAATAGTCCGTTTTCTCCTCTTCGCCGAAAGGATAGGGCAATCCCGTCCATTTGGGGTAGACGGCGACGTTCTTGAAGGCGCGCGACTCGAGCTTTTCCCAGCTTTGCGGGTTCGCCGGATGAGGGCGAATGAGCGCTCCAAAACGGTCGAAGGCCGGGTCTTGGCGGATCCGTCGGAGCCACTCCTGAATGAACGAAACTTCCTCCCGGGCGATGAAGCCGGAGGAACAGGTATAAACGAGGAAATCCTCGCAGCCGCCCAAACCGGCCCTCGCCATGAATTCTGTTTTGGAAAGAGAAGGCGTCCTCTCGAACCACGCGTCGAATGTCTGGGCGCCCGTGACGACGATTCTGGAAGGATCGACCGAATGATACCGGACGGCCTCGTGCTTCTGGAATTCGTTCCACACGAGCACCGCGTCGGCGTCGGCCTGGATCAGGCCCTTGTTCGTCAGATTGTCCCAGCTGGCCACGCAGATCATGCTTTTGATGCCGAGCGCCTTCGCGGCCTTCGCGTAATCGATGAACGGCGTGTTCGAATCCACGAGCGGAGTGAACATCACGAGGTCCGGCCGGTGATTTCTCAGGTAGCCGGCGGCGGTCCGGTGAACGGGAAAAAGGGGCTCCAGGCCCTTGAGGAGCCGGATCCAGAACGCGGGCCCGCCCATCCGGACCAGAAAGCGCGACGCCGTGAAGGCCAGCGACGACGGAAGCCGCCTCTCCGCGCGCCTTCTCAGCTTCTCCACGCCGGCGTAATCGGGATGAAAATAGCGCAGGTAATCGATCAGGCGGCGGCTCAAGTCCGCGAAGCGGCTCCAGAGGCCGGAGCGCCTCACGTCCGGTAAAAAGTCGAACGTCACGCCGGGAATGTCGAACATCGCCTTCATGCGCGATTCGTCGAACGGCTTGCGCGGCAGACGGTCGAACGCGAAATGGATCGCATGCCCTTCCCGCGCCAGGAGCCGAAGCGCCTTCTCATAATGTGCGATGTAGGAATAAAATCTCATGCAAAAAACGATTTTCATACGCTCAGAGCCCTCTTCTTTTTGCCCGGCCGGACTTTTCCGGGAAACATTGCGTAGCGCCCCGTCTTCAACCCTTGGTTCATCCGCTTCCCGACGCTCCAGAACCGGATAAGCGCGAAGCGCTTGATGCGCCAGTAACCGTACCGGATCCGCCGGCGTTTTCCAGCTTCCGACAGAAACGCATCGGCTTTCAAAAGCTCCCGCTGCAAACGGACCTTCACGGCGCATCTTACGCGATCCAAGATGACGCGTTTGAAGACCTTGAGCAGGCCGAAGACCGACAACCGCGAACGGTGCTTGAAAACTTCCCAAGCGTAGTGGAAAAGACAAGCCGGCAGCAGGAACATTTTCCGGTGCCAAGGCACGAGGTCCGACCGCAGCGTCGTCGCGCCTATCGAATGGATCGTCCTCCAGAAAAGCGAGCGGTAATCCTTCCCGCCCTTGCGCCGGAAAACCGCCTCTTCCGGATAACGCTCTTTAAGCGGTATGGAATGGATCCCGTGGCGGTGCAGTATCTCGTCCACGCAGCGTATCGGCGCGGACAGGCAGACCATGGTCATGAAGACGCGGTCCCAGGCCGGGATGTCCGGAAAAAACCGCGAGGCTTTCCGAATGAATTCCCTGCGAAAAAGGCCGTAGAGGAACAAATTGAACTTGAGCGGGGACGTGAGTTTGAGGGCTATGCTGAAATGGGTCTTTCCGTTCGGCGAGTCCTTTCCGACGAAGCGCTGGACGTCGAAAAGCGTCCCATCTTCGTGGACGCGCTCGAAAGCGGTCATCGCGAGTGCCGCCTCGGGATGCGCCTCCATTTCCTCGACGAGCCTGCGGACGAACGCCGGCTCCCACCCATCGTCCGCTCCCGCCCACATGAAATACTCGCCGCGTGCGAGGTCCAAAACCGTTTGAAAATTTTTCAGCACGCCGACGTTCCTGTCTTGCCGGTGGACCCGGATGAAAGGGTATTTTTTGGCGTACGCCTCGCAGATCTCGAGCGTGCGGTCGCGCGAGGCGTTGTCGGAGCAAACGATCTCGATACGGGGATAGTCCTGGGCGCAGAGCGATTCGAGCGCGCGCGCGACGTAGCGTGCGCCGTTGTACACGGGAAGGCCGATGCTCACCAGCGGGAATTTGGCGACTGACGTTTCGCCCGGCGGGGCCTGCAGAGTCACTTGAGAATCGGGCATGCCAACGCTTCCTTGAATGCGGTCGAGGCGCGACGGGCCTGCGCGCGGGTCAGGTTCAACGGGCTCGGAAGGTTCATGCCGCGGGCCGAGACGCGGTAGGCGGTCCGGTTGCGCTCGCGCGCCCCGCTCGCTTCGGGCGCGTCCGCGTACGCGGGCAGCGAGCTGAGCGGGTGAAAAAAAGGGCGCGAGTCTACTCCCTTTTCCGCCAGGCGCGCCATCACGTCCTCCTTCGCCGGCCCCTGCACGTCCCACACGGCCGTCGTCATCCAGTAGCTGTTCTTCGTCGCGGGCGCCTCGGCGTTGAGCACGACGCCGTCCAGGCCCGCGAGGTCCTCGTGGTACCACGAATGGATTTCGCGCTTCTTGCCGACGAGCTCGTCGACACGTTCGAGCTGCGCCAAGCCCAGCGCCGCCTGGAGCGCGCTCATCTTGTATTTGAACCCCACTTCGAGGTTGCGGAACATGCGGTCTCCCGGCGCGCGGCCGTGGTCGCGGAGGCGCATCACGCGCTCGTGGAGCGCGGGGTCGTCGGTGACCAGCATCCCGCCCTCGCCCGTCGTGAGCGTCTTGGAGCCGTGGAAGCTGAACACGCCCGCGTCGCCGAAGGCGCCCGCCTTGCGGCCGCCGTATTCGGAGCCGACGGCCTGCGCGGCGTCTTCCAGGACACGGATGCCGCGCTTCTTCGCGACGGGGACGATTTTATCGGCGTCGAACACGTGGCCGTAGAGGTCCACGGCGATCACGACCCTGGTCCTCGGCGTGAGGATCGATTCGAACGACTCCGGCGAGAGGCACCAGCTCCGGGCGTCCACGTCCGCGAACACCGGCCGTGCGCCCACGTACGTCACGGGCGCCGAAGACGCGATCCACGTGAGGTCCGGCACGACGACCTCGTCCCCAGGCCCGACGCCCCACGCCGCGAGCGCCAGATGGATCGCCGACGTGCACGACGGCAGGGTGACCGCGAAGCGCCGTCCGACGTAGCGCGCGAACGCCTGCTCGAAACGCGACGGGTACTCGCCGGCTGAGGCGTACCATCCCCGCTCGGCGGCGTCCGCGACGGCATCGATTTCTTTGCGGGTGATCCAAGGACCCGCGACGGGGATGAATTCCCGGCCCGCTTCCGTCAAACCATCTGCTCCGTTTTCAGCATGCGCGAACGCGGGATCGTGCAGCTCTCGCAGTGCTTGAGGCTCAGGATCTTCCCGTCCTTCATGACCCGGCGGTAGCGTGCGAAGATCTCGTTGTTGTAGATGTCGATGGGGTCGCCGGTGAGGACGTTCCCGTGCTCGAAGAACTTGTTGTCGTCGGCGCAGCAGTGCGCGACGTCGCCGCTCGAGAAGATAAACATGCGCTCGAACACGTCCGAGCAGAGGAGCCCCTCCATCGGCAGGTCGGGATGGATGTCCTGCCCCGTATACTGCTCGTGCTGGTCACCCCAGTTATGCACGTCGAACTTCACGACCTCGTCGCGCTTCGAGCGGTCGACCCTCGCCGACCAGTACGCCTTGTATTCCGGCCACTCCTCCATGTTCGCCGCCTGGCGGATGAAGCGCAGCATCACGCGCGTCTTGTGGCCGCCCTCGTCGCGCAGACGGATGAAGCGCTCGACGTTTGCGACGACGACGTCGAAGTTCGTCTTTACGCGAATCTTCTCGTGCGTTTCCTTCCTGGCGCCGTCGATGCTGCAGATGATCGTGTCGAGCCCCGCCTCGAGCAGGCCCTTCGCGCATGTCTCGTCGAGCTCCGTGCAGTTGGAGGCGAAGCCGACGCCGCGGAAGCCCAGCTCCTTCGCCATGCGGACCTTCACGTGCAGGTCCTTGTCGAGCAGGGGCTCCGCGAAGCCGTGGAGCGTCCAGAAGCGGATCTCGTCCTTGTACGGCAGGAACTTCCGCAGGATCACGGCGAACTCTTCGCGCGTCATGATCCTGATCTTGCGCGTCCAGTCCTCGATGTTGCACATGACGCAGCGCGCCGAGCACACGCCGTTGATTGTCTCGATCTGGACGTGCTGCGGGATGATCCGTTCCATCAAACCCCCTTTTTGGTGAGCACCGCCATGCGAACGGGGCTGAACGACCCGGTCCAGGGCAGATCCACGGCAAGCCGGTGGATCTCGTGGCCGTAATCGGGCTCTTCGTTCCTCATCCGGCACATCGCCGAATACACGAGGCGTGTCGCGAAGTAATAACTGCTGGAAAAATCCTTGAAGACCGGCGCTTCGAAACGTTCGGCCGCAGCGCAGCGAAAACCGTCTTCAGTGAAAAAAAGATTGTGCCAGCGGACGGGGATTTCCGGTAAGCCGAGGGAGGCCCGCGCCCGGTTCATATTATCCTGCCCCTCCGTGAAATTTTCAATCGCCACGAACCGTCCGCCGGGCTTCAAAACGCGCGCGATCTCCCGGAAGCCGCGCGCCTGGTCGTCGTACGATTCGAGGTTGATGAGACAGCGGTCCGTCAGCAAGGCGTCGAACGCTCCCTCTCCGAAGCGCGTGGAAAGCTCTAGCACGTCGCCCGTCTCGAACCGGACGCGTTTTTCCAGTCCGGGCCGGCCCTCGAGGCGGCGGCGGGAGGCGAGCACCATGTTTTCGGCGTAGTCGGTGCCCGTGAATTCGGCCGATGGGAACGCCTCCGCGATCCGGATCGTCGAGAGCCCGTCGCCGCAGCCGGCGTCGAGGACCCGTGCGCCGGCCGGCAGGCCCATGGCCGTAAATTCCGCGACGACCGCGCGTATTTCGAGCTCGCGAAGCCAGCGGTCGTCCGTGGTCGCGGTGCCGACGGCGGTCATCGCGGCGCGCTCGTTCCAATATTCGCGGATCTGGGCCGTCTTGGCGTCCGTCATGCCCGGAAGTCCGGATAAGAAAGATCTTTGGACGAGACGCGCGTCGCCTCCAGCGGCCAGCGGATGCCGAAACGCGGGTCGTCGTGGCGCACGCCGGCGGCAGAGGCCGCGTCGTAGGGCTCGAACATCTGGTAAAGCACGAGCGTCGCGTCCCGGAGCGTCTGGAAGCCGTGCGCGCATCCCTCCGGCACGTAGACCATCTTTGCGTCCTCTTCCGAAATTGTGATGCCCACCCAGCGGCGGTATGCCGGGGAGTCGGGCCGCAGGTCGAGTACGACATCGTACACGGCGCCTTTCGGGCACGCGACGAGCTTCGCCTCTTCGCGCGGCGGTCTCTGGAAATGCATGCCGCGGAGCGTCCCCGCCTTTTCGTTGAACGACACGTTCGTCTGGCGCACGCGCGAGTGCAGGCCGCGTGCGGCGAACTCTTCCTCGCAGAAGCTGCGGCCGAAACTGCCACGCTCGTCCCGGCTCTCCTCGATCTCGACGAGGTAGGTGCCCGGAATCGTCAGCTCCGTGAACTTCACGCGACCACCTCCAGCGCCGGCACCGGCACCACGAACCGCCCGCCCCACTCGCGCACGCAGGCCATCTGGCGCATGATCTCGTCCTTCAGGTTCCAGGGAAGGATGAGCACGAAATCAGGGCGCTCCGCCTCGATCGTTTCGGGGCCCCGCACGGGGATGTGGCTTCCCGGCAAAAATTTGTGCTGCTTGTGGACGCTCTTGTCCACGGTGAACGAGATCCAGTCGGGCCCGACGCCGCAATAGTTGAGCAGCGTGTTGCCCTTGGCCGGCGCGCCATACGCGGCCACCTTCTTGCCCTGGCGTTTCTTTTCTTCGAGGAACGCGCGGATGTCCCGCCGCAAGTTCCCCACGCGCGTGGCGAAACCGGCGTACGTCGCCGGGTCCGACAGACGCCCCTCTTTCTCGCGCACCAGAACCGACTCGACGCGGGCGGAAGGAACGCGCCCTTCCTCGGCGTGCGAGACGTAGAGCCGCAGGGACCCGCCGTGCGTGGCCAGCTCGCGCACATCGTGGACGCGCAGGCCGTGCCGCGCCAGCACCCGCGACGCGGTGCCCAGAGAAAAATAGGAAAAATGCTCGTGGTAGATCGTGTCGAACTGCGTTTCGTCCAGGAGCTTGAGCAGGTGCGGAAACTCGACCGTCAGGAGCCCGAGCGGGTTCAAGAGGATCTTCAGGCCCTTCGTGAAATCGTTCGGGTCTGGCACGTGCGCGAACACGTTGTTGGCGACGAGAAGGTCTGCCCTCTCGCCATCCTCGCGCAATCGCCGCGCGGTCTCGGCTCCGAAAAAGACCGCGCGCGTCGGGACGCCCTGCGCGTTCGCGAACGCCGCGACGTTCCTCGCCGGCTCGATTCCGAGGACACGCACGCCTTTGGCCTGGAAATTTTTCAAAAGGTGCCCGTCGTTGCTCGCCACCTCGACGACGCGGTGCCGGGCGCCGAGGTCCAGCTCCCCGGCCGTCTCGTCGGCGTAGCGTCGCACGTGATCGAGCCACGTCTCGGAAACCGAGGAAAAATAGGGATAATCGGAAAAGATCGTCTCGGGCGTCCGGTGCTGGTCGACCTGGACGAGGCCGCAGCCCCCGCAAAAACGCACGTCGAGCGGATACGACGGCTCGGGCTGGGCTAGGTCGTCCGGCGCCAGGAGCGCGTTGGCCAGCGGGCTCGGGCCCAGTGACAAAAACGGCGCCTCGAGCGCGGCCGCGCAGAAACGACAGTTCACGCGATCCCGCTTTCGAAGCGTTCGAGCTCCGCGCGGCTGTGGCGCACCATGTCTTCCGACCGGAAATAGGCACGGTACCATTCGACAGTGTTTTCCACAGCCTGGTCGATCCCCCACGAGGGCCGCCAGCCCAGACGCGCGCGCGCCTTCGCGCTGTCGAGCGTCAGCACGGGCGCTTCGGGCATGCCTTCCGACGGCCGGGCTTCCCACTGCGCGGGGCCGTCCCAGAGCCGCGTGAGTCTTTCGACGATCCAGCGCACGTTCTTGAACGCGCTTTTGTCCGGGCCGAAATTCCACGCCTCCGAATGACGCCCCGGGTCGCCGTGCAAGCGCTCCGCCAGAAGAAGATATCCCGACACCGGCGCGAGCACGTGTTGCCATGGCCGCACCGCCTGCGGGTAACGGATGCGCACGCTTTTTTTGTTTTGGAACGACCGCACGCAATCGGGCACGAGCCGGTCGACAGCCCAGTCCCCGCCGCCGATCACGTTGCCGGCGCGCGCCGTCGCGACGCCCATGCCGCCGCAAAGCCCGCGGTGCGCATTCACGAGGATCTCGGCGCACGCCTTCGACGCACTGTAGGGATCGCGGCCGCCGAGCGCGTCGCCTTCGCGGCGGGGAGAGCCAGCGCGGCTTTCTTCGTAGCACTTGTCCGACGTCACGGCGACGACAGCTCGGACCGAACCGACCAGGCGCGACGCCTCCAGGACATGCGCGGTGCCGAGGACGTTCGTCGAATACGTCCTAAGAGGATCGCGGTAGGATTCGCGCACGAGCGACTGCGCGGCCAGATGAAAAACGATTTCCGGGCGACGGCGGGCGACTTCGCCGCGGAGCCGCGCGAAACGGCGGACGTCACCCGTCGCATAGTCCCCTTTCAGCGCGGGCTTGAGCGCCGCGAAAAGACTCGGCCGGGTCGGAGGCGCGAGGCTGTAGCCGCTCACCTTGGCACCGAGGCGTTCTAGCCAGAACGAGAGCCACGCGCCCTTGAAGCCCGTGTGCCCCGTGACGAAAACTTTCCGGCCTTTCCAGAACCGCGGGCTCATGTCCATGTTTTCCAGGGGACGTCCCCAGCGCTCCAAAGGTCTTCGAGCACGTTCTTGTCGCGGAGCGTGTCGACGGCCTGCCAGAAACCCTTGTGGCAGAACGTCGAAAGCTGCCCGCGGCGGGCGAGCTCAGTCAGCACGTTCGCCTCCCAGCTCGTATGGTCGCCCTCGATGAGCTCAAAGACCGACGGATCGAGCACAAAAAAACCGCCGCTGATCCACGCGCCGTCGCCGTCGGGCTTTTCCTTGAAGTCGAGCACGCGCTGCTGCTCGTCGTCAATGTTGAGCACGCCATAGCGTCCCGGCGGACGGACCGCGGTGATCGTGGCGGCACGCCCGCTTTCCTTATGGTGCGAGACAAGCGCCTTGATATTGACGTCGCTCAAGCCATCGCCATAGGTGAAGCAGAAGGGTTCGCCGTTCAGGTAGCGGCGGACGCGCTTGAGGCGCCCGCCGGTCTGCGTCTTCTCGCCGGTGTCGACGACGGTGACGCTCCACGGCTCGGCGTTCTTTTCGTGCACCTCCATGCAGTTGGAGCGCATGTCGAACGTAACGTCGGACATATGGAGGAAGTAATTGGCGAAGTATTCCTTGATGAGGTAGCCCTTGTATCCGCAGCAGATGACGAAGTCGTGGATGCCGTGGGTCGAATAGATCTTGAGGATGTGCCAAAGCAGGGGCCGGCCGCCGATTTCGATGAGCGGCTTGGGCTTGAGGAGCGTCTCTTCGCTGATGCGGGAGCCCAGGCCTCCCGCGAGGATCACGGCTTTCAAGATCTTCCTTTCGTTCCCGCGGCCAGGAGACGGTCGCAAAGTTCCCTCACGGCTCCTTGCCCTCCCTTTTTTTTCAAGATGACCCGCGCGGCGCGTTTGGCCTCGGGCCAGGCGTCGGCGACGCAGACAGGCCAGCCGACGGCTTCGAGGCATGCCAGGTCATTGACGTCGTTGCCGAGATAGCACACCTGCGGCAGTTTCACCGAGAGGCGGCGGATTTCTTTTTTCAGGATGGAGAGTTTCTCGCGGCATCCCTGGATGCAGCGAAGTCCGAGCTTGCGGCAACGCGCGCCGACAACGCCGTTGGTCTCCGTCGAAAGCACGAGAATGTCGAACCCGGCCGCCGCGAGGCGCTCGAGGCCCAGCCCGTCCGCACGCGTGCAGTACACCGCTTCGCGCCCGTCATCGAAAACGAGCACGCGGTTGTCCGTGAATACGCCATCGAAATCGAACACGGCCAGTCGGACACCCGCGAATTCGGCGCCGGAACGCCGGCGCTTCATCCGGCGTACCCGTCCAGGCACTCGTCGGAAAAAAGCGTCTCTTTGGAAATGTCCTTTGTCACGCGGCGGCCGACCAGCCGCGCGATCTCGTACGGAGCATACCCTTCGGCCGGGCTCTTGATCACGATATCGGTCTCGCCGAGAACGTGGCCCGCCTTGAGGGGCTTCGCCGCGTACAACCCTTTGCCCATCTTGAGCCGCGCCGAGCGCTCATAGTCGCGTAGCGCCTTCACGCCGTCGCCGAGCATGGCGTCGAGGCGGCGCAGGTCGCGCACCTGCTTGCGCAGCCCTTCCGGCTCGAGGGAAAAACGATGGTCGGTGCCCTTCCAGGACCGGTTCAGCGTGAAGTGTTTCTCCACGACGGCCGCGCCGAGCATGTACGCGATCACCGAGGCGAGGATACCGTTGTCGTGGCCCGAGAACCCGATGATCGCGCGCGGGAATTCCCGCTTGAACGTCTCGATCACGCGGAGATTCAGGTTGCTGTATTCCGCGGGGTATTCGCAGACGCAGTGGAGGAGGCAGAGTCTGTCGTTGTGGCGGAGCACCGCATCGTACGCGGTCCTTACTTCGTCGAGCGACGCCGCGCCGGTCGAAAGGAAAATCGGCTTGCCGAGCTTGGCGGCGTGCGTCAGGAGCGACAGGTCCGTGACAACGCCGGAGGCGAACTTGAAGCTCGTGACCCCCAGCTTGTCCAGGAAATCGACGCTCTCGCCGTCGAAGGGCGTGCACATGAATTCGATGCCGTTCTCTTCGGCGCAGGTCTTGAGCCGGACATACTCGTCCCAGCCGAATTCGAGCTTTTCACGGTGCTCGCCATAGGTTCTGCCATAGCTGTTCTCGTTGTCGTACGGCATGTCGTACATTTTTTTGGTGTAAAGGGAGCGATTGGAACGTTTCTGGAATTTGACCGCGTCCGTCCCGCAACGGACGGCAACCCGGACCATTTCGAGAGCCTTGGAAAGCTCTCCTTGGTGGTTATGGCCCACCTCGGCGATGACGTAGCAAGGGCCGTTTTCGGAGACAACGCTCCGCCCAAAGCTGAAGGTTTTCAAGGTAGAATCTGCACTTTTAGATATTCTATACTATCCTTTCCACCGAGTATTGTCGAGCCGTTTTTGGCCGAAAATTGTATTGTCAGTGGGAGGGGTCCAGGGTATATTTTAAACCCATGATCTGCCGCCTGACAGAAACGTCCCTCCTCGTCGGCCTTTTCGTACTCCCCTTCAGCAAAAGCGGCGCGGAAATCGCCACAACGCTGGCCATCGTCCTGTGGACCGCCTCCGGCCTGCTTTCCTGCCGCCGTCCGCATGGCGGGATCGACGTCTGGCCCTACACGCTGTTTTTGCTGGCTGGCGCCGTCTCCATGGCATTCACGGACCCCTCGCTGGGCCTCGAAAAGGGCTTCCGAGGCCTTCTCAAGTGGGTGCAGTACCTGCTCCTTTTTTTCGCCTGCCGGGACCTTTTGCGCGAGGAAGGCTTCCGGCGCAGAATGGTCACGACCTTCCTCGTCTCGGCCGCCTTTCTCACGTTGAACGGCGTCTGGCAGATGGTCTCTGGTGTCGACCTCGTGAAAGGCTATTCGATTGATATCCCCGGCCGCTTCCAGCGCATGCGCAGCAGCCTCGGCTCTCCCAACGGCCTCGCCGCGTTCTATCTCTTCGCGCTGCCTCTGGCGTTCCATCGCTGGATTGAACGGAAAAAATGGGACGCCCTATCGGCGGGACTCGCCGCGCTCATGCTCGGTTTCGCGTACGGCTTTCTCGCGACGCTGTCACGGGCGGCGTTTCTTGGGTTTGTGGTTTCGACGTTTGTTTTTATCGTAACGCGGGTGAAGCTCCGTTACGTGCTGATCGCCGGCGCTATAGGCGCCGCGGCGCTCTTTTCTTCGGAGATGATGCGGGAAAACTTCGTCGGGAGCCTGAGCCCCCGCGACATCACGATCGGGGAACGCGTCCGTTTCTGGGATGCGACGGCGCGGATGGTTGGTCAAAAGCCGTTGCTCGGTCACGGCTTGAATACGTTCTACCGCGTCTTCCCGCGTTACCTCCCGGCGGAAGAGACTTATCGCGGCTACGCGCACAATTCATACTTTCAGATCGCCGCCGAAAACGGGCTCCTTGGCATCCTGTTCTTTCTATTGCCCCTCGCAGCGCTGTTCCGCAAGAGCGGCCCGGACCCGACGGGCTTGAAACCGGCGCTCGGCGTCGCGATCGGGGCGTTCCTGATCCATGCCTTCTTCGACAATCACTTCTTCGCCTTGCAGACAGCGGTCCTTTTCTGGATCTTCTGGGGCATGCACGTGTCCTTCGACGCAAAAAAACCCTGATCCAGTTCATGGGTCAGGGCTTTTCGCCTCTCTCCGAGCGACTTTCATGAGAGGCATAAATGGGGTGGGCGACGGGATTTGAACCCGCGACCTTCTGAGCCACAGTCAGACGCTCTAACCAAGCTGAGCTACGCCCACCAAAAATTTTATTAACCCCCGCCACAAAACGCGGCGGGTCCGTCCAAAGAGCGCGCCGCGATTTGTGGACGGGTCCGCCGCGCTCTTTAGCGGATGCTGCCCACCAGAGGCGGGTCCGCCTCCGGCGGAAGCTACGCCCACCGTAAGGGTCGCCCGATGGAACGGTTTTGGAGACACAAAAGGACGGGTGGCATGGACAGGCCGTCCGAAAGACCGGGTCGGGAAGCCTTAGTTTAATGGACTTTCCCGGCAGCGTCAACGCCGGGGTTTTCAGCGGCCGAGGATGTCCTTCACCTTGTCCACGGCTTCTTTTATCTTGTCGCGCTTCTCCGGAGGCAGGGGGGATTCCTCCCCTTCGAGCTCGCCGTAACGGCGCAGGGCCTCGGTCAGGATGTTGCCGGCATTGCCCAGCACCGTGCGCTGGAGCGACTTGGCCACGCTCCGGCGGAGCGCGTCGCGGGAGGGCGCGCCCAGTTCCCACTCGAACGCGATCGGGAACTTGAGCCGCCCCGCCGAGTCTTTCAGGAATGAAAGCACTTCGTCGGCCTTCATCCCGAAGAGCTCTTCCCCTTCCTCGTACGCGTCGAAGTGCAGTCCCGTGATCACCAGGTCCGCGTTGCCGGAGAGACGCCGTTCGTCCACCCGGAGGAGCGTGTGAGCGTCCAGCGAACCCTCGAGGATCACCGCGGGGGTCACCTGTGCGTAGTAAGGGCGAAAATACGGCAGATAGAGACCGCGCAGATCGAACGACGCGTCGGTCTCGAGGTCCGAGAACCGCGTCCAACCGCGCGCGGCCAGCTCGGCGGGCAGGAAGTCCCTCCCCTGTTCGAGGCGCCCCTCGATCTCGTAAGCGGTCCGTACCGGCGCGGCCGGCACGCGGATCCGCCGGACCTTCGCGCGCAGGCTGTCCACGGTGGCCACGAAACCTGCCGGGTCGGCGTCGTAGTCCACGAAGCTGAAACGCCCGCCGCTCAAGGAAAACTCGCCGATCTCGAGAGAGAGCCCGGGATCCGTCCCCCGCGCGGCCTCCTGCGCCTGCCCCTCACGTTCCGGAGCCCCGGCCGGAGGACCGCCGCGGCCGGCGGATGAAAGCGCGTGATAGAGGCGGCCGGCGCGTTTCCGAACCCTCACGTCTGCTCCGGAGACCTCGATGCGGTCCACCAGAAGCCGCTTGGACGAGAGCCCGAGCGCCGAAAGCTCCATGGACAGGCTCTCCGCGGCGAACGAGATCTCGCCCGCGAACGGATCGCCTTCCCGGACCTCGAAACCTTCGAGGATGAACGTGCCGGGGAACCGGTAACGGATATCGCGGATCGTCACCTTCCGGCCGAGAGAGCGCTCGAGGGCGTCGCGGACGATCGCGGGCGCCTTCCGGACGAGGAAGCTCGCGGCCAGGACCGCGGCCATGGCCAGCAGGACCAGCGCGATCAGGATCTTCTTGAGCATGATCACCTCGAAGATCGTCTAAGTCGTGTCAAATGGTGCGCCCGGGGTGACTCGAACACCCGGCCCACGGTTTAGAAAACCGTTGCTCTATCCGGCTGAGCTACGGGCGCAAAAATTATTCGCCTCGCGGACGAGTCCGCCTCGGGCGGAGAAAACCGTTGCTCTATCCTCCGCCATGTCCTGTGGCGGAAACTCAAGCTACGGGGACAAATTCTCTGAAATGGTCGGGACGGGCGGATTTGAACCGCCGACTTCTTGCTCCCAAAGCAAGCGCTCTAGCCAAGCTGAGCTACGTCCCGGAAAATCTAACTCGTTCACTCCAAACTCTAGCCCCCGCCACAAAGCGTTGGCGGGTCCGCCTCCGGCGGAAGCTACGTCCCGTGGCATAACAGTGATTTTACAAGCCGCCCGGACGCCCGTCAAACGCGGCGCCGGGGGAACGATCTTAGCGTTTCTTCTGGGACACGGCCTTCTCGGCCGCGGCGACGATATGGGATGGGGTGAGCCCGTATTTGGCGAAGAGCTCGTCGGGTTTGCCGGATTCGGCGTAGGTGTCTTCGAGGCCCACGCATTGCACGGGCACCGCGTGAGTACGCGCGACGAACTGTGCGACCGCGCTGCCCAGGCCTCCGAAGACCAGATGCTCCTCGGCCGTGACAAAAGCGCCCGTCTTGCGCGCTTCCTCGGCCAGCAGGGCCTCGTCGAGGGGCTTGAGCGTGTGCAGGTCGATGACGGAGGCATCGATGCCCTTGGCCTTCAGCAGTTCCGCGGCCTCGAGCGCCTCGGCGACGAGCATGCCCACCGCGACGAGGGTGACGTCCTTACCCGTGCGCAGCCGGATGCCCTTGCCGATCTCAAAAGAGGTTTTCTCGTCGTGGATCACCGGCGCCTTCGCGCGGCCGGTGCGCACGTAGACGGGGCCTTTGATGCGCGCGGCCTTCTTGATGAGCGCCTTGGCCGAGATCTCGTCCGAGGGGATGATGACGGTGAACTTCGGCAGGGTCAGGGCGAGCGCGAAATCTTCCACCGACTGCTGGGAGGCGCCGTCCTCGCCGACCGAGATGCCTCCGTGCGAGGTGACGACCTTGACGTTCAGCTCCGAGAACGCCACCCCGACCCGCAGCTGCTCGTAACCTTTGCACATCAGGAAACAGGCGAACGAACTGATGAACGGCACTTTGCCGCAGGACGCCAGGCCCGTCGCCAGGCCCACGAGGTTGGCCTCCTGGATACCGATGTCGAAGAAGCGGTCGGGATAGACCTTGCCGAACATCTCGGTGCGCGTGGATTTGGAGAGGTCCGCGTCGAGCACGATCACGTTGGGATCCTCGGCGCCGAGTTCCACGAGGGCCTTGCCGTAAGCGTCGCGCGTGGCGGCGCCGAGCTTGCGCGGCGCGCTCATTGGATCATCCCCGTGATCCGTCGGATCTCGGCTTCGTCCTCACCGAGCTCGCGCAGCGCGCGCTCGGTCTCTTCCTTGGTGTTGGCCACGCCGTGAAAATGATTGTTCCCCTCCATGAACGAGACGCCCTTCCCCTTCACGGTGTGGGCGACGAGGACCGAGGGCTGGGTGCGGGGCTGGCGCGACCAGACGAGCCCGTCGAGGATCTCGCGGTGCGAGTGGCCGTCGATCTCTTTGACGGCCCAACCGAACGCGCGCCATTTATCCGCGACCGGCTCCATGTCCAGGATCTCCTTGGTGGAGCCGCCAAGCTGGTATTTGTTGCAGTCGAGGATCGCGACGAGATTGGAGAACTTGCGGTGCGACGCGAACGCGGCCGCTTCCCAGATCTGACCCTCGTTGAGCTCGCCGTCCGAGAGGATCACGTAGGAGGTGAAGTCTTTGCGGTCGATCCGCGCGGCCAGCGCGCAGCCGGCCGCGATCGACAGGCCCTGGCCGAGCGACCCGGTCGACGCCTCGATCCCCGCCAGGCGCCGCATGTCGGGGTGGCCCTGCAGGGGGCTTTCGATCTGCCGGAGCGTCAGGAGAAGCTTGGGGTCGAAATAACCCGCTCGGGCGAGCGCCGAGTAGAGCGCCGGGCAGCCGTGCCCTTTCGAGAAGATCAGGCGGTCGCGATCGGGCCACTTGGGGCTCTTGGGGTCGTGCTTCAGGAAACCGAAATAGAGCACGGCGAGGAGATCCGTCGCCGAGAGCGAGCCGCCGGGGTGGCCGGAGGCCGCGATCCCGAGCATTTTGATCACGTCGCGGCGGATGGTGAGCGCCATGCGCGCGGTCAGCTCGAGATCGACTGAAGAGGATGTCACGGATGCCTTGGGTGCCTGAACCTGCTGTGTCATGAGAGGAAAAGTGTAACCGTTCGCCGGAATGGCGTCAAACGGAATTTCCTCTTAGCGCGTCTCCGAAACTCCCGTCCGGAACCGGAGGAAATTCTGCAGGGAATCGCACAGAAGGTACGGGTTCGTGCGCTTCTCGTCCCCCATCGTCGTCGTAGGGCGCTCGGCGTAGTTGTGCCCCGGGCAAAGCACTGTGGCGTTGTCGAACTTCGCGAGCTTCTGGGTCAGCGAGTAGTACAGTTCCTCGGCACTGCCGCCGGGCAGATCGGTGCGCCCGCAGGCCCCGATGAAGAGCGTGTCGCCGGAGATCAGGTGCCCGCGCGTATGGAAGCATTGCGAGCCGGGGGTGTGGCCCGGCGTGTGCACCAGCTCCACCTCAACGGACCCGGCTTTCACGCGATCGCCGCCGTCCATGCCTTTGATCTGCGCAGCCTCCACTCCGACGTAAGGCACGTCCCTCTTCTGGACGTACACCGGGCAATCCACGGACTCGAGAAGCTCCTCGATGCCGTTGGTGTGGTCGAAGTGGTAGTGGCTGATCAGGGCGCCCACGATCTTGAGGTCGTCCTCTTTGGCTTTGCGCAGCACGGTGTCCACCTGCCAGGCCGGGTCCACGACAAAGACCTCGCGCGTGTCGGCGTCACCGACGAGATAGACGAAGTTCTCCATGGGCCCCAGCTCCAGCTGACGCAGGTAGAGCCCGGACTTATTTGGCGCCATTGCGGTGCTCCGCGCGGGCGGCGATCGGCGACGGCTCGAGCTTCACCAGGTCGATGCCGACTTTCCGAGCCACGTCGAAGATCCGCTCGTCACGGTAGAACTCCCCGTAGCAGACGCGCTTCAAACCCGCGTTGGCGATCAGCTTGAAACAGGGCCAGCAGGGACTGGCGGTCGTATAGATCGTCGCGCCGTCGATGCAAACGCCGTTCTTGGCCGCCTGCAGGATGGCGTTTGCCTCGGCGTGGATCGTGGCCACGCAGTGGTCGTTCTCCATCATGTGGCCGACTTCGTCGCAGTGCTCGAGCTTGCGGATCGAGCCGTTGTAACCGGTCGACAGGATGGTCTTGTCGCGGACGATCACCGAGCCCACGAATTTGCGGTCGCAGGTGGAACGGCTCGAGATGACCTTCGCGATATCCATGAAGTATTCATCCCAGTCGAGGCGCTTCTTTTTCTTTTGAGCGGCAGGCATCGGGTCCTTTGTCGGTGCGGGGTTCTGGGACGGTATTCTAGCTTTTGGAGCGTTTTCTCTCAAGACCGATCTTGCTTCCCTGTAGGGAGTTGGCTTTGGAGTGTATACTTTTGATTAAAATTGCTTAAATTCTTATCTTATATTGATTTTTTGATAGCAATATGGTATAGTTGATTTTAGGTTCGTTACGCACCCCTTCACCGGCTATCCCCCCCAACCCCCCTTAGCCGGAGCGAAGTGGGTGCGTGTTTTTTTGTGAAAGGGTCTACAACTTGGGCCGGCGGCGGCGGCCTTCAAAGTCCAGCAGCTTGTCCACGCTGAACACCCCCGGCCCGGCCAGAAAGAGCGCCCCGGCCGCGGTCCAATAGGCCAGCGCCAGCTCCTTGACGGCCAGAGGATCGGAACGGTGCTTCATGAACACCGCCACGCACATCGTGGCGAAGACGAGCAGGGCCGCCGGGCGCGTGGCCAATCCCGCCACGAGAAGCACCCCGCCGACGGACTCCGAAAGCGCCGCGGCCCAGGCAAAAGCTCCCGGCGCGGGGAAACCCATCGCTTCCACTCCCTTGGCGAATCCGTCCATCCGGCCACCGAAGATCTTGCCAAAACCATGGTAGGCGACCCCCGCTCCGGTCAGGACACGCAGCCACAACAGCCCGGCCGCCAGCGCGCGCTCCCCCAGGGTCATGCGGAGACGGGGCCGAACAGGCCCTCGAAGAAAGCCTTCATTTCGTCCCAGGACCGGCGGTCGGCCTCCGCGTTGTACGCGACGCCGGTGGACGGGTCGTCGCCCGCCTCCGGCACGGTGAAGCTGTGCACGGCTCCCGGATACGCGATCACCCGGCAATCCGCTCCGGCGGCCTTCATCTCCTCCTCGAGCGCCTTCACGTCCTCGGGTTTGACATGCGGATCGTCGGCGCCGGTGAGAACGAGCACCTTCGCTTTCACCTGGCCGGGGCGGGCGGGTTCGGACGTTCCCAGACCCCCGTGAAAACTGACCACGCCTTTGACATCCGCGCCGGAACGCGCCAGCTCCAGTACCGAGGTGCCCCCGAAACAGTAACCGATCGCCGCGACACGCGCGGGATCCGCCAGCGGGTGCGAGACCAGGACGTCCAAACCCGCCCGCACGCGCGCGCGCAGCAGCGCCCGGTCGTTGCGGTAAATGCCCGAGACCTGGCCGGCTTCCTCGTGAGTAGCGGGCCGAACTCCCTTGCCGTAGATATCCGCGGCGAGCGCGATGTACCCGAGCTCCGCCAGCTGACGGGCGCGCTCGCGCGTGTACTGTCCCGGCCCCTTCCACTCGTGCACGACGAGCACCGCCGGGCGCTTCGAACCGGTGGCGTCATCGTACGCCAGGGTCCCCTCCAGCACGGCGTCGCCCTGCCGGTATTCCACGGCCTCGAGCTGCACCACGGCCCGCGCCGGCGCAGCCGCGAGGACCACTCCGAGCGCGGTCAGAAGGAACGGCCGCATCCGCGTCAGTACGTGACCCACTGGTCGACCTTTCCGTCGTGGTCCGAATCGCGTTCGGCCTTGAGCAGCTTGTCGTCGTCCACCATCACGCGGTCGTCGACCGTGCCGTCGGCGTTGGTGTCCGATTCGATCCGCACGCGCCGGCCGTTCTCGAAGTACTCCCAGCGGTCGGGCTTGCCGTCCTTGTTCGTGTCGACGGCGACCTCTTTCGGGACCACGCGCTCGGCGCGGGCCTCTTCGGGGGACGGTTCGGCGTCCCCGGCAGCCTGCGCGGCCGTGACGACGGACAGACACCAGACGGCCGCCAGAACGGCCGGAACGGATTTTCTCCTGCGGGTCAACATGGGTCCTCCTTTAGGCTGATGATGCCGATGCGCCGCCCATCCCGTGCGGCGGATTGTCTTTGGAATAATCGGTGTACGGCTTGTCGAGCGTGCGCCGCGCGGAAGAGTGAGGGATCACCCAGTGTCCCCGCGGACCGCCCACCTGATAAGCGTACGGGATCTTGCCCGCCGAAAGGAGTTTGCGAATGCTCAAACCCGGGTCCGAAGGCGCCTGGGTCAGGAGTCCCGCTTCCTTGAGGATCGTATTGGCCTCGATCGGCGTGAAAAAAGTCCTGCCCAGACGCTCGAGCTCGGAATCCAGAAAGCGGATGATCGACGGCATGTCGGACATAACGCGCTCTACCTTTTCGGAAGGCCCTGGGCGATCTTCACTGTGACGTGCCGGCCGTCACTCCACGGCCAGAGCATCGCGCAATTGGCCTGATTCTCGCGTTCGGTGTAATAGAGTACCTGGTTCTTTTGGACGCCGCCGTAGCCCTTCGAGCGGGCTTGAGCCTCGGCCGACGGGTTCTTCCCGGCGTCCTTGAACGCCGGGCCGAAGAACCGGTCGAGCACCGCCCGCAGCGACGGGACGGCATGGGAAGGAACCACGATCTCCAGATAATCCTCCTGCTCGGCGCGCGTCTCGTCGGGCCTCAAGGTCTTGATCTCGACGACCAGATCCTGGAACGTCATCTCTCGTTCTCCCGGTTCAGGAGTTTCTGGATCCCCTTCGACGTCCAGATGATCGTCTGGTCGATTCCGGAACCGATCGTCTCGCCGATGGTGCGGGGCTTGGACTTCTGCGCGGTGGCACAGCCGGCCAGAACGGCCGCGGCGGCGAACGCGATCCACATCCGTGTGTACGGCGAAGCGGGTCGTTTCATAAGGGCCATTCTATCACAAACCGCGCGGGGGACCGACCTGGACCGGACCCGTCGGACTTTAAACAGCGGGCTTTTCTTTGAACAGCTCGCCCTGCCGGCCGATCCGCACGGCCTCTTCGATCTTCACCTTGATGACGATCACTTTATTGGGCATCTCGAGCTCGAAGTGCTCACTGTGCTTGCCGCTTTTCATCCCCTCGATCAGGCGGGTGGCGGAGAGCGTGATAAGCTTTTTCTCGAAGGCCTTGAGGATCTTCTCGTATTCCTCGCCCTGCTCGATGAGCGTGACCGCGCCGGTCATGCGGTAACCTTCCAGGTTCTCGAGGTCCATGAACGACATGGAAGCGCGCGGGTTGGCCCGCAGGTTCTCGACGGTCCGCGCGATCGCGTGGTCGATGAGATAGACGGAACCGTGCTCGATCTTGAAGAAGAACTTGGGCGCGGCGTGAGGCTCCCCGCTTTTGTCCGCGGTCGCCACGCTCAAGAACGAGCGGTGCCTGAGCAGGGATGCGATGTGTTCGAGGATCATCGGACGGGTTCCGGGAGGATCAGGCGGCGGCGCTCCGAAGCCCCCTCATCCGGTCATACCGCTGGCGGGCTTCCTGCGTGTTCGGGTGGTCCGGGCCGTAGAAAGTCTCGAGGAGCCGGATGGCCCGCTGGGAGTAGGCGTCGGCTTTCTTGTAATTCTTCAGGGTCTCGTAATACATCGCCAGGTTGTTGAGCGGCACGGACAGATCGGGGTGGTCCGGCCCCACGAGCTTCTCGGAGACGGACAACGCGCGCAGGTAGAGCGGGCCGGCGGCTTTGTATTTCTTCGTCTTCTTGTACAGCATAGCCAGGTTGTTCAGCGCGAGCACCGTCTGCGGGGAATCGGAACCGTGGTCCGACTCGGCCACGTCGAGCGCCCGCTGGGCCACGGGGATGGCCCGCGTGTAGTACTTCTTCTGGTACATCTGGATGACCTGGGCGTTCAGCGAGTCCCAGGACTCGGCCGCGAACAGCGTTCCGGACAGACCGAACGCCGCGACGATCACCGCGCTGACAAGCTTTCTCATCAGGGAACTTTTGTCTTCCATGTCTTCCTCCGGCGGTCTTTAAGGGCGGGCAGGGTCCGGCTTCTCGCTATAGGATAAAATTATCACACCACGGGCGGCGCGGGACAAGCAAAAAGGAGCGGAGGCAGGTCATCCGCTCCCGGCGGGAAGGTTCCGAAGCGGCTTTTTCAGGCGCTCCGGTCGAAGATCCAGGAAAAAGGTTCTTTGGGCATGTCCCGGACGATCTCCTCGGTCTTCCCGGCCTTCGAGAGAAAACGGTCCGGAAGAGCGCACAGGTAGTCCTGCGCTTGGGCGGCGGCGGGCGAGAGGCCCTTGAGCGACGGGATGTGCCAATAGTCGAGCAGATGGATGATAACCTCGGCGTAGTCGTAGGTCGTGTAGACCTTGCTTCGCTGGGCCACGATCGCGAACTGGTAGAACAGATCGCGGCCGGTGCCGTCCGACATGAGCCGGGCGGGCATGACCACCTTCTGCCTCATCATCGAGGCAAAAGCCAGGATCGCCCGCTCCGGGTCCAGCTCGATGACCCGCCCGAACATCCGCTTGTAAGCTTCCTCGTGGCGTGCCTCGTCGCCGGCGACGAGCGCGCACATCCGGTTCAGGGTCTCCGCTCCGGACCGCGCGGCCAGGCGCCCCATGTTCGCGTGTGAGATCTTCGTCGCCCTCTCCTGGAACGAGGCGTAGACCAGCGCCCGGTACGGGTCGTTGTCCGACTTCAGGTCAAAACCGTTCCGGATCAGATGCTGGACCGTGACCTCGACGGTGCGCATGTCGACCCGGCCCGAAAGATAGAGATACCTGCCCAACAGCTCGCCATGGCGCTTCTCTTCGGCGGTCCAGCCCCGCGTCCACAGCCCCCAGGGGGTCTCGCTGGCGCCCGTTTCGTCCCGCAGCGCTCCGTTGCGGTTGAGCCACGTCTGGTAGGAAGGCAGGGCCTCCTCGGTGACAATGTTGCCGACGAGCACGACCAGCGCGTCATCCGTCAGCGCGGCCGCCTGGTCGCGCAGGAGGTTCAATTCTTCCCGCCAGCCCTTGCCGGCCATGTCGGGCAGAACATCGCTGGGCTGCCAGCAATCCTGGACGGGTTTCAGGAGATGCAACTGTTCTTCGATGAAGAGTTCCGCGGAACCGATGACTTCCTGCTGCACCGTAGTCACCGGGTCACCAGGAACGGCCGGAGAAAGGTTTCCGCTCGCCGCCGCCCCGCATGCTCCCGAAAGACCGCTGGGAATGCGGGCGGGAATGGCCGCCGCCCCTCTGCTGGCCCTGCCGGTGCGACACGGCGGAGCCGTCGAATCGCTCCGTCGGAACGGCCGGATGGGTGGAAACTTTGAGCGTGCCGCGGGTGAGCCGTTCGATATCGCGTACGTCGGAGCCCTGATCGGGCGTGGCGAACGCGATCGCGTGGCCGGCATGCCCGGCCCGCCCGGTGCGCCCGATCCGGTGCACGTAGTTCTCGCTGTCGTCCGGCAGGTCGTAGTTGACGACCAGCTCGATCCCCTTCACGTCGATCCCGCGCGCGGCGATGTCCGTCGCCACGAGCACCCGGTAGCGGCCGGTCTTGAAGCCCTCCAACGCCTCGCGGCGCTGGCCCAGGGACCGGTTGGCGTGGATCTCGGCCGCCGTGTGGCTCATCTCCCGCAGCGCACGCGTGATCTTCTTGGCATTGGCCTTCGTGCGCGCGAAAACGAGCACGCTCCCGCGGTATTCCTCGAGGAGCTTGGCCAGCAGCGTGCGTTTCATGTCCTGCCGGACGATGAAAAGCTCCTGCGTGATCTTCTCCGGGGCGGTGCCCTGCCGCGCGATCTCCACACGGATCGGCAGTTTCATGTACTCCGAGGCGATCTTCAGGATCTCCTCCGGCATCGTCGCCGAAAAAAAGAGCGTCTGGCGCTCCCTCGGCAGGAACTTCGCGATCCGGCGGATCTGCGGCGCGAACCCCATGTCGAGCATGCGGTCCGCCTCGTCGAGCACCACCACTTTCATGTCGGAGAGGTGCGCGGTTTTGTGCTCGAGATGGTCGAGGAGCCGGCCCGGTGTCGCGATGAGAATACGGGTGGTGGGCTTGCGGAGGACCTGGATCTGGGTAGACATGTTCATGCCGCCGATCAGGATCACCGAGCGGACGTTGAACGGCTGGCCAAGCTTACGGATCGTGTCGTCCACCTGAAGGGCCAGCTCCCGTGTGGGCACCAGGACCAGCGCGCGGCCTGCGGTTCCCTGGAGCAGGCGCTGCACGATCGGGATGCCGAAAGCCAGCGTCTTGCCGGTGCCCGTCTGGGCGATGCCGAGAACATCCTTGCCCTCGAGCCCGATGGGGATGGCCTTCTGCTGGATCGGGGTCGGCGTCTTGAACTTCATCCGCTCGATCAGCTCCAGGATGCTCGGCGCGATGCCAAGCCCGTAGAACGTGGGTTGTCCGGAGGCGTCGACGGAGTTCATGCCTGCCTCTTGGAAGAATGCCGCCCGTGGCGGTCGATAAAATGCTTCATGGTCCCTTTCCGGGTCTTAAGTGGTGAAGATCTGTTGGCAAAAGCGCCGAGAGCAAAAAAACCGCGAACGGGTTAGGTTTCGCGGTCTCTAATGTTAGTTTCAAAACCAACGGTGGCGCCTGATAACGTTAAAACTAGTATAGCACGAACGGGGGCCCCCCGCCTACCACCAAGTCGCGAGGCTAAACGGGATCTACTGCTCTCCGGCGGCGCGTTCGATCACGGTGCCGGCCTGTTCGGCTTCGGCGCGGGCGGCGTTGATCGCCGCGCGCTCGGCGCTGACGATGGTGGTATTTCCGGCGGCTTCGGTGATCTGGCTGGCACTCGGAGACATGACCTCCGTCGGAGCCGACCGGAAGCTCGGGGCCGGGGCACGGCCGGGATTGATCACGGTGCCCGTCTCTTCGGCGGCGGCCTGCGCGGCGGTCCGTCCGGGGAACAGCCTCGTCGTGGCCTCCGCGGCCGCCGGCGGGACATTGCCAGGAGGCACGGGCGGGCGGTAAGCCGGGTGCACGCGGCCCGACAACATGAGGTCGGTCTTCTGCAAAAGCTGGTCACGCGTCAGGTTCACGCCAGGGCGGAACAGATCGTCGATCTGCGCCTGCGAGAGGTTGCGGCTAAGCTGCCCGGTCTCCGCGGCCACCTGGCCCGCCGCGCCGCCCGGCAGCGGGGGCGGCGGCAGGACGTCGCTGCCCAGGACCTGCGATTCGTTCAGATTAGGGCGGTTCGACACGGCCCGACGCGCCAGCGCGTCGTTATACGCCTGGAGCTCGGCGCGTGTCATCTCGGACAGCGGTTTGCCGGCTGCCGGAGCCGCTCCCCGCTCGATGATCGTGGTCGCTTCGCCGGCGCCCTGGGCCGCCGCGGCGCGGGCCCCGCCGCTCTCGATCACCGTCGCGGCCTCGGCGGCCGCCTGTGGCACGGTCCCGGGAGGGACCGGGGGCGCGACGCGCGGCGCCACGGGCGCGGGGGACGGCGTCGGGGCGCGGGGTGGCGCCGGAGGAGGCGCGGCGGCTCTGCCGCCCTGCGCGCCGACCTGGGCCGCCTCGGTTCCCATGATCTTGGAGACACCGCGCGAGATCGTTCCGCCGGCGGCCATCGTGCCCACATCGGCCGCGGCGCCCAGGAGGACCACGGCCCCGTCGTAGAGAATAGCCTCGGCGTTGTGGCCTCTCTGCGTGACGGACATCGCCAGGTACTGCTCGGCCGAGCGACGCTGCTCGGGCGTGATGTCCGTGCGGCGCAGATAGTTCTGCGCGGCCAGGACCTGATTGTTGTTGCGTATCCCCTGCTCGCGCTGATTGACCATGTCCGGTTGCACTTCGCTCACCATGCGACCCGTGAACGTGTAATCCCTCCAGGTCTTCGTCGCCGCGTCGGCCATATTCGCGTTCTGGGCGCGCGCGGCCACTTCCTCCTCGCTCAAGCCCCCGTAATTCTCGGCGGCGCGGGCGATCTCCGAAACCACCTGGTGATGGACCTCGCCCTGGCGCTCCACCTCGGTTGCTTCTTCGGGAGTAAGTTCCATGAGCTCGACCATGCGCGTCTCGCGGCGCTGCTGCTCGAGAAGCTCCGCTTCGGTGAGACGCGTTCGTCCCTCGGCCTCGAGCGTCCGGTCCAGCGAATCCTCATAACGGCGCAGATCATCCACGGCGTTCTGCCGGCGGCGATCCAGGCTCTCACGGTCGGCCTCGGCCAGCCGCTCGCGCCGGGCCTCTTCCTCGGCTCTCACGCGCGCGGCGGCCAGACGCCTCTGGAGCGCCTCCGAGGCCGCGGCGTCGCGGCGGGGCGCGGTCATATCGTCCTGGAACTGCCGGTTGCGTTCCGCGGCGGCGGCGACTTCCTCGGGGGAATCCGCCGACATCACCGCTTCCATCCCGGCGGCGGCGTTGCGCTCCCAGTCCTCGGGATTGGCGTCCACCCGGCCTTCACGGGCGGCCTGCTCGACATCGCGCCCAACCTGTGTCGGCGTGCGCACGCGATCGGCGGCGGCGCGGGCCTCGCTTTCCTCGATATCATCGAGAATGCTCTCGGCAGGCGGCTCGACGGAGCTCGCCGCGGGCGGTTCGGCGGAGCTCGCCGCGGGCGACTCCTCAAGGTCGTCCAGGACGCTCTCCGGCGGCTCGGTCGGCTGGTCGACATCATCCAGGATGCTTTCCGCGGGCGACTCGACGGTCGCCACGTCCGGATTGGTCGGAGATAGATCAGCCTGATCGGCCGGGTCGGTGACCGGAGCGGGTTCGGCCGGCGCGGCGGACGAATCGGTTCCGGAGGACGCCGCCGGAGCCGCGGCGGGCTCCGCGGAGGAAGGGGCGGGTTCGGAAGAGGCGGGCGGCTCGACGGAGCCCGCCGCAGGCGGTTCGGCTGAGCTCACCGCAGGCGCGCTGTCGCGGGATTGAGTCACGGTATGGGAGCCGTCGGCGTTGCCCTGCGCGGTCGTCGTGATGCCGGTGGCCGGATCGTACGCGCTCGCCGAGGGCAGGCCCTGCCCGGCCGGAGGCATCGTCTCCTGCGAGAGGACATTGCCGTCGGCGTCGGTCCGGGTCACGGTGCGGGAACCGTCGGCGTTGCCTTGCGAAGTGGTCGTGATACCGGTGGCCGGATCGGTGGAACTGGCCGAGGGCAGCTCTCGCGGTCTCGTGGGTGCCGGAGCCGGTGCTTCTTCCTCGGGAGCGGCTTTTTCCTGCCCCGACAGCGGCTCGACCGCGACAAGGTTCCCGTCCTGATCGTACTGGCGCACTTCCCACGTGCCGTCGGGCAACTGATCGAGGTCCACGGTGCCGCCGGGCTCGGTAGGCTTGAACATCTCGCTGTCCCCTGCCGGGACCGGAACTTCGGAGATCACGTTGCCGTTGACATCTTTTTCGACAAAAGCCATCGAGCCATCGGGCTTGCGTATCAAGCCGCGGGAATCGCCGACGAGCGGATCGGTGGTCGTGTAGACGGCTTCCGCGCCGGGGTAGAATTCCGCCGGCGGCTCGACAGGGCTCGCCGCGGGCGGCGGAGGCGGAGCGGGAGCCGGAGCAGGCTCTGGAGCGGCCGGCTGTGACGTGGACTCCGGCGTGGATGAGCTGTCCGATTCGGGAGCCGAGAAGAGATTGTCGAGCGCGCCCGTGAGACTGCCCGCATAGGCGGGCGCGGCGAAGGAAACAAGAGCGAGGAGGACCAGAGCGGCCGAACGAACCCGGATCTTCTCGAGAGACATCAGCGGTCCTTCGGTTCATGAAACGGGCGATGTGTGCTAAAATCGTGACGGTTAAAATAGTACCATATTCGGGGGCAGTTATGAATAGACCCAAAATTCTTCTTGCCGCGGCTGTCTGTCTGGCCGCCTCCGCCCTCTTTGCCCCCCTTCACGCCGCCGAAAGCGCCTTGCGCGACGGCATCCAGAAAGCCGCTCATCCCAACGGACGCCCGAAAGAGGAAATGAGTTACTCCAAAGGCAGGCTGCACGGCATTTCCAAGACCTATTACGAGAGCGGCGGCCTGAAAAGCGAATCGGACTACGCGGACGGAAAATTGGCCGGTACCGCCAAGACCTGGTACTCGAACGGTCAGCTGAAAGCCGAAAACCGTTTCAAGGACGGTAAGCGCCACGGGCCGAGAACGTCGTTCGACGACAAGGGGCGCCTCCTGGCCGACGAGAACTACCGGATGGGCGAAAAGGACGGCACGTTCATCCTGTACAACCCCGACACAGGCACGGCATTGGTCGAGGGCCGCTACAAGAACGGCAAACGCCACGGCAAGGAGACGTTCTACTCCCCGCAGGGCATGATGCTGTTCTTCAACAACTACCAGAACGACAAGAAGGAAGGCGAAAGCCGTTCGTTCAGTATTTTGAACGGGCGCCCCACCCGCATCGAATATTACAGGGACGACAAGCTGCACGGGCAGACGGTGATCTTCGACGAGTACTCGCCGATCGCCGAGAAGGTCTTAAGGATCGAGAACTACGAGAACGGGCTCCTGAACGGACAGGTCGTGGATTTCGACGAGGCGGGACGGCCCAGGCGGGTGGAAAACTACCGGATGGGAAAGCCGGTCTCTTAAGTTTAGGACTGCCCGGCGAGGGCTTTCTGCCGCTCCTGGAGTTCGAGCCAGGCGGTCTCGTCGGCCTCGATCAGGCGGGTCAGTTCTTCGTAGCGGTCGTTGCGCTCGCGCGACCAGGATGAGGCGTCGGTCTTGAAACTGTGTTCGATCGCCTCCCTTTCCTTCTTATACTGCTCGAGCCGCTCCTCGCATTTCTTCAGCCTCGAAGCGACCCGGCGCTTTTCCGCCTCCGCCTCCTTGCGCTGGTGGTAATCGGACTTGGCCTTGGGGGCCGCGGCCGGCTCCCCCTCGGCCATCTCCTCCCGCACCCGATTCTCCAGCGAGTACACGTACTCCTCGTACGTGCCCGGATAGCGGAGCACTCCCCCCTTGTTCACCTCGACGATCTGGGTGGCCACGAGGTTCACGAATGTGCGGTCGTGACTGACGAAGAAAAGCGTCCCCGAAAAGGTCTTGAGCGCCCGCCCCAGCGCCTCGACGGTCTCGAAGTCGAGGTGGTTGGTCGGCTCGTCCAGGAGCAGCACGTGGCTCTTGGACAAAAGCATTCCCGCCAGGCACGCGCGGGCGCGTTCGCCGCCCGAGAGTACCCGGAACGGCTTTTTCACGTCGTCGCCCTTGAACAGGAAACTGCCCGCGAGGTTCAGGACCTCCTGGCGGGTGACGTCCGGCGCGGCTTTTTTCGAAAGGTAGGCAAAAACATCGCTCTCTTCCGAGAGCCCCGCGAAAACGTGCTGGGCGTAGTAGGCGACTTTGAGCCCGTGCCCCCAGCGGAAGCGCCCGAACTTGGGATCGAGATCCCCGGCCAGCGTGCGGAGGAAAGTCGTCTTCCCCTGGCCGTTCTCGCCGAGCACCGCCACGTGCGTGCCCTGCTGGATCTCCATACGGACGTTGCTGGCGACCACCTTGTCGGGGTAGCCGATCGCCAGGTCCATGCAATCGAGCGCCATCGCGTTGCGCTTCTCCACGTGCGGGATCTTGATGTGCACGTTGCTCAAAGGATGGTCCACCTCGATGGTCTTCAGGCGCTCGAGCTGTTTCATCTTCGACTTGGCCTGGCTGGCCTTCGAGGCCTTCGCGCGGAAGCGGTCGATGAAGCGCTGCAGCTGCTGTTGTTTGGCCTCGACGTTGCGGTTGTAGCTCTGCGCCTGCTCCTTCTGCTCCTCCTTGAAGACCAGATAGTCCTCGACGGAGCCCGGGTAGAGCGTGCATGCGCCGTTCTCCACCTCGAGCGTCTGCTCGCAGGTCCGCTTGAGGAACTCGCGGTCGTGGGAAACCACGAGGAATCCACCGTCGTAGTCGTTCAGGAAATTCTCGAGCAGGATCAGGGTCTTGAGATCGAGGTAGTTGGTCGGCTCGTCGAGGATCAGGAAATTGGGTTCGTTGAGTAGCATCGCGGCGAGCTTGACGCGCGTGCGGTAACCGCCCGAGAGCTCTCCGATCGGGGTCTCGAGGAGTTTGTTCTTCAGCTGGAAGCGCCCGGCGATCTTGCCGCAGCGCCACTCCTCGCGCCCGGTGTAGCGCATGAGAAAAGCGAGCACGGTCTCGTCGAGCGTGTAGGGGTCGTGCTGCTCGAGATAGCTTAAGCGCAGCTCCGGACTGCGAAAAACGGTGCCGCCGTCGGCCTCCTCTTCCCCGGTGAGGATCTTGCAGAGAGTGGACTTGCCGGCGCCGTTGCGGCCGATCACACCGATCTTCTGGTCGTCGAGGAAAGAGGCGGACGCGCTGTCGAGAATGACCCGGGCGCCATAACTCTTGTGGAGGTCGTTGAGCTGAAGGAGAACTTTCACCCGAAGAGCATAATGGCCCGCCGCGCCCCCGTCAAGGGCGGGGACAGCGCACGGAACAGAGTGATCAGGCCTTTGTCTCTTCCGGCTTCCCGATCAGCAGTTCACCCTGACGGGCATAGTCGATGGCCTCGGCCAGGATACGGGCCGCTTCCTGCGGAGCGTGGAAACCCATCGAGTTCTCGGCCGCCACGAAATCCAGGCGCCACTGGGCCTTGCGCTGCATCGCGTAGGCCCCCTGCAGGCGGTCTTCGGCGGCACCCGTCCGTTTGGCCCGCACGATCGCGTCCATCAGCGACAACAGCGCCGCCTCGGCGCGGTCCATCAGCGCGCGGGTGCGACCCTGGATGGTCTCGGCGCGGTCCAGCATCTCTTTTTCCGTGAAGTGGTGGCACTGCAGGCAAGCGCGTGAAATGTTCAAAAGCGGGCTCCGGATGTGATGGTCCGAGACCTTCATCGCCCCTTCGCGTTTGTAGGGCATGTGGCAATCCGCACAGGTCACGCCGCTCTTGGCATGAATACCCTGGCTCCAGAGCTCGAACTCCGGATGTTGGGCCTTCAGAACGGGCGCGCCGGTCTCCTTGTGGACCCAGTCGACATGGCCCGTGTCATCGTAGTACTTTTCGATCTCCTCCACTTTCAGACCGTTGTGCCAGGGGTAGGTCAGCAGTTTCTTGTCGCCTTTGAAATAATACTCGACGTGGCACTGGGCGCAGACGAAGGTCCGCATCTCCTGTCGCGTGGCCATCGTATTGGGATCGTAGTCCTTGATCCCCTCCTTTTCCTTCACGAGCTTGATGCCGTTCAGGAAACCCGGACGCGTCACGCGCAGGTCCATGGTCTTGGGGTCGTGACAATCCACGCAGGCGACCGGATGTTGGACGAGCTTCCAAGCCTCCGCGAGAGACATCGCGCAGACTTCCTCAAAACCTTTCTGAAGGTCCCCTTTGCCGACCGTCTCGTACACGTTCTTCATGCCGCCGGCGTGGCACTGCAGGCAGGCGCCGGGTTGCTTGAATTGCTTCGTGCGCTCGGTCTCTTTCTGGTCGGAAAGCGTGTAGGCGTGCCCGCGCTCTTCACGATACTCCACCCCGAACGCATAACCGTCGAAGATGCGTTTCCAGGCCGGGTCATCGTCGATCTTGGAGATAGCTTCGCTGCCGCCGTAGCGGGTACGCTGGGTGTCCACGGTGCGTTTGTAGCTGTCGTACTCGCGCGGGAAGTTCCGGCCCCAGACCGCCGGGTCCGTTATCGACTCGTCGAGCTCGACGACGCGGATGTGGCGGTCCTTGCCCTCCTGCATCCGCTCGTGGATGTTCAGGAGCAGAGCGACCACGCCGGCGGTAAGGACCGCGGTGACAAGGACCACCAAAAGATAAGACACGATCTTACGCAATGAGAATGATCCTCCCGTTCAATCCAGGCTCATGTGTCCGACTGAGCGGTGACACTCGGTGCAGCGCGCCTGCCCGATCCCCACATCCCGATGCGCGGCGATGTCTCCGACCATCGACTGATGGCACTCGATGCAATTGTGCTGCAGCGACTCCAGATTATGTCTCGTGATCCGGATCGGGTCCGGATAATCCTGCAGCGTGAACGCTTTTGAATGGTTCCAGCCGTTCTTCGCCTTCGCCAGATATTTCAGCGGGAACCCGTGCGGGACGTGGCAGTCGTTGCACGAAGCGGCTTCGTGGTGGCTGCCGCGTTGCCAGGAATCATAGTACTCCGTCATCACGTGGCAGTTCGTGCAAGCGCGAGGGTCGTTGCTCATGTACGAGAGCCCTCTGGCGTAGTAGAAGGTGAAGAGACCCATTCCCGCCAGGATCCCGAGCGCCACGCACACAGCGGTGATCGGTGCTCTCATGCGCTCAATTATACGTATGATCGCTTTCAAACATAGCAAATTATTGCATACTCGGAACACGGCGTGTGTGACAATCGTCACAGCCGCCTTAAGACCCCGTCTGTTAAGATTGGCCAGATCCCGGAGACCCGATGCGACGCGTCTTTCATATGATTTGCCTGATCCTGACCGCCGTCTGCGTTCCCGTGCGCGCGGAACAGGCCCTGCCGGATCCTTTAAGCGATCTTAAGCTCTACGCGACGGAACGTTTTCGCTGGAGCGCGTGGAACTACGCCGAATCCGACCCTTACGACAACTCGTATGACCTCTTCGCGAGCCAGCTGCGGGCGGGCGGGCGCTGGGAACATCCCCGCGCGGCCGCTCACGCGGCCTGGCAATACGCTCATTTGTGGCCGCTTCCCACGGGAGCCAGTACGGGAGCCGGGGCGGGCCCGCTCTATTACTCCAACGGGACCCTGGAACCCGAAAGCCACGGCACGTACCTCAAATATCTCGAGCTGGACCTCAAGGACATCGGGGGATCGGGTCTCGGCATAGGAGGCGGGCGATTCGATTATTCGAGCGGCAACATGTACCGGACGGGCACGGGCCGGGGCACGGAGCCGACCCCCGCGACGGCGGTGACCAAAAAGATCGAGGCGCTGAAAAAAATGCGTGTCGGCGACCGCGTGATCGGAGGCTTCGGATGGTCGGAATACCAGCGTTCATTCGACGGCCTGAAAACCTCCCTCGATCACGAGGTCTTCCATGCGCACTTCGCCGCGTTCGTTCCGACCCAGGGCGGATTCGAGGAAGGCGCCGGGTCCTCGATCGAGGACATCCGGATCTCCGCGCTGGAGGTGGCGCTCAAGAAAGAACGGGTCTGGCCGAACACCGAAGCGCTCCTCTTTCACTATCACTGGACAGATACGCGCGCGCTGGACAGCGCCGCCGCGCGGCCGGACAATACCGGCCGTTCCGTCCCGGCAGGCCTGGAGAACGACGTGGACCTCGATATGATCGGAGGGCAGTTCGTGGGTGCCCTGCCCTGGGGGCCCGGGACAGCGGATTATCTCGTCTGGGGAGGATGGCAGACGGGATCGTGGTTCGAGCTCGATCACGACGCTTACGCGCTGGCGGCGGAGGCGGGATACCAGCTCGACCGGCATCCCTGGAAACCCTGGCTGCGCGGCGGTTACAACACCGGCTCGGGGGACAGCGACCCGGCCGACACCACGCACGGGACGTTCTACCAGATGCTGCCGACGGCCCGGCTCTACTCGCAGTCCATCCTATACAACATGATGAACACCGAGGACCTGTTCGTCATGCTGATCGTCAAACCCCTTCCCGCGGTGACGGTCCGGTCGGACGCGCACTTTATGGACCTGGAGAATTCGTCCGACCGCTGGTACGTGGGCGCGGGGCCCATGCACCGGTCCAAACTGACCGATTACACCGGCCGCGCGACCGGCGGCGAGGACGAGCTGGGGACTCTGCTGGACCTCACCGTGACCTGGGAGATCGACGCCCATCTGACCCTGTCGGCCTATTACGGGCATTTCGACGGCGGCGAAGTCGTCAGCCGGTTCTACACGAAGGACGATCAGGTCGATTTCTTTTCGCTCGAAGCCGCGGTCCGGTTCTAAAAACTCCGCGGATCACCGGGGATTCAGCGAGAGTCGTCGGACGACGAGCTGTTCTGCGACGAACCGCCGAACATCTGCCCGAGAAGGCCCGCCGCCGCGCCGACTCCGGCGCCGACGAGGGCTCCCTTGCCGGCCTTGCCGCCCGAGGCGGACGAGGCGATGGCGCCGGTGGCCGCGCCCGTGAGCGCCCCGCGCACGACCGGGTTGCCGAGCGCGTCGCGCAGCGACGGCGAAGGCTTCTGGGTCGCCGGCCGCATGGAGACTTCCTGGAACTTCGTGACGGAAGCCGCGCGCCAGGCGCCCGACTCCTCCTGACGGATATCCGCGCTCACCGCGTCATTCGGCCGCAGGTCGCTCATCGATCTGGCCCCCTGCAGGACGGTCCGGCTGTCCACTCCGACGTTCAGCTCATTCGGGTAGGGCCGCCCTTGCGCGTCGTACACCACCATCGCCAGCGCGTACGGGCTCGAGCGGGCCACCCGTCCCTCGACCGCCTCGGCGAAAACCGCCGTCTGCAGCGCCAGGGTTAAAGCCAGGACCAAAATACCGGTACGTGATCTGCCGTTCATGAACGCTCCTTTAAAAAGCTTCATCCCTGAAAGTTGGCGGTGCGGTGAGTCCCGTCGCAGAAAGGTTTTTTCGCGGAGTGGCCGCAGCGGCACAGGGCCGTCGGCTGATCCGGATTGACCGGTAAAGCGTTCCCTTGCCCGTCGGCCAACTGGATCGGCCCCTTGACCAACAGCGGTCCGTTCTTCAGCGCCTGGATCGTCACGTCTGCCATGTGCGTCTCCTCCCGTGTCGGCCCGGCAGGCTTTCTCCGGACCCGGTCCTGATTATAGCACCCCGTCGCCGAATATTGCCTTGGGGTTTCTGTCATTTCCACTTAAAATAGCGCCCATGACCCCCACCCCGGCACCCCAGGATCGTTTCGACGTCGTCGTGATCGGCGGCGGAGGCGCGGGCATCGCCGCCGCGATCGGCGCGGGCCGCCAAAAGGCGCGCACCCTGCTCCTCGAGAAGATGCCCAAGCTGGGCAAGAAGGTCCGCATCTCCGGCAACGGCCGCTGCAACATCTACAACGACGTCGTCGACGCCGCCGGCTACAACTCCGAAGCCAAAGCGATCGTCGAGTCGGTCTTTTCGCGCTTCGGTAAAAAGGACATTGTCCATTTCTTCCGCGACCTCGGCCTGCGGGTCTATTCCGATGAGACGGGCCGGGTCTTTCCGATGACCAACCAGTCCGCCTCGGTCATGGACGTGCTGGAGCTCGAGCTCGAACGGCTCGGGGTGGACGTGCGCCTCAACTGCCCGGTGACGGGCATTCGGAAAGAGGCGGGCGGGTTCCGGCTCGAGACCCCGACAGGCCCGGTCACGGCCCGGCACCCCGTTCTGTGCGCCGGAGGCAAGTCCTACCCGGTATCGGGCACCGACGGCTCGGCGTACGCGCTGGCCATGACGTTCGGACACACGATGGTCGAACCCGTACCGAGCACGGTGCCGCTCTTGTCGGACGACCCCTGGTGCAGGCATCTGACCGGACAGCGGATCAAGGCCGCCGTGCGCTGGCAGATCGACGGCACGACCGGGCCGCGGACCGAGGGGGACCTCCTCTTCACCGACTACGGACTCTCGGGCCTGACCGTCCTGGATTCAAGCGAGGAGATCTCCATCGCGCTCGGCCGCGGCGTCCCCAACGAGCCCGCCCAGACCTCGCTGGTCGTCGATCTGCTGCCGTTCATGCACGAGGACGAACTGCAAAAAGAGCTCTCGCACCGCATGCGCCGCAAGTTCCCGACGGACAAACTGCTCGCGGGCCTCCTGCCGCCCAAATTCTCGCATGTGCTGGCCGATGTTCTGGAAACCCGCAACCCTGCGGCCATCGCCCGGGCCGTGAAAAAGAAGACCTTCCTCGTCACGGGCACCCGGGGCTGGAACGACGCCGAGTTCACCGCCGGAGGGATCGATCACCGCCAGGTGGACTCCCAGACGCTGGGATCCAAAAAATGCCCGGGGCTTTATCTGGCGGGTGAGATCCTGGACGTGGACGGCAAGCGCGGGGGGTTCAATCTCGCGTGGGCGTGGGCTTCGGGGATCATCGCCGGCCGGGAAGCGGCCGGGAAGTAAGGTCCCGTCAGGGCCCGATCAGACGGCGGACGTACTCCATCTCCGCGTCCACGGCCGAGAGCGCGATGCGAGACTCCCGGATCAAAAGCACGCTCGCGTAGAGCAGGAACACCACCGAGACGAGGACCGGGCCGTTCAAGAGCGACACGCGGACCAGACCGTAGGCGGAGTTCAGCCCGATCGCCACGCTCGTCAGCACCAGCGCCCCGAGAGAAAAGTAAAGGGAGAGCATCGCCCGCTGGAGCAGTTTGGCGCGCGCGGCGGCCTTTAGAAGTTGTGAGACGATAAAATCGCGTTTGGTCCGCACCGCCTTGTCATCGGGAGCGCCGAGCGTCTCGACCTCTTCGGTCAGGCCCCGGACACGTTCGAGCAGGCGGCTCAACCGGCCGGCCGTGGCCGTGATGAGAGAACTGCAGGCGAGGATGAGCAGCGCCGGCGTGACGACCGCCGAGACCACCGAGAGTGCCGTCGAGGGAGTCATGCGCGGAATTTCCTTTGCTGGCTTCTAAAAAGATGGGCGTCGTTCGAAGTTCGAACGACGCCCCGCTTGCTTGCGATCTGTCTTACTTGCCCATCCACTCGCCCCAGTTCCAGGGCATCGCGTTGTAAACAAACCCACCGACCGAGTTCCAGAAACCCTGCCAAGGGCTAACTCCGCCGTCGGCCGCATAAGCGCTCACCGACCACGCCAATGCCAGCGCCAGAACAACACCGACCATTAAGGCTCTCTTACGCATCACCCCTCCTTATGAATGAAAAACGAATGATATAGACAACGGCGCTATCTTATCACGATAAATTGACAACGTTAAGCAAAAATTAGCGGGCGATCAGCCTTTTTTGAGCAGGTCACGGATCTCGGCGAGCAGGACCTCCTGCCGCGTCGGAGCGGGCGGAGCCTTGAGGGCCTCGGCTTCCTTCTTCTTCGCCGAGTTGATCGCCTTCACGAGTATGAACACACAGAATGCCACGATCAGGAAGCTGATCACATGATCGAGAAAAACTCCGTAGTTCAGGGTCGCCGCGCCGGCGGCCTTGGCCTCCGCGAGGGTCTTGTACTGCGCGCGCCCGATCGTGGCAAACAGGTCCGAGAAGCTCACCCCGCCCATCACCTTGCCGATCGGCGGCATCATGATATCGCTCACGAGCGAGCTCACGATCTTCCCGAACGCCGCGCCGATGATCACACCCACCGCCATGTCGACGACACTGCCCTTCATCGCGAAATCCCTGAACTCTTTCAAGATCTGCATAAACCCTCCCTTGCGCCTACCCGGCACGATCCGCCGGAAAAAATCCAACCGCGCCTGCCCTTTGCCCAACTATACTCTCCTCCGCTCCCGAAGATCAAACCCCGACGCTCGCCTTCCCGGGGGACGGGCGGGGGTTGAAATACCCGCTCCGCAGGGATGGAAAAGCCTTCCCGACGCGGTCGATCGCCTCCTCCATGCCCAACAGATCCGGCGCCGAGCCTTCCAGCCCGAGTTCCCTGAAGTAACGGATGGGGTCATAGTTCAGGTTGCGCCACTGGATCATGTCGACCCCGTTGTCGCCCACGAAGCGAACCAGCGCGTCCGACTCGTCCCGGCTGTCGGTGAAACCGGGCATCGACAGGTAGTTCAGCGAGACGAAACCCTTGTGACGCTTGGCGGCGCGGACGGATTCCGTCACGTCCGCGAACGTGTACCCGTTCGGCTGGTAGTAGCGTGAATAGTACGGGTCGCGCACGCTGTTGAGACTCACGCGCACGTGCGTGAGCCCGGCGTCGAAGAGCCTCTCGAGCGCCTGCGGCCGGCTGGCGTTGGTGTTGACGTTGATGAAACCTTTGGGGCTGGCCTTGCGGATGAGGCGGATGGCCTTCTCGATCACGTCCGCGGCGAGAGTGGGCTCCCCTTCGCACCCTTGCCCAAAACTCACGATCGGATCGGATTCGTGCTCGAAGTGATACAGCGCCAGCTCCGCGATCTCCTCCGGATCGGGTTTGAACGCGATGCGTTTCTGGGTAGAGGGAAAGTCCCGGTTCTCCGGCTGCAGCGAGATGCAGCCCTGGCACTGCGCGTTGCAGACGGGCGACGTCGGCACGGGCGCCTCGATGCGGCCCAGAAAGAAGTTCTTCGCGTTGGCGCAGCCGTTGACCGTCGCGCAGGTCTCAAGGTGCGCCACGAGGCGGTTCTTGGGGAAAAGCTTCTTCGCGCGGCCCACACCTTCGAGCACCCGCTCCGGGTCCAGGTGCTTCTCGTCGTGGCGGACGTCGCGGTCCACCTTCACCGCCGCGACGTAAAAGTGTCCCTCCGAGAAAAAACACGCGCCGTAGGCGAAAAGCGGCAGCGCCTTGGCTTCGCCCCCCGGCCGCTCGGCGTAAGCGGCGTTGTGGGTGAGCGTGAAGCCGGGCGGCACGAACGCCGCCACCGCGAAACAGCTTTCAGAGCGCTCGGAGTACGGATCGCGCTCCAGCGTGACCGGCGACCCGGTATCCGGATCGAACCCCACCGGAACGCGTTCCGGTAGCATGAAGAGCTCGCTGGAATCCGGCAGGCGCACCAGAGGAGCGTCTTCGAGCCCGAAGAACATCCCCGCCTTCATCCCCGCGGGCCGCAAACCGGGGAAATTGTAGACCTTCCCCGCCTTGTCGGCAAAAACCAGCTCAAATTTTTTGGAGTGGATTGTAGACGATTTCATATGAGGAGACATTCACGAATGAAGGGCAGCAACCCTGAAGTCCAGCCCCAGGCAAGCGGTGTGCTTTTGCCCGACGCATGGCGACCCGCTACGAAGTTTTGGAGCCCCTTAAGTTCTGCCCAGGCGAGCGGTGTACTTTTGCCGGGCGCATTGCGGCCCGCTACGAAGTTGTTTCAACCCCTTAAGTTCAGCCGAAGCGAGTAGAATGCCGCTCTGTGGCGGACATCCGCTTCGCCGAGCACCACGGAACACCGTTCTTCGAACAGCGCAGGCGATCGGCTAGCCCATTTTCCTCGGTGGGGAAAATGGGCGTGTCCGCCAAAGAGCGGCTTCTACGAGCTAGTGTTTATGTCCGCAGTCAGCCCCCTCACCCTTCTTGGCCAACGGACAGCGGATAAAGCACGACAGGAGCTTCATGATGCCCGCGATGCCGACGAGGATGTACACGACCTTCTCCGCCGTCGTGCCCGATCCCAGGAGCTGGCTCACGATGTTCCGGTTGAACCCACCGATCATGCCCCAGTTCAGCGCGCCGACAACGACCAAGAGCCCCGCGACCTTACAGACCGGACAGCAGCATGAATTCTTCAAGGATACCCCCATTGGTTTGAGGCCTACATTTACCTAATAGTAGCACAGATGGCGGTTTATGCATTTATTATCGGCAAAGGGCAGGAAAATAAGGTATACTATAGTTATTAGCATATCTTAACAATAGCTATAACTACTTATTAAAGGAGTCCTGCCATGGCGGGCCTGACCCAAGTCGATCTGGACGGATTGGCCAGGAGAAAGAGGGTGCGTTCTCTCCACAGATGGTTTGATGTCCTGAAGCGCAGCATCTCGAAGCCCGGCATCCTGGAAGACAACGGATCCGGCTCCGCCAAAGCCCGTCGCTAGGGTTCCCTTCCGCAAACGCGCCGCGCGGCGCGTCTTGGGTAGCAGATCGCGAGTGACTGTTTGAGTCAGCTCTTTTTGAGGATGCAGTCCCGGACCGGGGCCGAGAAGATCGTGCATTTGACCGTCGCCCAGGTCACGGGCTCGGGGCGGTTCCAGGGCAGGAGTGACACCAGTCTCGCCAACAGGCAGTAGTTCAGCGTGAGTCGCGCCGTCATCCCCACCGCCGGGATCCAGCAGATCCACCGGAGCGGCTCGACCAGCCCGAGCGCGAAGATCCCCGCCATCGCGTAACGCACCTGGCAGGAAAGCGAAAAGAAATTCTTATCCTCTATCCCGAAATGCAGCGCCTGCACCGCGCACAACCCGATCGCCGCGTAGAACCAGGCCGGATCCACTAACAGCCCCGCCCACACCGCCCCCCACGTAGCCAGAATGTACCACCAAGCAACCGTGAACATTTTGCGCCTCCGGCCTTATTCTACCGCGCCCGAGCCTTATAGGACAACGACCGGTTATGTATTCAGCGCCTGTCGGATGACGTCGGGTCTGACTTGGGCGACTCGGAGCAGGGCTCTCGCGGCACCCTCGGGATAAGTTCTCCCCTGTTCCCAATTTCGCAAGGTCCCTGCGCTAACGCCGATTATCTGGGCAAACTTTGCCTGGCTGACATGCAATTTATGCCGGATGGATTTTATCTCGATGGGCCGAATATGAAAGATCCTGGATGCCTTCCTCTTGCCTGAACGGATCGCCACGGCCTCATCCACGCTCTTCAGTAGCTTCTTGAACGCGATATCTTTCATGATCTTTTTTCCTTCACATACGAACGTAACGTCTTGATCTGCGCTTGCGTCAGATCTTCCTGGTCATTTTTATCATAAGCACGGAGGTTTCGATGATCTGCACAACACTGACCTCCATTAGAGTATACGCTAATAGCGTATAGTGTTCAAGCGATACTTGCTGAATATCGGCGCTCTTTACGGAGCGACTCTCTACTTATAGGACGTCTGAGGGTGAGGTTTTCGTGCAGACTATTTAAGAAAATCAGCTCAAGCGGGCGGTGAGCGCTAGGACGAGGTCCGGTCTGTGCGGCTTTTGCGAGCGCGTTTAAGCTGTCCCCTTGGGAGCGTGCCGTTCGAAAAAGAACTCGGTGCTCATCTTCACTTGCCCTCCCGCGATCTCCAGGACCGGGTAGGCCAGAAGATTGATCGGGCCTTCGTCCGGACCGGGCGTGAAGACCAGGTCCCGGCCCCGGCTGAACTCGAAGCGGTTGGCCGGATGATGGCCGAAATAGTAGGTCGACAGGCTCGAATATTTGTCCGCCTCGGAGATGTCGACGGGCCACCACTTGCCCTCGGCGTAGAACTCCACCCAGCAATGATAACCGTCGATGCCTCCGTCATTGCGTTCGGACGGGATCGCCGCCCCGATGCCGAAACGCGCCGGGATGCCGACGGACCTGGCCAGCGCGATGAAGTAGGCATGAAAATCGGAACAGTTGCCCGTGCGGATGTTGCACGCGTACACCGCGTCCCCTTTGCCCCAGCCGGTTCCGTGCTTCATGTACCGCATCTGGTCGATCACGTGATCGTAGAGCGCGCGGGCGCGGACCAGGTCGCCCTTCTTGCCCGCGACCGTCTCGGCGGCAATGCGCTTGAACTCGGAGTTGAGCGGGACCAGGTTGTCGGCCCGGAGGTATTTTTCCAGATCGGGACGGGGATCGGCATACGCCGCCTTCTCCGCGCGGCGCACGCGATAGCGGATATCCACGTTCTTTCCGCCGTCCTCCGGACCCAGCTCGAAATAGAGGACTTTATTGCCGTACTGGCTTTCCTCGAGGATGCGGTAATCCTTCGGCGAGCGGACGTCCTTGAGCTCGACATCCTGGAACGCGTCCGTTCCGGGCAGGGGGATCCACATGCGGGCGCTCTCGGCGATGTCAGGCAGTTTGGCCCGGTACAGGAATTCGAACTCGTCCCGGTCCTTGACGACCCCTAGGAGCCCCGGCGCCGCGTCCTTGACAGGGACGCGCCTCCACTTGCCTTTCTCCACCTGCTCCCACGTGTAGTAGGGAATGCCGTTCAGTTTGTGGAGGGTCGTCTCGGTGACGGTCATGGCGTCGGGCTTACCCGAGAGGAAAAAATCGGTGTCGTAGACGTCGCCCTTCTCGTCCACGAGGTCCACGCAGGCGAAATGGCGCTCCGGCCCCAGCCTGGAAAGGTATTCAGTATGGACGCGGACGAGCTTGAAGCGGTACTCCTTGCCGCCCGAGGCGAACTGGAAAAAACCCCCTCCGCGCGCCGCCTCGTTCTCGATGTGCTTTTCGATGCCGGCCTTGATCTCGGCCGTCACCGCGTTGCGCACGAGATCGACTTGCGGCTCGGCGCCGGCGCGCGCGCACGCCGCGCACAAAAGGACCGCCGGCAGCCAAACCGCAAGTCGTCTCATGAATTGTCCGACCCGGTCGGTCTTAGGACGTGGGGTGGTCCGACGGGTGCTCCGACGAAGATCCTGCGGGGTGCTCGGAGGCCGCGGCTTGCGCCGGGGCGTCGTGCAGGCCGAGCTTGCAGCAATCGTCCGCGATGGTCTTGACCTTGGCCGCCAACTCCGGATGAGACGCTTCGAGCGCCTTGGAGGCATCCATCAGGACCGAGGCCTTGTCTCCGCTCTTCATGTGAGCACAGGTCGCCGCCGAATCCGCAGCGGGGTGCTCGCCACCCGACGGGTGTTCCGCATAAGACGATCCGGCAAAACCGGCCACGAACGGTACCGCGACAATAAGAGCCAACATCACTTTGAACAGTCGTTTCACATCAACCTCCGATTTATAGATTGGGCTTCACTTCAATAGACCCAAAACATGTCCCATGCACCCAGACACGCTAACTCTATTTCTCGTCCTTGTCAAACAGCCCCTTCCGGACAACGTCCGGTTTGCGTTAGGCGACCCAACTAACCTTTCCCTTTTTGGCCATTTGGGACAACGTCCCGAAGTGCCCTTCCGGACAACGTCCGGTAGTGCGGCTTGCGATCATCGCTTAAACTTACAAAATAGTTCATTTTTCATGCACGAAAACCAGTCCCCGAAACGTCCTATTAGGTAAGGGAGGGTGTGCTCATGAAGCCGATTTCGTACGATACAGTTGAAGTAAGATCTATATCATCCGAGGACGAAAAGTGATGCTGGACGCCGATCTCGCCGAGCTCTATGGCGTCCATACAAAAGCGCTTGTGCAATCACTCAAGCGGAACTTGAGAAGATTCCCTGATGATTTCATGTATCAGTTAACGGATAAAGAGGTTACGATCTTGAGGTCACAAATTGTGACCTCAAGATGGGGTGGGCGGCGCTATCGGCCGTTCGCGTTTACCGAACAAGGAATAGCCATGCTATCCAGCGTACTCCACACCGAGAGAGCCATTCAGGTCAACATACAGATCATGCGGACCTTCATCAAGATCCGGGAGATCCTATCCACAAACAATGATCTGCGGGATCGGATCAATGAGCTGGAGAAAAAATACGACCAGCAGTTTCAGATAGTTTTTAAAGCGATCAAAATGCTTCTAGATAAACCCAAAGGCGACGCAGGGAACCGTCTACCCTGACCGTGCAACGCCCAAACGTCGAAGGTGTGCCCCCGGTGTCGAACGGCGGGTGGGGGCGACTTTCTCCCAGGACTCGACGGGTCCCGGCACGATCCTAAAGAGCGGGTGAGGGCGCGGGTTCTTCGTTCGGCGGACCCGGGCGTAACGCTTGGGGTCGCGCTGTTTTAGTTTCCGGCAGAGCCAGCCAAACTCATACTTGATCTGCCCCCGGGTGACGGGGATCCTCCCGGCGGCCTTCCCTCTCCCGGCAAGCCGGGCATTGAACGAATACCCTCTCGCCCGGGACTCGGCCAGCACCGCCCGAAGATACGCGGAGACCGCCCCCACGGGCTTCGACCGCGCCCGAAATCTCTCAAGCTGCGGGTGATGCCGGTACCCGCGCGTCCTGCCCTCGAGCACCTTCTTGGCCAGAAGCGTCTCGCGCCACACGGCCACGAGCCCCCTGGCATCGAGATACGAAGGATGAACGCTCCAGATCCTCATGCCAGAGGGAATTCGTGTGGTGATCGTTCTTTAGACAGCGGCGTATTCCTGGGCGTAGGTCTTGGCGCTCGAAGCGATGTCCTGTCCGGCTGTCAGCAGGTCCTCGGGCAACATGACCGGCTGGATCTCGACCCCGGCGTTGAACGCCAGGAACCACGGCTCGGCGATCGAGGGGATCTGGGACGCGTTGTCCATCTGGATGATCAGGTGGCCACAGCGCTGGCCGTTATCGGCCGTGAAGTACGCCGCCTCGGGCCTCTGTTGGCTCAGGATCTTTTGGATGGTCTTGCCGAGCGTGCCCTCTTTGACCGCCCTGTTCCCCGCTTCGACGGGAATATTCACTTTAACGAGAAATCGCATGACGAGCCTCCTATTAAACTGTTTGGGTTGTGGACATCATTCTAGCGCTTAAGGTTGGATTAAACTAGGCGCCTGAAAAGTGCCTCGCGGCGCCTGGTAGCGCGCATCCCGCTCGGTCGTGGCTTTTGGGACACCGTCCCGATTGGGGTTTGGGACGCCGTCCCAAAGTACCCTTCCGGACAACGTCCGGTTTGCACAACGCTACGCGTTACGCTTCTTCAATTACGCCGCAGGCGATCGCCGCGCCGCCGTTGCCGTCTGGCTGGGAGAAGTCGTCCTCTTTCTCGGTGATGACGAGCGCCCGGGCGCGGATGTCGTAACGCGCTCTCGAGGCCAGACCCAGTTCGGGCATGTGGAGTTTGAAGGTCGCGTTGCCCTCCTCGTCCACCTCGATGTTGCCCATGTCGCCCGGATGCGACTTGAGGGGGAAATCCTTGGGCGCGAACCCGTGCGGGTTGCCGCTGGGATTGAGATGTCCGCCCGCCGCCGCGCCCGCATCCTCGCAGGAGCCTTTGGTGTGGATGTGGATCCCGTGCTTGCCGACGGGCGCCTTGGAGAGCTCTCCCAGGATAACAACCCCGTCCTTTTCCTCGATGAACTCGAACTTTCCCTTCAACTTGGACTCCGGCGCAACACCCTTCATTTCCGCCACCGCCGTCCCGGCATACGCACTCCCCGTCGCCACACACAACCCCAGCCCGATCAGAAACCCTGTTTTGATGTTCATACGTTCCTCTCGTAACAACCACCGTTAAGTGATCCAATAATCATTTAATCTTTCCCTTTTTGGCCATTTGGGACAACGTCCGGTTTGAAACTCTCGCTTTCAAAAAGATGCTGTCTCGGTGGTACTCAAGATAGCGGCTTTGGACTTGGGTGAACTTGCCGACGTTATAGTCCTGGTTTCTTGGGATGCCCATTTTGATCAGGGTCAGTGTGTGCGCCGTAGGCGAAACAAGCAACGCCCCGTTGCCCCTGAATGAAATATGGCCATGATCGAATAGATGATCAATGCTCGGAGTCAGAAGGAGACCGTTTTCACCATCGAGACGCTCTTTATTGTCAGACACACTCCATGGCTTAATATGGCTCGCGATGAGGTGCTCGGGTTTATCCACTTGAGTGACTCGGCAATGATCTTCGATCTCAGACACCCGATTACGGAATAGCCCCTGCCCTCGACGAGATTTGATCACCTGTTGCTTCTCGGTTGGGGTCAGGTTATGATCCTCTTCGACTTTTTTTATCTGTACCCCGTCCCACTTCTTCAATAATTCAGAGTTTTCGACCGGGCTCTCGTCTACTTGGCTGGTGCCAGACAGAATATAGGCACGATCAGCCACAAATGAAATAGCGCCTACCCCTGTCAGGTCAATCAACGCTTGGCCGAAATCCTTTGAAACCTCAGTGAGATACATCTGGTTTCCTGACCCATCAAGCCGTATGGGTGCATACCGTTTCGACAGAAGGGGGCCAAGCGTCTTCATGTGATCGCGAGGCCTTATAGGGTGGGACAATACGTGAAAGGTAACATCAACGCGCCAACCGATCTGATTCCAATTGGCTCCTGCCGTACCAAACTCGATGGGCTTAGGGCAAGTGTAGGCTGACCCTCGTGCAAAGCCTATTGCCATGATCTTCTTATCAGCGAACGAAAAGATCAAATCCCCGCGTGAGACCTCGCGCATCGTTTCATAATAATGGTTGATCGATCCATTGCCTTTAACCTTCGGAGACCAAAGATAGCCACCGGGCACTTCATGCTGGAAGGTCTGATTTTGGCTAACCCACCAATAGCGCACGTTGAAAGTCCGATCTAGTCAAAATCTTCGTTAGGCGAGCCATAATCTTTCCCTTTTTGGCCATTTGGGACAACGTCCCGAAGTGGCCTTTCGGACAACGTCCGGTATGCGTGGGTTTGAGCTCGGTCGTGGGCACGTCCAACAGCGCCACGATAGCGACCCACTCGTGCCATTCGCCGGTCGGGACTTTCTGCATCAGGTCCTGGGTGGGCACATGGTTCACGAAATGCTCCCGCGCCAGATACCCCAGCACCTCCCTGGGGATGTCACAATAGCACTTCGCGACTTTGATCTTCTCCATCTAGGCGCCCCCCGTTGGCTCAAGCTTTCACTTATAGTGTGCTTGAAAGGGCCCCACCGCGCCGTGATGAGCGTCACGGTTGACACCGTTAGGCGACCCAACTAACCTTTCCCTTTTTGGCCATTTGGGACAACGTCCCGAAGTGCCCTTCCGGACAACGTCCGGTAGTGTGATTCTCGTCGGGTAATACCATCCTTCTCAATGACTTCAAGAATAAATAAAAGCGCGTCCAATCTTTTAGTGGTTAGGATTTTCACTACGGACTGATCACTTAAAATGACATCAAGGATGGATCTTGCCGCTGCTCCAGCTTCGTTATTGTCTCCAGGTTTTTTCGCTACTTTGCACACCTCTCTAAAGTTATGCAAAAGGATTTCAAGGGCAGCGCTTGTTCCTTCATCGTTAGTGCGCGAAATCTCTTGAACCATTACTTCGCAAAACCTTCTTGCCTTACCTATTTTGAACAGTTTTTTCGGCCGAGTTGAAAGAAGCATTAAGGACAAGGGCGATACAATAAAAAATAAATAGGCCATAATTTCATACGTTAACGGCTTGTTTAATGGGTAGGCTAATTCGAGAATTAAGTGTTCGTTTTGAGCAATCAGAACTCTAAATAAAGCCAAAAAAAGACCGAGGCAACCAAAAATCCAAATAAGATTCCTTTGGAATCGGGATCTTAACCTTAGAACGACATCCCATTGCGGTTTTCGAAGTTGATAGACTGTAAAAATTAGACCAAATGCCGCTAGCGCACTTCCCAGATCAAGATATATTGTAGAATTCATAGTAGGTCGTAAGAAATGTTGCCCCTATTGGGCGCCAGATTATAGAAGGGCGCTATGCCGAAATTTCAATCCCTCGCAACGACGGTGTCGTAAAGCCCATAGTGGGTAAGACCTTCATGGCTCTCGATCCCGGTATAGCGCAATGAAGCATCCTCGTAGCGACGGAAGGCAAATACAGCCTGATTCATTTGCTCCGTGTTGAAGACCTTCAGCCGCTTGAGCAGGTCAAAGTCTTTGACCGTCAGGCCGGTAACGGTTAAGAACAAATCCGGCTCAAGCTTTGTAATTACATCTTGGAGCGTGTTCTCACGAAAGTCCGTCAGGTACATGAACGCAGGAATGCGCGTCGCGAACTTGATCAGCTTCTGCTGAACAAGCGCACGCTTCGACTTGTACTCCTTTTCCTCATCGGTCAGCTGCTTCATCTCTTTTGCCGTAAGATCGTGCTTCTTCGCCTTGTTCTTGAGCTCTTTGATCTTCTCGCTCTTGTTGATGATGGTCTCGATGATATTATCCCCGAGGGAACGCCACCCTTCGATACGCTCCACAGCGGCCATAGCCTCGGGATTGTCTAGTATGCGGCGCAGGGTATCATTGTCCACGTTAACAAGTAGCGCAGATTGCCATTTGCGCGCCAAAAGTGTGGCAGACGTGCCTGCCAACGCAATGTCTAGGATTCCACCTGCGTCGATCTGTGTCATGTTGGCGCCGTCATAGGCAAGCACCGGAAGAAATGAGACGAGATCCTTTACAGCGTTCTCTGGGTTTGAGTCGTTGGGAGACAAACGGATCCCATACTCGGATAGCTGCCGCAATGCGCGTGTGGGTGCGAAGTCGAACACAAAACAGGCCGGCTTAAGGATTTCCTCGGCGTTCGGGTCGTCTCCGTTAGGATTCTTGATGGACCACGGCGATTGTACGCGAAAAGCCGCCTGGAAGTAAGTCTCCGGTGACTTGAGGTTTCGCAACATCAAGATGGATGACCACTGCTGTACAGTGACGCCGGTTGTGAGCTTGCCACAGGAGAGCGTAATGGTTTTGGTGTCGAATCCACTACCGATGGTTTTGCGCACGGGCGGCAGCGCATCCAAACCAATACCCGCCTTGGCGCCAGCAGCAACGATAACTTTGTAGTCATGCCAAAAAACGTTTTGCTTTTCGGTCAACAGGTTCGCCATCGCGTGACAGGCAGAGACGTTGGGCAAAAACCAGAATGAATGCTGAAGATATGGCAGCAACCGCACGTCTGAATATGGAAAAGGTGGTCGCGTGCCGGTCTTCAGGTGTTCCACTGACTTGGGCACGTATGAACCGCGGATGATGTCCAGCCACTTCTGTACATCACTCTTATGCTTAAATTGCGCTTTGTGATCTCGGCCCGAAGCCTCGAAAAAGGCGTTCAGGTCGAACTCGTCAAACTCCCCAGCGCTCGCTATCGCCACCAGCTCGTCTGGCATCTGATAAGTAAGTAGTCGCATCTGTGGCAATGCGCCGTAAGGGTTCCACTTTCCGGGATTCTTGTTTCCGAATTCTTCCTTCGTGCGCTGCTCATCAGTGTAGGTCCAATTGAAGATCTGCTCCTCGATAAACTCACCGGTGGATAAGGCCTTGAATGGAGTACCCGAGAGGTAGAGATAGGCCTTGGTGGTAATGGGCAGGAAGTCCGTTTCTTTCTCAGAGAGTTCGGTGAGGTCCTCGTTCATGTCCGCCAGGCCTGCAGCGTATTCGAGTTTGGCCTCCTTCTTGGCGACCGTCTCTTCCTCTCCTTCGAAGAGTTCCTTGGCCGTTTCGCGCCATGCACCGAAATGGTATTCGTCGAAGACGACCAAGTCCCACCTCACCTTGTGAAGCCATGCGTTCTTCGACTTAATGTTTCCTGTATCGTCGCGACCCAACAAGTCTTGGAAGGATCCGAAATAGACTACCGGCTTCCTGGCGGTAATCTTGGTCGGATCGCTTTCGGAATTACGGGAGAGGTATTGCCAGCCGTCGAAATCCATGTGGCATTCGAGATCTGTCTGCCAAGCATCCTCTACGGCGGGCTTGAAGGTCACCACGAGCACGCGCTTGGCCCCGAGTTTTTTGGCAAGTTGATATGTGGTAAAGGTCTTGCCGAAGCGCATCTTCGCGTTCCAGAGAAAGCGTGGAACCGCGTGCATGTCATCCTTCCATATCGAATGAAAGTAGGCGTGCGTCTTATTAACAGCCTCAACTTGCTCGCGGCGCATCGCGAATGTCTCGTGATGCGTGCCTATGAACCGCTTCCCAGTGCGCAACTCCGTAAGGACAGTTTTCAGATCCTTTAGTGTGCAGCGGACCCACTCCAATTCCACGTTTTCAAACTTCTGTTTGACGAGCACTGCGCGTAGCTCGTGATCGGTGATGATATTGCCGTCGTTGCGCTCGGCCGGTTCGTCCAGCTCGATCTTGTAATTCTTAATCGCGGCGGTCTTGAGCTGCTCGGCAACCCGCTGTTTAACGTCGCGAGTAGTTTGACCAATTTTCAGGAGGCCTGCGTGTGCCTTGTCGTCAATTGAGTACGCATAAATGCGCGGCCGAGCCTCGGGCTTGGGCGCAAGAATTTCCTCAATTGCTTTAGCCATCAGTCATCACCCTCAATACTAGAGTCCATCGGACGGATGACCGCTTCGATGTCGTCGATCTCTTTTGTTGTGAGTCCGTATTTTTTGTAGAGCACTTTATCCGTCCACTGTCGGTTCCACACTTGAACGGGAACCCATGAATACGTTGATCGAAGTGCGTGTTGCGTAAGTTTACGCAACGAGACGAGATACCTGAAAAACTTAGTACAGTAATAGGACTCAACGCTTTGCGCTTCGTTCTCACTCGCTACACAGAAAGCAAGGAATGACTGGGTAGATGCAGATGGCGGTGGACTTATCCATGGCTTACCTAGCACAGCAACTGGGATGGTCTGAGCACCATGTGCTTCCGGAACAAGTACTTTCCACCTGTCGATTAGGGTGGTGTTTTTGTTAATTATGCCCCGCCGGACAAACCCAATAGCACGCTTGCCACTTCGGATATAGTAGAGCGCGATGTCTCCGGACTTCTTTTTTTCATGAAATCCGTCGAAATTGGTGGCAATGCCGAACGGAGTGTCAGCGGTCAGGATATCGGTAATGGGCTTCTCACCCAACTTCAAAACCTTGCGCAAGATACCGATCGCGATAGGATCCCGAACAAATATGTCAAACTCATCAAGTAGCCTTGACGAAGATTTATCTTCGTTAGCACGGACCACTGTGACATCGCATGGACCTTTATGCGTTGCCGACCACAAAAAGTAACAGATACCTCCCATTACTTCAACATTCGGAAAAACCTCTTTTGAGACCGGGAAATCGACCAGCCTGGAGAGTTTTTTTGAACTAAGCATCTCCTTGCGAAACTCGTCTAGGCCCCGGCCGCCCGCGAGCCAACGTGAAGGGACCACCATCGACAAAAAATTTGGTTCCAGTTTCATCGCTTGCTCAACAAAGAGTTGGTATATGGATGAATCGCTTGTACCGCCCGCCCCTCCCTTCATCTGATATGGTGGGTTGCCAATAATAACGTCGAATTGCATATTTCCTCCAAACAACTCGTTTATCCGAGTTTTGATGTTGTTAGTGTGAATAAATGCATAAGCGTAGTTCTCAAGTTCTTCCTCACGATCCAAGTTTGCTTTCGGCGCGCCACAAAACTCACATTTGGTGTCACTCCACATGTGCTCCATGCGCTGGAACCAGACGTTGCCATTTTCACTGGCGAAGGATTTAACAATGGAGTGCTTGCCGGTGGCGTACTTTGAGCAATAGACGCTGCGGCGCGCCAACAGGCTCGTGAGGTGCGTTATGCCGATACCGAACACCTGCTTCGTCAGAATATGATTCACCCGCTTCTCCAATTCCGGAATCTCGTTCTCCAGCCCCTTGGTGAGGCGACTGGAGATCTCGCGGAGGAACACACCGGTTTTTGTGCATGGGTCCAGAAACCTCACTGTTTTGTTGGTCCATATGTTCGCGCCGTTGTTGTTGGCAGCCCACGCCTCAGCCATTGTGTCCAGCATCCTGTTCGCAAATTCCGGCGGCGTGAACACCTCATCGTTGGAGAGGTTCGCGATACATGTAAGTACGTCCGGGTTGTGGGCACGCAACGCAAAGCCGGCCTTTGCGGTCATAAGGATTTTCCTGGAATCGCAGTCGCTAACTCTCTTATCATTATCGGCGCATAGGTCTTCGTCGGCGTGAAAATTTCGTGCTTGCCGAGGTGCGCGAAAAGTGAGTCCTTAGCACTAAATGTTGAGGAAAGGGTTAAAGCTTCAAAACGGAAGTCGCGCCGTTGGTACTTGCCCTTGCCCAGGTAGCCCCATTCTGCGAAGGTGATGGGCTTGTCATTATGAGTTCGCATTGTCAGCGCGTTGCCATGTACAAGATTTTGCGAAAGAACGTAACACGCCGCGCGATAAAGCTCGTCCGATTTCTTCAGATTCAGATACTCAGCCACGATCTCGAGCACATTTTCGCGGCATTCGGCAATGTTGTCCGTCAATAACTCGATGCCGTAAATACACATCAGAGCGAGAAGTGCATAGTGCTGCTTTTCGAAATCCGACTTTCCGAATCTAAGCTCGACAGCTGCGAGCTTGCGCTTCAATACCTGAACGAGAAAGTTCCCGCTCCCGCACGCCGGCTCCAGGAAGCGGGAATCGATGCGCTCAGTCTCGCCCTTGACGAGGTCGAGCATCGCCTCGACCATCCATGCTGGGGTAAACACCTCTCCATGGTCAGCAATACGCTGTTTCGACTTTGTGAGGCTCATTAATCTCCTGCCGCACGGACAACAACGCAACTGCCGGGCGTCGCCAACGCGTCCTGACAAAAAACGGGCCTTTCAGCCCGATATTTGGTTATTCCGTTAGTTATTTGTTAGATAATCAATACTCATAATTTTAGAGCATATTTTATCCCTTTTGCTGCTCTATGGTTAGCAAAAACTGCTCGGGTATGACCTTCGGGTATTGTATGACTAGGTCAATACAGAATGTGTTCAAGTAGTAGGCAGAAAAGGGCGTTATAGTCCCCCACCCTGCACATCTGATAATTCAATCGTATATCCGCTTGGATCGGTCACGTAGACCGATTTGGTCTTTTCCGCCCAAGAGACTTCCCCTCCGTAAAGGACGGGCACGCCTAGTGACTTACAAGCAGCCAGGATCTCGGCGCCGGCCGTCAGGCTCGCCCTTGGACCCGCAGCGAAGTGAGCGGCTTCGAGTCCGCTCACAGGCCGCAGGCCCTGCGACCCCATCGGTCGCAGATTCGATGTGGTCAGCCTCTTTTCTTCTATCGATCCAACGACTATCGCGGCGCGAGAAGCGTTGTGTCTCGCGAAGGAGACTAGCTCACCCCGACTGAGCGAGGCACACGCTTCTAGGCGCCGCAAAGAACACGTCGCGTGCCGCTGGGGCGGCCCGCTCCGCGTAAGCTTCCGCCACACACACGGCGGACAGGCGCGCGGAGCGCTTGACGGTGACCGGTAAGGCCCCCGTAAGCGCTGCGCTCGGTTAACCGGACGCCGTCCGATACGAGCGGCGCCCACGGACCGGACGGCGTCCGATCCGTTGTCACAGTCCTCCGCCTTGGACGTCTGATAACTCAATCGTATAGCCGCTCGGGTCGGTGACGTAGACCGATTTGGTTTTTTCCGCCCAAGCAACTTCTCCACCATAGAGCACGGGAACACCCAGAGATTTGCAAACGGCCAATATTTCGGCGAAGTTCTCGACATAAAAACCAAAGTGATTGATCCCCTCCTCTATCTTAAGGTTCGGGTCCTCATAGAGGCAGAGCTTGATGCGGTCGTTGCCGATGATCTGGGAGGCCATGTCGGGTTGGTCTTTTTTGACCGAGAAACCGAAGAGTTTGGAGTAGAAGGTGACCGTCTCGGCCAGATTCTTGACGCTCATATTGATATGGTCGATCGAGCCGACTTTGAGGGCCGAAGCGGGTGGGTTCGCGGGAGCCATAGCCCCCTAGTTTACGCTCGCCTGCAGGATGAGGCAAGTGGGCAGGATAATACCCGATACCGGGGTCAATACAGGAAGATCAGCGAACGCGGGAGGACTTTTTGACTATCCGGTTGGGATAAAGCTTATGGAGCTTACCATGCCGCCAAACGATCAGGGGCTCGCCTGTCTTTCTGCTCTCTCTGATCAGGCGGTTGACCGCTTGTTTCAGGGCTTTTTCGGCATTGGCTTGAAGCGTGGCGATCGTCATTCCTGCTCCTTGAATATCGAGCGAAAGAGACCCGGCTGCTCAATAGATAGTTTACCATCCTTCTGGCTGGCTATCAAACTGGGCCGCTCGGTGGAATTATCGAATATCATCCAAGAGTCCAATAGCGGGCGGTAAGGCCCGGTGAAGTTCTCCACCGTCCGGCGAAAGCGCCTGCGGACATCCGCCGCGGGCACATTGTGGCCGCCCTTCGAAACCCGCTCCCGGATACGGGCCAGCGATAGTTCGATGTTGGGGATCCATAAGAAAAACAGGTGCAATTGATAGCCTTGGTTTTTTAGTTCCCGTAAAATACGCAGATAAGTTTTCCCGGACAAGGTCGTCTCGAACGCGAAGTCCTCACCTTTATGAGCGTACTCTTGGATCTGCTCGAGTACGATCCTTCCGGCTTTGAGAGCCGCGCTGTCGGGAGAGAACGGCGACAGACCGCTCGCGATCAGATCCGCGTTAATGAAGTTATCGCACTTCGCGAACGTAGGCAGGAAGTTTTTAGCAAAAGTGGTCTTCCCGGAACCATTCGGACCGGCAATAATGTAAACGTTCGGGGATGCTTTTCTGTTCATTGCGTCTTATAAGTGAAAATCGCCATGAGGTATTCTAGGTCGATCTTGCTCATGTGAACCGTTAAGAGGGGCCATAGCCCTCAGTTTACGCCCGCCTGCAGGATGAGGCAAGTGAGGGTTATTTCGGTGTTTGGGCACCGCAAGAAGGCGTATTTACAATTGTATATACAATAGGGTACACTCGGTCTATCTTCACGGGAGGACAGCTATGAGACGGATCAAACTGACGCGCCAAGAAAAAGCCATGGAAGGCGCTCTCCTGCGGGGAGAGTATGTGGATGTGCCGAAGGAGGAGTTCGACCGGATCGGCGCGATGATCGCGCGCTACCGGAAGGACGCGGTCTTGAACATCCGGATCAGCTCCCAGGACCTGCGGATGCTCAAAGAGAAAGCCAAGAAGCTCGGCGTCAAATACCAGACGTTCATTTCCGAGATCCTTCACCGGGTGGCGATGTCCAGCGAGTCGAAATAGGCTCGCGGAAGCCTTCATACCTCCGGGATTCCCCGATAGAGGATCAAGCGTTCGCCCTGATTCGGGAAGCTTTATCCTTGATCTAAAATATCCTGTAAGCGGTTAAAAGATCGTTGGGCTTAAGCTGCCCACAAGTCTCAAATGAGGCATAAAACCGAAGGAGAAACACAATGGGGATCACGCGGAAAGTGGTCATAGGAACATTGATCGTAGGTGCCGGCGCCCTCGCGCTGTCCCGGAACAAGAAAGCCGTCGGAAAGATCCGAGAGAACGTCTCTAAAGCGACGAAGAAAGTGTTGCACAACGGCCTGGTTAAAAAAGGCCGCCGGTTGTTCGTTTCCAGAGCGGCCGTCAACCGGAAAGCCGCTTCGGAACGACGCGCCAAGATCTCAAACGGCGCACAGTTGACTCACCCCAAACCCGCCCTGTAACTCCTTTTATCGGACGCCGTTCGGCGCGGGTCTACCCCTGCCCGGACGGCGTCCGTCAGTTTGGGCTAGACCGTGTCGCTGTGGCCCTGCCGCTTGAGACCCTTCTGGAACTTGGCTTCGAGGTCGGCCACGGCGGCTTTGAGGGCGCCCAGGACATGCCCGGCCTGTTGGGAGTTGAACGCGTAGCCGCTGCCGGTGAGGTTGCCGATGATCTTGAGCTTGGCCAGCGCGTTGTTGAGCCGGGGCTCGGAGAGCCGCTTGAACTTGTCCTCTTTGGATTCCACTTGATCGGTCATGGACACCCCCTAGGTTGGTCGTTAACCGGACGCCGTCCGACACGGGTCAAACCCGCTGACCGGACGGCGTCCGTTACCTGTGCCGCTTCTTGGTGCGATGTTTCTTCACGAACTTGCCGGTCTTGCGGATCCGCACGGTATTGTCGGATTTCTTGGGCTTGGCGCTCTTCGCGGCGGCGGCCTTTTTCGGCGCCGGGGCGGGCGGCTCGAGGATCTGGCCCGCCTGGGGGATCGCCTCTCGATACAATTGACCCGGCTCCTCCCCTTTGTAATCGATGCGCCTGCGGCGCACGCTGACCTCGTAGGTGATCACACCGGCGTCGTGGATGCGCTTAAGGAACGTCGGGTGGTCGATCTGGCGCTTCTGGGTGGCGGCGATGGCGGCTTTGATCGGCTCTTCGTTGTAGCTCCCCGGAGCTTCGGTGCTGATCGCCGCGCCCTCCCGGACATGCGCCTCCCCGCCCGTGCCGTAGAACGTGTAGCGATTGGCAGCCACTTCGGCGGTGTAGCCGGTGATGCCGGCTTTCTCTAGCAAGTCGACGAACTCGGGATACGTGATCTTCCCGGCTCCGGCCAGCTCGAAAGCCTGCCCGATGGCCCCGACGGCGGCCTCGTTGAGCTCATAGCGAAAGAGGTCGCGGCGCCTCACCTTGAGATCCGGCTTGGCGGCCAAGAGAGCGTTCAGGATCTTCTCCTGCACGTTCGGAGAGAGGCGGCGGCCCTTGCGGCCTTTGTTCACCATCTTGAACGTGAGCTGTTCGGTGGAGGCGTTCACAAGATCGGCGTTGGTCAGGCCGAGCCGGGTGAGAAGAAGGTCGAGAGGTTGTTGAATGGCTTCGTTTTCCATGGGGTTATTTTAGCACGTTAACCGGACGACGTCCGACACGGATCCGTCCGCTGACCGGACGCCGTCCGATCGGTTCTATCACTTCTTTTTTCGGCCGGCTTGCTTGCGTTTGGCGCGCTGGTTGATGGCCAGGGACTTCTCGGCCAGCGCCGTGGCCTCCTCGCGGTCGTCGGCCAGGCGCGCGGGTACCTCCCAATAGGACATCTCGGTGGGTTTGGAGCGGCCCTTGGCCTGGTAGGTGAACGGGTGCGAGCCTTCGGCCTCGTAATCGGCGCGGTTGGTCTCGTCCACTTTGAAATAAAGTACGTCGTCCACGATGATGCCGAAGATCACGCCGTCCTTGTAAAGTCCCCAGCCGCCGAACATCGCGCGGGCGGTGACCCCCTCCATCGCCGCCAGAAGGTCCTCCGTGACGTAGCGCACGAAATCCGGGTTCTTCAAGCGGGCCGGCTCACTGGGGCGGCGGACGCCACGAGAGACTCGAGATCTTGAGCGACCTCGGCCCAGTCGCGGCTGCGGGGCTTGGCGTAAGCGTCGGCCGCGGCGGCCGCGAGCGCCGGACGGTTGGAGTCGCACCAGAGCAGTTTGTCCGTAAAAGCCGAGGCCGACGAGGCGGGCAGGATCCAACCGTTGCGCCCTTCTTCGACAAGGTCCGGCCCCGACCCGTTCGCCGTGGTCAGAATGGGCAGGCCGGCGGCCTGCGCCTGGAGGAGAGTGGCCGGCGAGCCGTCCTCGATCGTCGGGAAGATGAACAGGTCCCCCCAGTCGTAGAACCGCGGAAGACCGGATTCCGGCTGGCGGGCGATCCATTCGAAAGCACCGGCGGGCAGAGCCGCCCGACGGATGAACGGCTCGAACTCCGGATCCACCGGCCCGACGAAGCGGAACGCGCAGCGTCCGCGCAGGCGCGCGACCGTCTCCAAAAGATCGAGGCCGCCCTTGCGGAAGGTCAGGGTGCCCACGTAGAGCACGCGCAGCGGCGCGCCGGAACGGATGCGCTCCTGCCGCTCCCGGTCCACCTCGGACGCCGGATGAAAACGCGAGAGCTGGGCGCCGGTGCGCAGCAGCCACAGACGCCCGTCCGCGAAACCGCGCTCGCGGAACGTGCGCAGCGCGAAGGAGGACAGGACGACGACCTTGTCGGCCTTGGCGTATTCGCGCGTCTCCCGCGCGACGATCCAGTCGCCGGGTTTCTCGATGGTGGCCCCGGAGCGGAGCGCTTCGGCCTCCAGGAGTTCCTTCTGGGCCAGAATGTGCGAGGAGCCGCGCACGAGGAGCTTGAGCGTGGGACCGGCCTTGAGAGCGTCGAAGAGTTCCTCCGCCACGCCGCTGAACGCGTAGACGGCGTCGAAAGGCTTCTCCCGCTTCACGGCGCGCGCGGCCCAGCGCGAGAACAGGCGGTGCAGGGCCGGCTCGCAGAGACCCGAGAGCCCCAGGCGGTTGGCCGCGCGCGCCAGAAGCGCGTGCGGCAGGAAGCTCCGGACCCGTTCCTTCGGCACGCCGAAGCGCGTGACCGCGAAGCGCGGGTAATTCGTGAAGAGGACCACGTCGTGGCCCCGCTCGACGAGCGCGCGCGCCAGGTGGAAGGCGTGGAAACGCCCGTGGACAACGATCGCCAGTCTCATTGCAGGAAGGTGGAAAGCACGAAGGCTTTCCAGAAGCGGTCGAAATTCGAAAAGATCGTCCGGCTCGAGAAACGCCGCAGGTCGGCCACGGAGAGCCCGTGCTCCTCGAGCGCGTCGAAACGGATCCCGGAGTGGAAGCGGCGGAAATGCGGGAACATCAGGTAGCGCAGATTGAAGGCCATGCCGACCTTCCTGCGCTCGACGAACCGGCGCGGGAACTCTGACAGGCATGACTTGAGAAACGGCTTGGTGACTCCGGATCTCAAGGTCAGGGCCGGGGGGACCTTGCGCATGAAGTGCATCAGGTCCCAGTCCAGGAACGGGCAGCGCGCTTCCATCTGCTGTTCCGCCGTCGCCTTGTCCGTCTTGACGAACGAATGACCCAGGAGGCCTTGAGTCGCCTGCTTGCGACCCCAGGCCGAGAGGCCCGCGGGAAGCTCGGGCCCCACCCGCAGAACGGGCGCGACCGCGCCGCCCCCGTCCGGAGCGAACCAGGCGCGCACGTCGTCATAGCCGTAGAACACCTCGTCCCCGCCCTCTCCCATGAACAGCACGTTGCCGGATTCCCGGGCTTTACGGGTGAGATACGTGACGAAATAATACGAGTAGATCGACAGCGGCTGGTCCAGGAGCGAAAGCGCGTGCTCGAGATCCCGCACGAGCGAGCGCACGCTCAAGGCGCAGCTCGAGTAACGGATGCCGAGGCGCGCGGCCGCGTAACGGGCGTACGCGTCGTCGTAGGTGAACGGCACGAGCGGCCGCAGGCCGATGCAAGAGAGCTTTTTGCCGGAGACTTGGGCCATTTTTTTGGCCAGCACCGTCGAATCGATGCCCCCGGAGAAGAGCAGCACCGGCCGGTCCACTCCGGCCAGGCGGCGTTCGATCGCCGCGTCGAGGAGCCTTTCGCTCTCGCGGCGCACGGACTCCTCCGAGAGATCGAAACCGCCATAGTCCGCGGAGGCGGGCTCGACCCGGCTTGTGCGCACCTCGAGGGTCTCGGTGTTCACTTCGAGGAGCTGGCCCGGCAGAAGCGGTTTGATCTGGTCGTAGAGCGAGCGGTCGGGCGGCACGAAGCCGTCGGTGAAGAACCCGCGCACCGACGCGCGGTCGACCGTCCAGCTGCGCCCGGGGAGGTTGGCGGTCAGGGCGTTCACGTTGGACGCGAAGGCGAAGACGTCTTTGGAGGCATAATAAAAAAGCGGTTTCTTGCCCACGGCGTCGCGGTACACGAAGAGGCGCCGCGTGTCGCGGTCGAACAGGCCGAACGCGAACATCCCTTTCAGGTCGCCGAATCCGGCGGTCCCGGACCGGTGGTAGCAGGCGGTCACCGATTCGCAGTCGGATGTCGAGGTATGCTCGAAATCCGTTCCGGTCCGCAGCGTACGGAAGTTATAGATCTCGCCGTTGCAGACCAGCGCGTAGCGGCCGCCGGAACTCATGATGGGCTGGTTGGAGGTCTGCTTGTCGTCGATGACGGCCAGACGGGTGTGGTAGAGCGCCGTGTTGCCGCTGACATGGATCCCGATGTTGTCGGGGCCCCTGTTCTTCAAGGGGCCCAGATCCGGCCGCTCGAGATCGAGCGCTCCGCCGGGGCGGGCGAAACCCGTTCCGGCGACGATGCCCATGATCCCGCACACGGCTAGGCTGTGATCTCCAAACCGAGCAGGGAGACGTCGTCGTGCAGGCGATCGGGGTGGGCCCAGTGTTCCACCTCGCGGACGAGGCGGGTCAGGGAGTCTTTCAAAGGCAGGGCGCGCATGGCATCTAGATAATGAGTGAGCCGTTCAAAGCCGTACTCTTCCCCGTCGGTTTTGCGCGGTTCGTAGATGCCGTCCGAATAGAGATAGAGCCGGTCGCCCGCTTGCAGGTCCACGGTCCTCATCGGATACTCGGCGTCCTCCGCCAGACCGATCGGCAGTCCCCCGTCGGCCAACAGCTCGGAGGTGCCGCTTTTTCTCACAAGAATGGGCGCCGGATGCCCGGCCGAGACGTAGACGAAGCGCTTTTCCACGGTATCCAGCACGCCGTAGACGAGCGTAAAAAAGTGGGACGGGTTGCCGTTCTTCGCGAAGTGGCGGTTGAGATTCTTGATCATCGTCTCGGGGCAGGCCATGCACGTGCGGGCATCCTCGGCTCCGGCGTGGCCGTCCACGAAGGACGTGAGGAAATGGCTGGCCGTCACCGACAGGAGCGCCGAGGGCACGCCGTGCCCGGTCACATCGAGCACGTAGAGGCCGAGCCTGCGCTCGTCGATCCGGAAAACGTTCAGGATGTCGCCGCCCAGTTCCTCGGAAGGCCGGTAGAACCATTCGATGTTCACGCCGGGAGTTTCGGGCAGGCCCTCGGGCAGCAGCGCGCGCTGGACCGCGGCCGCGGCCTCGAGCTCGTTCTTCATGCGGGCGTTGACCGACGCCAGGGCGTCGTTCTTCGAAGCGAGAGTGCGCGCGTAAGTCTCGAGCTCCGCCTCGGCCCGCTTGCGCTCGGTGAGGTCATGCCAGACCGCGATGAGGACGGGCTTGCCGTCGATCTCGGCGGCGTTCACCGTGACCTCGACCGGGAACTCCTCCCCGTCGGCCTTCTTGTGGACCCAGTCGAAACGGTGCCAGCCGTCCCGGCGGGCGATCTCGTCCATGCGCTTGGACTTCTCGGAGGAAAGCTCGCCGTCGGGCTGATAGAGCGGCGAGAGGACTGCCGGGTGGATCGAGAGGACATCCTCCTTCGAGCGGCACTTGAGGAGGCGGATCGTGGCCTCGTTGCAGTCGAGGATGCCGCCTTCGGCGAAAATAAAGTGCGCGTCCGACGAGGTGTCGAACAGCACGCGGTACTTGTCGGCGGTCAGGACCTGGGGTTCGCGGGTCTGGGAGAAAGCCATGGACCCTATTTTAGGCCTCCCGCCCCCCGAAATCCAGACGCAAAAAACCTCGTCAGGGGGTACTCGCGGGTGCTTTTGTCGGACGCGGGCGGCCCACTCGTTTCCCTAAAGCTGGGGAACCCTCGGCGTCGCTGACCCCAATACGGGGTCACCGCGCCGTTTCCCCGACGCTTTAGGGAAACTTCGTCGCGGGCCGCAATGCGTCCGACAAAAGCACCCCGCTCGCTCCTGCCCTGACCCTAGGACCCGCAACGAAGCGGACGGCCTTGAGCCGGACGCAGGAGCCGCAAGGCTCCGCGATCGCTTAGGCGATCGCATTCGGTGTGGTCAGCTCTTTTCTCTTCGGCGGACGAACGACTATCGCGCCGCGAGGAGCGCTGTGTCTCGTGAGGGAGACTAGCTCACCCCGACCGAACGAGGCACACGCTCCTAGGCGGCGCGTTTTGAGTAATAGGCTAGTGGGTCCAATGTCGGGAGCGGGCGACGGCTTCTTTCCAGCGGGCGTAGAGGGCGTGGGAGGCTTGGGTGCTCGCGCGCGAAGGGCGAAAGACGCGGTTGGTGCGGCGGTTTTTGAGGAAGTCGGCGCGGTCCTTCCAGAGGCCGACGGCGATGCCGGCCAATCCTGCTGCTCCAAGTGCTGTTGTTTCAAGTACTTGTGGTCTCTCAACCGGGATCCCCAGCACATCGGCCTGCAGTTGCATGAGAAAGTTGTCGGCCGAGGCGCCGCCGTCCACACGCAGGGCGCGGAACGGATGCCCGGTGTCGCGGCGCATGATCTCCATGACGTCGCGGGTCTGGTAGGCGATGGCCTCGAGGGTCGCGCGGGCGATGTGGGCGCGCGTGGTGCCGCGCGTGAGGCCGATCAGAAGCCCGCGCGCGTGGGGATCCCAGTACGGCGCGCCCAGGCCCACGAGCGCCGGCACGAAGTAGACATCGCCGGTGGACGGCGCTTTTTTGGCGAGCGCCTCGATATCGGAAGAGCGACGGATGACCCCCAAACCGTCGCGCAGCCACTGCACGGCCGCGCCGCCGATAAAAACACTCCCCTCCACCCCGTACTCGGCCGGACCGTCCTCTTTCATCTGCCAGAGCACGGTGGTGAGGAGATTTTTCGAGAAGCGGGGCTTGGTGCCGGTGTTCTCGACGAGAAAAAGACCGGTGCCGTAGGTATTTTTCACGATGCCGGGCTTGAAACACCCTTGAGCGAACGAGGCGCCCTGCTGGTCGCCCACGATGCCCGCGATGGGCATCTCGGTCTTGAAAAGCCGCTTGTCGAGACCGCCGGCGATGCCGGAACTGGGAACGACCCGCGGCAGGACACGCGCGGGAATATTGAAAAGTTTGAGGAGGCGCGGGTCCCACGAAAGAGTTTTCAGGTTGAACAAGAGCGTGCGCGAGGCGTTGGACGGGTCGGTCACGTGCAGCGCGCCGCCGGAGAGCTTCCAGATGATCCACGTGTCGATGGTGCCGGCTAGAAGCTCGCCGCGCGCGGCACGCGCGCGGGCGCCGGGGACATGGTCCAGAAGCCAGGCCAGTTTGGTGCCGCTGAAGTAGGGGTCGAGGAAAAGCCCCGTGCGGCGGTGCACCTCGGGCTCGACCCCGCGCTTTTTCAAGGCCGCGCAGGTGTCGGCCGTGCGGCGGTCCTGCCAGACGATCGCGCGATGGACGGGCTTGCCGGTCTTCTTATTCCAGAGCACCACCGTCTCGCGCTGGTTGGTGATGCCTAAAGCCCGCACGTTGCGGGCGCCGGCTTTTTTGAGCACGCGCCCGAGCACGCGGCGCGTGGAGCGCCAGATGGCTTCGGCATCGTGCTCCACCCAGCCGGGTTTGGGATAAATTTGCGGGAACTCTTCGTAGGCGCTCGTCACGATCTTCTGGGAACGGTCGAACACCAGCGCCCGGTTGCCGGTGGTGCCCAGGTCCAGCGCGACGACGTAGGGAGAGGCTTTCATCTAGAAGTCTATCCCCTTTTGGGCGGGCACGCCCTTCTGGTACGGGTGCTTGATCTCCTTCATCTCCGTCACGAGGTCTGCCCGTTCGATCAGCTCGGGCTTGGCCGCGCGGCCGGTGAAGATCACGTTCACATGAGTTGGCTTCCTGTCGCAGATCTCAAGTAAGTCGGCCAGCTCGACCAGGCGGATGTCGAGGTAGTCCACCGCGTAGTTGATCTCATCGAGCACGACGAGGTCGTAGACGCCGGAATAGATCTTTTCCTTCGCCAGGCGAATGGCGTCCTTCGCCGCGGTCTGGTGCTCCGAAAAGGGCTTCTTGTCGCCCATGATCTTCACGAAACCCTTGCCGAGCTGGAGGATCTCGAGGGCGGGGTGGAGTTTGGCGCTCTCGAGCTCTCCGAACGTGACCGGCCAGTCGCCCTTGAAGAACTGCACGACGAGCACCTTCCACCCGTGCCCGAGCGCGCGGAAAACGTTGCCGAGCGCCGCCGAGGTCTTGCCCTTGCCGTCACCGGTGTACACGATCACAAGGCCCTTGCGGGCGGCGCGCTCTTTGTCCGTCACGCGCGGGCGGGCGCCTGCAACTCGGCGATCAGCCGAGCGATGACCAGCTCGTTGGCCGGCGGGAACGTGAATTTTTTCAGTTCGTCGGCGTCGGCCCAGAGCACGCGCTGGCACTCGATCGGCCGCGGGTCGCCGCCGATATGCGCGCAGATGTAGAAATTGAGCCAGATCACCTTGTTGTGGTAGGTGCGGCGGATCTCCATGAACTTCTTCTGCACCGCGACCTCGATCCCCAGTTCCTCGCGGGTCTCGCGCACCACGCACTCCTCGAACGACTCGTGCGGGTCCTTCTTGCCGCCGGGGAATTCCCAGAACGAGCCGAACGTATCCTCGGCACTGCGCTGGGAGATCAGGAATCGGCGCCCGTCGCGGATGATGGCCACGCCGCACGGGATCACCGGAAAATGGCGACGGCCGGAGCCGGAGCTGGAGCGTTTGCGCGGGTGACTCATCGCGCGCCTCCGGAGGTGAGGCGATCGCGCACGACCGCAGCGATCCGCGCGTCGTAACCCAGATAAGGTTTGAGAGCGATCACGGCCCGCCCGCGGTAGCGCGAGCGCGCCGCGCGCACGGCGGCCGGGATGTCGCGCCGCACGTGCAGGCCCGCCTGTAAAAAGTAGGGCACCACGCTCACCCGGCGCGCGCCGCGCCGGACCAGTTCGTCGATCACCTCGGGCAGGGCCGGCGGCGCGATCTCGAGATACGCGCACGCGACCGCCTCGCCCGGCGGCGAGGTGCGGCGCAGGCGCTGGGCGACGCGCCGGAGCGCCGTGTCGAACCCGCGCGCGCGGCTGCCGTGGCCCACGAGAACGACCGCGGTGGCCAGTTTCGAGGAAGGCTTTTTCATACGATCTCGCAGGCGGACGACGGCACCCAGCCGCCGGTGCCGTTGGGCAGAGCCAGACAGATCCAGTCGCCGGCACGGTCCTGAACGCGCACAGCCGCGCCCTCGTGCAGGGTGAACGCGCGCGTCTCCTTGGTCGACGGGCCGTAGCGCGCATCGACCCGGCTCTCCACCACCACCGCCAGAGGCGCGCGTTCGGCGGCCCAGCGGACACCGAAGACGGCTCCCGACACGAGCGCCAGGAGGAGCGAGAGCGTGCGCAAGGCTCCGAACGGACGGCGGGCGGCCGGGATGAAGAAACGTGCCGCCGAAGCCAAGGCCACGATCAGAAGAAAGAAAGTGAGCGCCAGCGCCGCCTCTTCGGGCCGCACGTAGCTTAAAGCCGTGTCCGCCCATTCGTGCAGGTCCCCGCCGGCGGGGTCGAGGCGGTCGGTGAGCGAGCCCTTGAGAACGTCGAGGTTCCAGCGCAGGTCGCGGTCGCGGGGGTCCAGGCGCATCGCGCGCAGGTAGTGGAGCATCGCCGCGCCCTTTTGGCCCTGCCGGAAGTAGGCATTGGCGAGGTTGTAATGGAGGGCGGCGCTCGCCTCGCCCGAGGCAAGGACCGCGCCGTAAGCGGCCGTGGCCTGTTTGAAATGTCCCGCGAGGTACTGCTCGTTGCCCTCGTCGAGCGGCGACGCCGGAGCCGCCGCGCTCGCCGCGGCCGGCAGAGCCAGCAAAAGGACCGCGAGGATGAGAGAATGGCGCGGGAGGCGCGTCATGGGACCTTCACTTTCTCGAACGACGAGATCACGCGGTCGGCCAGCGCGTACGCGCGCCGCAGGCTTTCCTCGCCGCCGTCGGGGCCGCTCGCGAAACGGCCGTAGCCGAGCTCGTCGAAGAGGCTGCGGATCGTCTTGAGGAGTTCGGGGTCGAGGTCCCCTCCGGCGCGCTCCTCCACGAGCGCGGCGGTCACCGCCTGCGGCGAAACGTTGAACTTGTCGGCGAAGTAACCCTGCACAGCCTTGGTCGCTTCGCGGTAAAAATCCTCGCGCCGCCCGGATTTGAGCGCCGCGGAGGCGGCTTTGAGCTTCGTACGGGCGGCGCGGTGCGATTCCCGCCGGCGGAGGGCGCCGCGATCCTTCGAGGCCTTGCGGCGCGCGCGCTCGAGCAGGGCGAAGACCGCGGTCGCCAGGACGAGGAGGGAGTTGATCGCCCACCAGGCCGGCCGCCGGTGCAGGCCCGGGGGCACGAGCGCGGGGACGACGGCCGTCTTCACGTAGCGGATGTCCTTACCGGCCAGCGCGACGTCCTCTTTGCGCACGGGGTCGCCCGCGGGCAGAGGTTCGGGCGCGGTCTCTTCCTCGCCGCTGCTTACACCCGGCTTGACCGAGACCACCTGCGCGACGGTGCGGAGCTTCTTGTACTGCGCCGAACCCAGGTCGAAATACGAGAACTCCAGCGGCGGCACGGTGAAAACGCCCGCTTTCTTCGGCACGATCACGGTCTCGACGATCTTCTCCCCTTCCACGATCAGGCGGTCCTTTTTCACGTTCACGGAGGTCGAGGAATCGTAGACACGGAAGTCCTCGAGCTTGGTCAGTGACGGCATCTGCACGGTGCTGATGTTGCCGCGGCCGGACAGGCGCACGCGGTACGTGATCGGCGAGCCGACCTCGGTGGTGTCCTTGTCCACTTCGCTTTCGATCAGGTACTTGCCGACCGCGCCGGTGAAACTGGACGGACGCCCCTCGGCGGGCAGGGCCTTCACGGTGAGCACTGCCTTGTCGGCGGGGATGGTCTGTTGGACCATCTGCGTGACCACCGACGGCGGGTACATCGTGCGGCGCCCGAAAACGTTGGAGGAGAAGAAGCTGTTGAACGAATCGTTCTGGTCGCGCACCTCGACCACCGCCGAGAGAGTGCCGGTGTCGATCGTGAAGACGCCGGCTTGAGTGGGGAAAAGCGCGACCTTGCGCACGTCGGCCACGACGTAGCGCGAACCGTTGAAGATTTGCTCGGTGCGCTGGATCGTCTTCTCCGGCGGGAAATCCTCGACCCAGAAACCCGTCAGCACCGGCTCCTTCTCGAAACCCTTGTAGGTGGCCGAAAGACGCGTGTAGAGCGTGTAGGTGAGCATGGCCGGTTCGTTCACGTAGACCTCGTCCTTGTCGAGCCACGCGCGCACGAAGATGTCGCGGTCGGACACGCCGCCCTGCGGCAGCGCGCGCGGCGAGGGCGCGACGGCCGGGCCCTGCGGATAAGCGGGCGATGAGACCCGCCCCGAGGGAAAGGTCGGCTGCTGGGTCACGTTGATCTCGATCGGCGCCACCTTGTAGACGACGCCGGCGATCGTGATCTCGAAGGGTCCCAGGTTCTTCTTGCCGACGGCGTTGGGGATCAGCACGTAGCTGTAGATGCTCTTCGAGGACATGCGGCCGTTCACGAATGCGATCTCCTGCGAGTGCCCCTGCGAGTAGGAGGTGAAGCCGTCGAGCGGCGGGAACACCGGCTTCGAGACGGAGCCGGAAGCGTTGGTCACGATGAAATCGAGCACGATCTCCTCTCCGATCGCCGCCGACGCGCGGCTCACCGACGCCTCGATCTGCACGTCGGCCCGCGCGGGGGCCGCCCAGGCGGCCGCGAGGAGAAGACAGCCGGCCGCGAACGCGGAAGTCCGGATCTTGCTGACGAGCGGACGGTGCATCGGTCCTACCAATCCCTTTCATTGACGCGCGCGCCCATGCGCCGCGCGTTCTTTTCGTTGCTCATGCGGAAAACCTGCTGTTCCTGGTTCTCGAGCGCCGCGAGGATCTGCTCGGCGCGGAGATCCTCGGCGCTCTTGGGTTTGGGCGCTTCGCCCTCGGACCCCTGGACCGCGGCGCGGCCTTTGTCCTGTCCTTCTTCACCGGGTTTGCCGGCGCTTCCGGCCGCGCGGCCTTCGGGACCCTCCTCGCCCTCTTCCTGCCCCTGCCCGGAGGAAGTCTGCCGCTCTTTCTCCTGCCCCTCGCCGGCTTCCTGCTCCCGGCGCTCTTCCTCGGACCCGGAGCCGGCGTCCCGGTCCTCCTCGCCCCGGCCGGAGTCCTGCTTTTGCTTCTCCTCGCCCTCGCCTTGCTGCTTTTCCCGGCCCTCGGCGCCTTCGCCGGTCTGGTCGTCTTTCTTGGACGTATCTTTTTGCTGACCCTGTCCGCCGCTTCCGTCCTGCGAACCCTCCTCGGACTCCGAACCTTCGGAACCCTCGCCTTCCTTCTCGGAGCGCGGCGAACGTTCTTCTTCGGCGTTCGGGTCCTCTTTCTTGTCCTGCGGGCCGCCCTGGGACGACTGGGACGTGTTGCCCTGCTGCTTTTGATCCTGCGGCGGAGAGTTCTGCGGCTGTTGCTGCTGCTTGTCCTCCGACTGTCCGCCGCCCCCGCCTTGGTCCTGCTTCTGATCCTTATTCTGCTGTTGCTGTTTCGGGTCCTGCTTTTGCTGGTCCTTCTTGTCCTGCTTGGGCGGCTCTTTCTTTTTTTCCTCCTGCCGGCGCAAAAGGATCTCGAGGTTGTGTTTGGCGTCGGCGTCGGCCGGATCCAGGCGCAGGGCCTGCTTGTAGAACTCGAGCGCCTTTTCGTTCTCACCGCGGCGCGCCAGGGTGTTGCCGAGATTGTAGAACGCCTTCGCCTGGAGACCCGGGGTCGTTTCGTCGCGGGCGGCCTGCTCATAACCGGCGAGCGCCCGGTCGAGCGCCTCGACCTTATAATAAGCATTGCCCAGATTGAAAGCAATCTCCGGTGAGGCCGGATCGGCCTTGTGGGCGCTCTCATAGGCCTCGCGGGCCTTGCCGATGCGGCCCTGGCGATAGTGGCGGTTGCCGCTCTCGTTCTGGAGGTCGGCCAGCGGCGCCACGCCGGACAGGAACGGCCAGCTTAAGGCCGCAAGGACCGCCGCGACCGGGACGGCCGGACGGCGTTTGGGGGACGGCGCGCGGCCGAACAGGCGGCGGCGCGGCGCACCACCCGGCTCCTCGCCGGGGGCGGTCCCCTCGCGGCGCTCCGAAAGGATCAGCTCGGCGGCCAGGCAGAGCAGCGCCAGCCACACGAAGAGCGAGTAGTTTTCCTCGTATTCCACGGCCATCTCCCGGCCGAGGTCTTTGCTCGAGAGACGGCGCACCTGCCCGACCAGGCGCTCGATCTCCAGCTCGCCGCGCGTGGAACGGTAGTACTCCCCGCCGGTCTCGCGCGCGATCTGGCGCAGGGCCTCCTCGTTCAGCTTGGAGACGACCACCCGGCCCGCGCGGTCTTTCTTGAAACCTCCCGGCTCGGGGATCGTGCGCCCGTCCGGAGTGCCGATGCCGATCGTGAAGATCCGCACGCCCTCGGCCTTCGCGCGGCGGGCGGCCTCGACCGCCTGGCCCTCGTGGTCCTCGCCGTCGGTCAGGAGGATCGCGACCCGGTGTTCCTTTTCCTTGCCGCCGAACGCGCCCGTCACCGTATCGATCGCCCGGGAAAGCGACGTGCCCTGGAGGGTCACCAGCGACGGATCGATCGTGGACAGGAACAGTTTGGCGGCGCCGCGGTCGAGAGTGAGCGGGCACTGGACGAACGCCTCCCCGGCGAAGGCCACGATCCCGATCCGGTCGCCTTTCAGGCGGTCCACAAGTCCGGCCAGCTCCAGTTTCGCCTTGGCCAGGCGGCTCGGCTCGATGTCGCGCGCGAGCATGCTGTTCGAGACGTCCACCGCCAGGATCACGTCGAGACCGCGGCGCTCGACGAGCGTCTCCTTCTTGCCGAAGTGCGGCCGCGCCAGCGCCAGCACGATACAGACGAGTGCGAGCGCCCACAGCGCGCGTTTGATGCGGCGCTTCCGGGTCGACAGCGAAACGACGAGCCGCGCGACCAGCGCCTCCTCGCCGAAACGCCGGACCAGCGCCTTCTTGCGCCAGCTCGACAGCGCGAACAGCCCCAGCGCCGCCGGGACGGTCCAGAACCAGACAAAATTGCCGGGCGAACCCCACTCCATCCGCGTTTTCCTTCCGTTTAAGGCAATTTGACCGACACCGCGTGCGCCCACACGAGCTCAACGAGGGCGAGCGCGAAAGCCGGCCACAGGAACCAGAAAAAATGCTCTTCGTAATGGGTAAAATGCTCGACGAGGACCTCGGTGCGCTCGAGCTGGTCGATCTCGCGGAAGATGTCGCGCAGACCGCGCGTGTCCTGCGCGCGGAAATAACGGCCTCCGGTCTTCCGGGCGATCTCGGTGAGCGTCTTCTCGTCGATCTGGGTCTCCACGCGCAGGAGCCGCGTGCCGAAACGCGGGTCCTGGATCGGCAGCACCGACTCGCCCTCCTTGCCCACGCCGACCGTGTACACGCGCACGCCGAAACGCTTGGCAAGGTCCGAGGCGGTCAGGGGGTCGATCTCGCCGGCGTTGTTCACGCCGTCGGTCAGGAGCACGATCACCTTGCTCTTGGCCTCGGAATCCTTGAGGCGGTTCACGGCGTTGGCCAGACCCAGGCCGATGGCCGTGCCGTCCTCGAGCATGCCCAGGCGCACCTGGGCCAGAAGCTGGAGCACCGCCTCGTGGTCCACCGTGAGCGGGCTCTGGGTGATGCTCTGCCCCGCGAAGACCACCAGGCCGATCCGGTCGTGCGGACGGCCCTTGATGAAGCGCTGGGCCTCGGCCTTGGCCGCGACGAGCCGGTTGTCGGGATGAAAATCGATCGTCGCCATGCTCCCCGACACGTCCAGCGAGACCATGATGTCGATGACCGACTGGGTCGTCTTGTCCTCGCCGAAACCGGTCTGCGGCCGCGCGAGCGCGGCGATCAGGAAGAAAAAAGTCCCCAGGCGGAGAAGACCGCGGAACACCCGGCCCGACCGCGCGCGGGCCCCGGCGCTGGCGTTCTTGACCGCGCGCACGCTCGAGTAGCGCAGGACCGCGTCCCGGCCGATGCGGTTGATCACGTACAGCCAGCAGAGCGCCACGGCCGGCAGGACGAGCAGGAAATAAAGGGGGTGCGCGAATTTCATTTCCGGGTCCCGGCGGGTTCGGGCGGGGGGGTCGAAAGGCGCACCGCCTCCTCGAGAGCCGACTCGACGCGCCCGGTCACGTCGCTCGGCGGAGCGTATTTGGCGAACTTCACCAGGTCCGCGGTCTCGAGCACGTCCTGCGCCAGGCGCAGCACCGGCGTGTCGAGCCGCGCCTGGCCGCGCAAAGCGTGCAAAAGCTCCGCGCTCGTCAGGTCCGCCGCGGGCAGTCCGAAACGCCTCTGGATGTAACGCCGCAGGATGTCCGCCAGGCCGGTGTAGTGTTCCTTCGACTTGCCGGACGCCATGAAAGCCGCCTGGCGCAGGCGCCCGAGCTCGCGGGTCGCGCGCTCGTGCGCGGGCAGAAGGCTCTCGGGGTCCGGCTTCACGGACCGGCGCGCGGCCAGGACCCGGCGCGTGACGAGCGCGGCGGCCAGGACGGCGGCCAGGACCCCGAGCAGGATCTCCCGGGCGGGAAAACCCGCCGACACCGGGCCTTTGATGGGTTTCAGATCCGGTTGCTTCTTTCCCGCGGCGGGCTCTTTCAAGACGCTCACGACCTTCACGGGCACCGGGTCGGAGCTCGTCGCGGCGCGGTTGCCCGAGTTGTCCTCATAGGTCAGGACCACGGCCGGCACTTCGAGATCGCCGGTCTGGAACGCGGTCAGCACGAAAACGTAGGTTTCCTGCACGCGATTCTGTCCGGAGAGCGGCACGGCCGGGCGCTCGACCCGTTTGAGCTCGAAAGGCTCGAGCCGGAGGGTCTTCGGGCCCGGCGGGTCGATGGCCCAGTCGCGCGGACGTTCGACCGTGAGCACCAGGCGCAGCTCGCCGCCGACGGTGATCTTCTCGGGAAAAGCGCGGGCGGTCACGCGGACGGACGACGCCGGCGCGGCCGCCGCGAGTGCTTCACCCAAGCCGGCGAGGAGAACTGCCATGACGAGCACGCGGCGCGCGCGCATGGGACTAATGGAATCTCCTCTCGCGGATCTTGAAGAAACGGATCAGGGGCTCGATGTACGGCCGGCCGGTCTCGATCTCGATGCGGTCGAGGCCGACCGAGGCGAACACGGTGTCGCGCGCGGCGCGGCGCTTTTCCCAGTCGCGGCGGAAACGCTCGCCGAACGCCCGGCCGGGCCGCAGGAGGAAGGTCTCGCCGGTCTCGGCGTCCTCGAGCTCCACCGGGCCGCCGAGGGCCGGGAACGCCTTCTCCGCGGCGTCCTCCACCACCACCGCGATGATGTCGTGTTTCTTGAACGCCACTTTCAGGAGTTTTTCGTAACCCTCGGCGATGAAGTCGGAGAACAGGAACACCGTCGAGCGCTTGGTGACGACGTCGATCAGCGTCTCGAGCGCGGCGCCGAGGTCGGTCGCGCGGCGTTTGGGCTGGAACGAGAGGATCTCGCGGACCACCCGCAGCACGTGGAGCTTGCCCTTCTTGGGCGGGATGAAGCGCTCCACCTTGTCGGTGAAGATGATCAGGCCCACGCGGTCGTGATTTTTCACCGCCGAGAAGGCCAGGAGCGCGCAGATCTCGGCGATCAGTTCCGACTTGGTCTTGCCGTGCGTGCCGAACTGGCCCGAGGAGCTGGCGTCGACGAGGAACATCACGGTCAGCTCACGTTCCTCGACGAACTTCTTGGTGTACGGATGGCCCATGCGCGCGGTGACGTTCCAGTCGATGTCGCGCATGTCGTCGCCGGCGTCGTACTCGCGGACCTCGTCGAACTCCATCCCGCGGCCTTTGAACACGCTGTGGTACTCGCCGGCGAAAATGGTGTTCACCAGGCGCGAGGTGGTGATCTCGATGAAGCGGACCTTCTTCAGCAGTTCCTTGGGGATCATGGGGGCGGGGCTTCCTTTTCCCTGCGGACCGCGGACGATCTCTAAGTTAAGGGACCTCGACCTCGTCGAAGACCTTCTTGACGATGTCCTCCGACGTCATTTCCTGGGCTTCCGCCTCGTAGGTGGGGATGACCCGGTGGCGCAGGACGTCCAGGCCCACGGCCTTCACATCCTCGGGCACCACGTACCCGCGGCCGCGCAGAAAAGCGTACGCGCGCGAGGCGACGTTCAGGTAGATCGTCGCGCGGGGCGAAGCGCCGTACATGATGAGCCCTTTCAAGTCCTTCAGTTTATAAGCCTCGGGCTCGCGGGTCGCGCAGACGAGGTTGACGATGTAATTCTTGATCTTGTCGTCGATGTAGATGTGGCGCACGATCTCGCGCGCCCGCAGAATGTCGGCCGGGGTCATCACCGGGCGCACCTCGGCGATCGCGCGGCCGGCCATGCGCTCCATGATCTCGAGCTCCTCGGCGCGCTTGGGGTAGGTGATCTTGAGCTTGAGCATGAAGCGGTCGATCTGCGCCTCGGGGAGCGGATACGTGCCCTCCTGCTCGATCGGGTTCTGGGTGGCCATGACGAGGAACGGGTCTTCGAGCTTGTAGGTCTGCCCGCCGAGGGTGATCTGCCGTTCCTGCATGGCTTCCAGGAGCGCCGCCTGAACCTTCGCGGGGGCGCGGTTGATCTCGTCGGCCAGCACGATGTTCGAGAAGAGCGGGCCCTTCTTCGTGGTGAACTCGCCGGTCTTGGGATTGTAGATCAGCGTGCCCAAGAGGTCCGCCGGCAGGAGGTCCGGCGTGAACTGGATGCGCTGGAACTGCGTGTCGATCGCGCGGGCCAGCGTCTTCACGGAGAGGGTCTTGGCCAGACCCGGCACGCCTTCGAGCAGGACGTGCCCGTCGGCCAGCAGGCACAAGAGCAAGCGCTCCACCAGATACGCCTGGCCCACGATCACCTTGCCGATCTCGGCCTGCAGCGCGCGGATGGACGCGCTTTCCTTCTCCACTTTTTCGGCGACCTGCTTGATGTCCAGAACGGTCATAAATTCCTCCGGTCGAAAGGGCCGACGGCCCGGGAATGTGGCGGCTCGGGCTTTATCCAAGTACCTCGAACGATTTCTGCCCGAATACGAAATCGTTGACGTAGATCCGGAACTCGTAGCTCCCGGGGTGGTCGAACTTCACCGAGAGCAGATTGAAGACCAGTTCGCAGTCGCGTGAACGTTCCTGCACCTGAAAACCCTGGATCACCGCGCGGTGCATGGACTTGTTCTCGTCGAGGTCCACGAGCTCCAGCGTGAAATCGAACTTGCCCTCGATCTCGCGGAACTGCACGTACACGCTCATCGCCGGATGCACCGACGGGTACTTGGTGGCGCGAATGCGGTCGAAGATGCCGACGAGCGTGCGCTTGCGGGAGCCTTCTTCGAGGATCGTCGTGTCGCAGAGGAGCATCGCCTTGAGGATGGGTTTGAGAGCTTGCTGGGTCACGAAAACCTCATGTGGGGTTGGAACGTTGCCGGAAAAGGGAGCGGGCCTCGCGCCGGGCGCGGCCGTTCTCGAAACGCCGTTTTTCGTCCGCGGTCTCCGGGAGGACCGGCGGCACCGGCTGGGGCTTGCCCTTGTCGTCGACGCGCACCATCGTGAAATAGCAGGAGTTCGTGTGCCGCTTAACCCCCGTGCGAAGGTCCTCGGCGAGGATCTTGATGCCGATCTCCATCGAGGTCCGGTGCACGTAATTGACCGAGGCCTGGAACGTCACGAGCTCCCCGATCCGGATGGGCTCTCTGAAATCGACCCGGTCGACGGAGGCGGTCACGCAGGAAGGCCCCGCGTGGCGCGCCGCGCAGACGTAAGCCACGCTGTCCGCGACGGACAGGATCGTGCCGCCGTAAACCACCCCCGCGAAATTGGCGTGCTGGGGGAGCATCAATTGGTTCATCTCAGTCTTGGATTGGCTGACGGTCTTCTGGTCCATTCGGAGATATTCTAGAGCTTCCGCCATAATGCATGGCGGATCCGCCAAGATCTTTGGCGGAGGCTCATTTCCGTGCGGGATTCACCGACGCGCTTGCCTTCCATAGAACCCCTATGATACTAAACCCGGGGCCATTGGTAAACGGGAACCGACCGTCACCCGTTAGGGCGTTTGGGGGGGGGAATTCGGCCGCCGGACGGGCGGGTCAGAATTCGAGATAGGCCAGGGTCGAGGGCACGAACGTGCGGAACGTGAGCCGCCGCGCGACGTCGGCGTGCGGGCGGCCGTCGAGCTCGGCGTAAGGGCCCGCCAGCGAGAGCAGGCGCTCGCCGCTTTGAGCGGGCTCGAGCCGCAGGTCGCGGCCGACCGACCAGGCGATGTGGTTGGGCTCCAGCTGGGCGAACGCGTGACGGTAACGGCAGGAGCAGGCGGGGTCGGCGCTCACCCATCCCAGGCCCGGCGTGAAGAACTCGGCCCAGGCGTGGGAGCCCGTCGCCACGTAGCTTTCGTCCTCCACGAGCGGCGTGTCGAGCACGAGGCCCGTGACGAACTTCGCGGGGATCCCGATCGAGCGGCACAGGCACACGAAAAGCGCCGTCAGGTCCTCGCTCGAACCCGCGGCCACCTGCAGGGCGTGCTCGGCGCTGCCCCGGCCCGAGGCGCGCGACGGATCGTGCCGCACGGTGTCACAGACATAATCATGCAGGCGCTGGGCGCGGCCGTACGTGTCGGCCTCCTGCCCGACGATCTGGCGGGCGATCTCGGCAGTGGAAAGGGTCGGCGCCGCGTAGCGGTGCGCGCGCAGATGCCGCGCGAAGAACCCGCCGGGCGGAGGCGCCATGCGGTCGGCTTCGGCGGCCACCGCGAAGGGCAGGCGTTCCACGCGGTAGCGGACCTCGAGCTTCACCTCGTGGGGCAGCGGACCGGTCACGTGGGCGTGGAGGATCGGGTTGCCGTATTCGGGATCGTAACCGAGGTTGAAACCGTACACCGCGTTCAGCTTGACCTCGAGCACGCGCTGGAGCGGCGTGTCGGCCAGAGAGGAGCACCAGATGTCCAGCCCGTGGGCCGTGGCCGGCAGGCGGCGCACCGTCACGAAGTCCTTGATCTCGAACTGGATGGGGCCGCGCGGCTGGGACCTCACGGCAGGGCCTTTCCGGGAGGCATAACAATACGAGAAATTAAAAGATTATCTTTACATGTTGCCCTCCGGCGGGGCCGGAAGCCGGCCGCCGGGGAAGCTATCGAGGGGGTCGATAGGCGCGGACACATGGCTTAGAGATTATACCCTAGAAAACCACCGGTAGCAACCCGTGGAGGGCTATTTTTTCAGCAGGTCCTCGGCCCGGGCGATGGCCTTGCCCAGGTTCGGCAGGATGTTCCCGGGACCCAATTCCTTCTCGAATCCGGCTTGACGCAGGGTGCCGAGGGACCGCGGGCGCACCGCGGCCAGGAGCAGGGTCGCGTGGCCCTTGCGGCACATCGCGTGGAACTGGCGCAGGACGTGCAGGCCGGTCGCGTCGATGAACGGCACGTCCTCGAGGACGAGAATGCGGACTTTCGGCCGTTTCGAGACGACGCGCATCGTCTCCTCGAACTGCTGGGAGACCCCGAAGAAGAACGGCCCCTCGATCTCGTAGACCTCGACCCCCTCCGGCACGCGCATACGAACGGAGGCGCCGCGGTCGCGCGCTTCGTCCTCGGACTCCGAGTGCAGGATCTGGACCCCCGCGACCATCGTCATCCGCCGCATGAAAAGGAACGCGGAGAGCACCATCCCCACCTCGATCGCCAGCGTTAGGTCGAAGAAGACCGTGAGAAAGAACGTCACCAGGAGCACCACCACGTCGCTGCGGGGCCCTTTGAGGAGCATCGCGAACGACCGCCACTCGCTCATGTGGTAGGCGACCACCACGAGGATGCCCGCCAGGCACGCCAGCGGGATGTGCCCGGCCAGAGGCCCGAAGAAGAAAACGATCGCCAGCAAAGTCAGCGCGTGGACAATTCCCGCGACCGGCGTGCGCGCGCCGTTCTTGACGTTGGTCGCGGTGCGCGCGATGGCGCCGGTGGCGGGAATACCGCCGAAGAGCGCCGAGCCGATGTTCGCCACCCCTTGAGCCACCAGCTCCATGTTGGAACGGTGACGGGCGCCGATCATGCCGTCGGCGACCACCGCCGAGAGCAGGGACTCGACCCCGGCCAGGATGGCGATCGTGAACGCCGGCGAGATGAGCTCCTGGAGGGTCTTAAGATCCGTCCGGGGCCACACCGGGGACGGCAGGGTGTGCGGCAGTTCGCCGAAGCGGCCCGCGATGGTCTCGACCGGCAGGTTGAGCCATCCGGCCGCCGCCGACGCGGCGATGATCGCGACGAGGGACCCGGGCACGCGAAGCTTGTACCAAAAGCGGTTCCATAGCACCACGGTGAGCACCGTGCCGCCGGCGATGGCCGCGGCGACCGGATTGACCGGGCCGGTCGACCCCAGATACACGCGCCACTGCCCCACGAAATCGGGAGGGACCTGCGGGATCCGCAGGCCGAGCATTTCCTTCACCTGGGCCGAGAAGATGATCAGCGCGATGCCGCTGGTGAAACCCACGACGACCGGCCGGGGGATGAACTTGATCACGTCGCCCATGCGCGCGATGCCCATCACGATCAGGAGCACCCCCGCCATGAGGGTCGCCGTGACGAGACCCGACAATCCGTATTGATGGATGATGCCGTAGACGATCACGACAAAAGCGCCGGTGGGGCCGCCGATCTGCACGCGGCTGCCGCCCAGGGCCGAGACGAGGAAGCCGCCGATGATCGCGGTGATCAGGCCCTTTTCGGGAGAGACCCCCGAGGCGATGCCGAACGCGATGGCCAGCGGCAGGGCGACCACACCGACGACCAGACCCGCGATCAGGTCCGATCCGAAATCCCGGAGCGTGTAGGTCTTAAGGGTCGTGAAAAGCTTGGGGACGAACACAGCCGGGGTCTAGAGGGAAGGGTCGTGCTGTTCGAGGCGCAGGCGGATCGTCTCGCGGTGGTTGCGGGTCAGTGTCGCCAGCGCGGCGGAGCGCCTCCCGTCGGAACCGACCGTCTGGCCGGGGCGGAAATCCTCGCCTTTCAGGCGCAGGGCTTCCTTATACTCCTGAACGGCCTCGTCGTAACGGCCTTCCGCCCGGAGGGTGTCGCCTTTCACGACATGGACGCTGGCCTCGCTCTGCCCCGCGAACGCGGAAGTCACGAGACCGAATGAAAGGATCCATGCAAAGATCTGCGAAAAACGGCGGCGCATGGGAAGGATTATAACACAACCGTCGTCAGGGACGAAACGCGCTCGAGGGCGGCAGTTTTCCCGGTTCCGGCCAGAGAAAGCGCGGGGGCACGAGCACCGGGATGCCGTCCACGCGGACCGCGGGCTGGACCGTCCGGCCCCCCTCGCTCTCGGGTTCCGTGAAAAGCGGCGTGACCACTCCCCCGCCGCGCCCTTCTTTGCGCAGCCGGTAAACCCCGCTCGGGGCGTCGTACGCGTGCCGGAAACCGGTCCGCTCCAGCATCGCCTCGAACTGGGGCCGGTCGGGGAAGAATTCGCGGTTCGTGTAATAGCGCCCGCCCGGAACGAACAGGGAACCCGGAACACAGAGCAGGAACGTGCCGCCCGGCGTGAGGATCCGGAACACCTCGCTCAGCATCCTCAAAGGGCGCCGGATGTTCTCGATCACGTAACGGCAGAGGACCACGTCGAAGCTCGACGAAGGGAACGGGATGGACTGCGCGTCGTGGCAGACGAGCCGTTCCGAAGGCAGGGCCAGCACGTGCTTCATCACGCGCAGCGCGTTCAGGTTCAGGTCCGAGGCGACCCACTCGCGATCCCGGTACACCGGAAAGAGCGGCATCCCGCCGGCGCCGAGGTCCAGCACGCGGCCGGGACATTCCTTCAGCCCCTCGGCCAGCCCCGCGAGCATGACGTCTCCCTTGTACGTTCCGTGCAGGAACGCCTCCGACCACCCCACGCAGAACTCGACCGCGTGGCGCAGGGACTGGTTCAGGTACCGCACCATGAGAGCTTCGGAGGCGTCGTCGTCCGACCGGCCCCATCCGCCGAGCCACGCGCGCTCGGCGAGCACCCCCCAATAACAGCTGTCCGCGGCGGCCGCGAGCGCCCGGTCGCGGTCGAGGCCGGGCCAGAGCGCGCCGAAAAGTCCCGGCCTGAAATGTGGTTCGTTCTCGAGCCGCATGCAGGCATGGGCCCAGCGGCGCCCGGTGCGGCTGTCGGCGCCCAGGCTTTTTGCCCAGGGGTCGACGAACTCCGCCGAATACCCGTAACGCCACAGATCGCGGCGGTACCGCAGATCGACGCGCAGCGTTTCCGGCAGAGGCAGTTTCACAGAACGGTGATGAACGAGATGATGCGCCCCGCTTCGTCCCGCTCCTTGCGGAACGAGTGGAAGTGCGCGTTGCGCGCCACCGTGCACAGGCGCGGGTCGAGGATGTTCCGCGCGGGGATCCCCGCCTCGAGGAGCTGCCGCCGGTTCTCGCCGGCGAGGTCCAGGTACAGGCGCCCGGCGCGTTCACGCAGTGATCTTGCCGGGAAATACCCGCGAAACTCCGGGCCGACTTCATAGTGAGCGGCGCCGATCGAAGGCCCGAAGGCGACCCGCACGTCCCCGGGGGCGAGCCCCGAACGATCCAGAAGGGCCCGGAGGGTCTTCGGACCGATCCCCAGGCGCGTGCCGCGCCAGCCGGCGTGCGCCAGACCGACCCACCCTGTTCCGGGTGTCCGGATGCGCCCGCGGCGTTGCAACGCGGTGAAAAAGATCGACAGACAATCCGCGGTCATGACCAGGAGCGTGAACCGCCGGAGGTTCGATACGACCGCGTCAGCCGCCGGAAAGTAATAGAAACCGTCCGTGCCGTAACGGCTCTCGTCCTCGAGAACAACGACCTGATCGCCGTGCACCTGATCCAGAAGCGCGAAGCGCGACGCGGCCGGCAGGCTGTGTCCGGCGTCCGGACCCCGCAAAAGCGACGTGAACTTCCGCTGGTTCGCCGGGTCCAGGAGTTCGCCGGTCTTCTTCAAAACGAGCGGGAAACGTTTGGTCGTGAAACCGGCCCGGACCGAATGGCCCGTCCATTCGTGCCAGTCGAAGGTCTCGTCCTTCAATTGTCCGCGCTTGAGGAGGCGGCGCATGTGCGCCGCGCGGGCCGGCGCCACGATCGAGAAACCGACGAGGAGGAACGGCCAGCCGGGCAGGACGGGCAGGACCAAGCCGGCTGCGCCGAGGGCCAGACAGAGCAGACCGACCGGATAGAGCAGGAGCCTTTTCACGCCTCGGCCGCGGCCGCCGGAGGGTCCAGCGGCAGGTCCAACACCGGATAATCCCGGGCGCCGGGGGCGTCGAAGTGCCACCATTCGGTGCGCAGGCCCGCGAAACCTTCCGCCTGCATGGCCGCCTCGAGAGTGGCGCGATTGGCGCGCTCCTCGTCCGTGCCGCCCGCGTAATCGCGGTGCGCACGCTCCGAGAACTCGTCGTACGCCGAGGGCATGGGCAATTCCCGGCCCGCCGCGTCCACGAGGGTCACGTCCACCGCCGCACCCCGATTGTGGTTGGAGCCCTTCGCGGGGTTGGCGACGTAGCCCTCCTTCGGGAACTTCGCCCACATCTTCTTCTGCACCGAGAGAGGCCGGTACCCGTCGAACACTTTAAGCCCCAGATCCTTTTCAGCGAGAGCGTTCTGCACGCGTGACAGGCGCTCGGCCACCTCGCGCCGCAGGAAGCAGCGCGCCACCGGATACAGCTGTTCCTTCATGAAATTATCGGCGGTGGCGTAACGGACCTCGACGCGGATGCGCGGATCGACGTTCACGAGCTCGACCAAGGGGCTCTCTCCAAAAAGAAGCCCTTGCGGCGCAAGGAACGCGAGCGCCGCAAGGGCCGTCAGGAATTTCCTCAAAGAAAACGGCGTGCGCTTATTTGGAGGCTGCTTTCCGCTCCTCATAGCGCTTCTCCTGATTGCGCAGGAACGGGCCCGGATTGAGCGAACGGAAGAAGTTGCCCATCCGCGAACCGCTGTCGCCGAGGCCCGAGCGCTCCCCTTCGTTCTTCCAGAACTTCGCCATCTTGCTATCCCCCGCCGGCTTGGCGGCGCGTGTGCTTTCCGCCGCCGGACCTTGAGCGCGGCGCTCGGCGATGAGCTCGGCGCGGCGCGCGTGACGCGCGGCGTCGGGACCTTCTACCGCGCGGGCGTGGACCGCCGGCGCGGCGGCTAGAATTGCGATGATCGAGAACGTGATGATCTTTTTCATGATATCCCTCCCCGGTTGCGTTTAATTGAAAAAATCACGCGCCTTGCGGCGCCCTGTGATCTCTTTATAGTCGCCGTAATCGATGAATGTCAAGTCGGGCCGGCGCTCCTTGATGCGCCGGACCGTGCCTCCGCCCGAAACCGAACGCGCCGCGATGAAACGGAACACGGTCCCGCACTTGGGGCACTGCTTGGCCGCGGCGTACTCGATGCCCAGTTCCCGGCAGGAGGCGCAGTCGGCCGTGATGTCGCCGACGATCAAAAGGTGCTTGGTGACCTCCTCGGGCACGCAGGCCTGCCAGATCCGGATGTACGCGCTCAAAACAGGCTCGTCGGGAAAACGCTCGTGTCCTTCTTGCGTTCCCGGGCCTCCTGCACGGCATTCTCCCACCGGACCGGCACCTCGTGCGCCTGGTAATCGCGGTTCGAGATGAACGAGATCTTGCCGTTCCGCACCCCGTGCTCGAAGATCTCCTTGGTCAGGCGCACGTCGTCCAGACAGTATTTTTTCAGTTCGTCCATGCGGCCCTCGCGGTAGAGCTTGATCGCGTCCCAGCCGCTGCCGGACTTCGAGGCGCCTAACGTCGCCTGGGCCACGCTCTGCAGGCTGATCCGGTGACCGCGGATCTTCTCGAATTCGACGAGGATGTCGAACACCGGAAGGCTTTTCACCGGGGTCACCAGGTACGGCGCGAGCACCTCGAGATCGAAATCCTGGATATTGAAACCCACGAGGAGATCGGCGGTCTTCAGGAGCTCCTCGAACTTGAGCATCTCACGCTCCTCGAACGAGAAATAGGAATCGGCCCCGGAATCGTACGCGCAGGCGACGGAGACCTTGAGAAGATGCAGTTTCTTGCGGTCGACCTCGTTGAAACCGCGCTGGGTCTCGACGTCCAGAACGACGTAACGGCCGCCGGGAACCGGAACGGGCGCGCTCATCGACGGACCTTTCGGCCCGCCGCGGGATCGCCGGCGCCGAGGCGGACCAAGGTCACCGCGCCGGTCGCGGCCGAGGAGACCAGACGCGCGTATTTGGCCAGCACACCGGTGCGGATCTTCGGAAGATAGGGTTTCAGGCGTCCGAGCCGCGCACGGATCTGCTGCGCGGAGAGCTCCACCGAGAGTTTGAGACGGCCCGCGTCGATGGAGATGATATCGCCCTCGCGCACGGCCGCGATCGGACCGCGTTCGGCCGCTTCGGGGGCGACGTGGCCGACGACAAAACCGTGCGAGCCGCCGGAGAAGCGCCCGTCGGTGATAAGAGCGACCTCGTCACCGAGGCCCGCGCCGATCAGGGCGCCCGTGACCGAGAGCATCTCGCGCATGCCCGGACCGCCCTTGGGACCCTCGTAACGGATCACGAGGACGTCTCCGGACCGGATCTTCTTTTTCAGGATCGCGTCGAGCGCGGCCTCCTCCCCTTCGAAAACGCGCGCGGGGCCGCGGTGGGTGAAACGCTTCAGCCCCCCGATCTTGGCGACCGCGCCGTCGGGGGCGAGGTTGCCGCGCAGGACGACCATCGGGCCCGTTGGGTAGAGAGGGTCCGAGAGAGGGCGCACGAGCTCGCGGTCGGAGCTGGGCTTCACGTCACGGAGATTGTCGGCGACGGAACGGCCCGTCACGGTGAGCTGGTCCCCGTGCAGGAGTTTGGCGTCGAGCAGGAGCCGCATGACGCCCGGCACCCCGCCCACGCGGTTCAGATCGGACATCACGTACTTGCCGCTGGGCTTCAGGTTCGCCAGATGCGGCACCTTCCGGGAGATACGGTTGAAATCGTCGAGCTCGAGGCGCACGCCGGCTTCCTGCG